>Ga0307516_10000817_pt1 | contig 42681 bp, 42 predicted proteins | sample 19_EM_MG_FD_203310 | JGI IMG/M metagenome (GOLD analysis project Ga0307516, IMG submission 203310) | Populus trichocarpa ectomycorrhiza microbial communities from riparian zone in the Pacific Northwest, United States - 19_EM | ecosystem: Host-associated > Plants > Roots > Unclassified | place... | reverse complement strand
CGTGTCGCCGCCCGGTTAAATGGGATCTCTTTATCTCCAACCTTCACCTGGGCCTCCGTCTGGGTGCCTTTTCTCTTCTTCCGCCAGAAAATCGCTGCCTCCGTTTTTCCGTGGTCAAATGCCACGCTGTTCTTTCCAGCCCACTCGATGGCCGCGGCTGCTGCCAGCGACAGCTTGCCCGCCACCTCCTCTGCATTCTTTCCTTCTGCCCACCATCCGATGTCGTCGACGAAGGATAATCCGCTTACGCCCACAGCTCTCCTTTCCACTTCATCGAATATTCCTGACAAGTAGGTGACGAAGAGGGTTGGTGCTGCTGGGGAGCCTTGGGGAACACCAGTGTCTACAGGGTTTTCGTCTCCGATCTCACCGTCCAGCACCAGTTTGACCCACCGGTCTGACATGAAGCTCATCGTCCACGGATAAGGTCTGGCTCCAGCCCCAGTTCTTCCATCCGCTTTCCCAAGAAGGTTTTGTCGACATTGTTGAACGCCGACTTGACATCCATGAACAGCGCACCTGCTATCTTCTTCTGTTCCCACGCTTATTGGGTGCGATTCGTCATAATGGCAACCGCGTCGACACAGGATCTCCGCTTCCAGCATCCAAACTGGCCCTCGTGTAGGCCCCGCTTGCGCTCCAAGTGGTCAGCAATCAGGTGGGCTGCTGTCCGTTCCAGTAGCTTGCTGATGACGTCTAAGAGTGATATGACCCGATACGTCCTCACCTTGGAATAATCGGGCTTACCCGGCTTGGGAATGACCACCCCTTTCGCTGTCTTCCAGACTCCCGGGTGGAATCCCAGCTGGATGCATGCCCGTACCAGTTGGGTGATCCGCTGCTTGTCCCACTGCCAGAACACTTTGACGATTCCAGCCGATATCAGGTCATCTCCTGGGGCTGAGGTGTTGGCTGCTGCTCCCAGAAGAGACCCGACCAGTTGGACGTTGACCCTCTCAAAGGCCTTGCCCCCTTGTGCCGGTTCGAAAACTCCCAGCGGCCCAGGTGGGAAATGTGCCTGTAGAATCGCTTGTTCCCGCTTGTGGTGGCCCTCTGCAGTGGAGCCGTCCTCCCTGACGAGAGCCTGGCCAGTTTTGTCGATTCGGGGCGTCGTGTATGCCGCTGCTGTCCACACCTTATTTCCGTCTGCCTCTTGTAGGAACTGGTACCAACAGTCCCTTTTTGCCTTCCTGATTGCACGCCGGAATTCCCGCCTTGCCGCTTTAACCCGCGACATTCCTGCTACCCTTCACTTCCTCCTTGCCCGTCCCAGATCCTTCCTCAGTTTCTTGAGGTCCTCGCTCCACCATGGCTTTGACCGTGAGTACCAGTGCTTCTTCCTGGCGTGCTCGTCCAGTGTCACAGTCATTGCCTCCGTAAGCGACCCCGCTGCCTCCGTCACCTCCTCCTTTGTACTGCTGTCTGACAGAATAGGGGTTCTCCCCAACCCTGCCAGATAGCACTCCCTTGCCTTCCTCTGCCTCTCCTCTGCCTCCCTTTTTTCCTCCTCTTCACTCTTCTTTGCTGGGTCCCATCTGCTGATTTCCCAGCCTGTTGTCTCCATGCTCGTGATGTCTGTTGGGTGGGGGCTGCCCAGCACATCCCACGCAATGACCTCATGGTCTGACCTGGTCGCCTCTTCACCAAGCAAGCACCAGTTCAGATCCATATTAGGCGAGGACAGAGTGAGATCGATGATGGAGTGGTTCATCGCCCCCAGCCCCATCCTCGTGGCTTCCTCGTTATTCCACATAAAAAGGTTCTCTTCCATAATGAGCTGCTCTCAGAAAGTTTGGTTTTTGCTGTAGCTTTGGGGTTCTACATTTTGCTGTGTGCGTTCATGTCTCCGGCGACAATCACCCTCCAGTGTTTGGCGATTTCGCCCCAGGCCGCACGCTGTGCTGGCCTATTCGCCTCATTTCTTCCCTCGTGTCGGTCATACACATTGGCAATGATGATTGTATCCCCACCCGCGGGGACAACCTCCACCACCTGTACGTGATTGTGGCACTCCTGTGTCAACGTTTTCAGCTCCATCACACGGCATCTTGACGCTTGGTTTACTGCGATCCAGCACTTCCCTACCACGCCCTCATCCCCCTTGATGAATGTGAAGCTGGGGTGTGAGCGTGTGCTATCCCTCTCTTTCTCTCCCCTGGGCTCCTGAATAAGCACCAGATCCACTCCTCGTTTGACTGCCGATTCCAACACCGCCTCCATCACCTGGCCTCCCCGAGCGCAATTGTGCTGCAGTGCCTTTAGCAGCATTGGTTCCTGTAGGTTCGCCATCAGACGGCTACGGGTGGGGCGGTGCCACTTGGTTCCTCTTCGGTGATCTCCATCGTGTCCTTCGTCCATGCCGGGATTGCTGGGTTGCTTTCCTCATCAAGCGTAAGGATCACTGGGGGCAGTGTTGCCGTGGCAACTGGGACCCAGCTTAGTGGTCCGGGGCGCCCCAACACTCTTGCACACTCGATCGATGGGCCTGGTGACCGATCCCTGGGTGCCTGCTCAGATGGCGCTTGATGCGTCATTTGCGGCTGCTGTTTTCCTTCCTTCAGCATACGTCCATCTCTTGCTATGGCAATGGCAGCCGTCTTTTCTTTGCACCTCGCGTCCTGGGCTGGGTGCCTCCCTCTGCAGTTGGGGCACTTCAATGCTGTGTGGGAGCACGCTTTCCCAGTAGCACCGCATGTGGTGACCTCGCACCTATGACCCTCTGTCCTGTGTTGTCCCGAGCAGATTGAGCAAGTCGGGGCCCCATCCTGGTGGCAGCGGAACTCACTATGCCCCCACCGGCTGCACCTGCCGCAGAGCACATCCGCTCTGTCTGCGATGAATGGAAGGGCCCAGAATTTGATGCCCGCCACCCACATCTCTGTTAGCAACTTCTTGCCGACTGCCTTGCTGCACACCTTGAAGACCACAGAGGCAGCGTTCTGTGGAAGCCTCCCAGCCTGGTAGTGCTGCTCGATGATCCTCTTCGAGCGCATCCACCGCATTGAGAAAGGGGGGATTACCACTCCCTCGTTCTCCACCTCGATTCGCTCCCGGAGAGCAGCCAGCCCGTTGTCCTGCCAGTACTGGGCGTACGGGACAAGTATCTTGAGCTCTGCCCAGGTTTCATTCGCAACCACATTGATAATTGCCTTGTCCGCCTGCCGAGCCGCTTCGATTATCTCCTTTTTGAAGTGGAGGAGCATAGCCGCTGAGGCCCCTGCCCTCGCCATGGTGGTGATCCTTCCCTGTGCCGAGATCTTGAACGCCTCCGTGCGGACGTGGGGGGGAGCAACCTTGCTGAGGGCAATGTTGACAAGCGCCGCTGCGCTCGCTGCCACCGCTGCGTCTATCTGTAATGATGCGAGTGTGTTGCAGCGGGGATCGTTGGGGTGAGGTTTTGGATGTGGTGCTTGTGCCTAAGAGTTTTCTGAGGACACGATTGCGCAAGACGCGAGAGTCGGGAAGCACGAGAGTAGCATCTTCTGCTCTACTGATTCTCCCCTTTTCGTTACATACGTCTCCGTACAACAAAGGTAATCAATAGAGAGAGTTGTCACCCTCGTTCTCACTACGCCTTTGCTCCGCCTGTGAGTGTTATCGCCGTGACCATCCAGTCTACGATCGCCCTCAGCAATCACTCTCTCCTAAGTCTCTACAAGTCTTCCTTTACATAGCGCTGATCTTGCGTCTGTAGTGAGCAGACTACTGCTACGCTCGTGCCGGATTCCCTTCACAGTCGGCCATAATCTTTCGGCATTATCGATCGATCCATCTCACAAATCCGATGCAGTTTACCGATCAAGCCGTATCCGGTAGAATCGGTAACTGTCGACTCGGCGGACATTCCCGACGCTTCCTATGCCTGCCGCCCGTCAAGGTACCTCCCTGTGCTCGGAGTGCCTACGGACACGGATGTGGCCGCCACGTGCCACAGCCGTTGGCCACCTTTTCTCCTTACTCTTCTCTCCTCTCCCCTTCTCGTCGGTCTGCGCAAATGTTTGGCCACCGCCAGGTGCATCCGCCGGCTACGCTGCAGGAGCGCCTGTGTGCGCGGCGAGGCTTGATTGATGCCGAGGCGGCCGTGATGGGATTCTATGTTGGAAGCTGGCACGGGAGTGCCGGGAGTGTAGTCGGTAGAAGGCAAACTGGCAGCCCTGCCCTCACCGACGCCACCGTCCTCCCCTCGGCTTCACGGGTGCTAAGCATGCAGCGATACACCACACATGCAACTCTAGGCCCGGACCTGGTAGGCTGGTACTAGCTTTACTCTATGCACACTAGGCATATCTCCGAACGCTTCACCGCTCCCACCGTCCAGATTCTCAGATCCCAGAGATGGTATTCTGTGCTGATTGATTAGCTGCACGAACTGCATCACGCCGGGCTTCAAAGCCCACGTTCAATCTGATCGTGTCGGATTCGCATTGAGGTCGCGCGACGCCAAGTCGCAATCCCGGCCCTGTAGTGTATCTAGTCGGCATTGGTTTCACTTCTCGACCCTGCTCATCGCAATAGCCTAAACTGACGTCGACCGTCACTCGCTTTCCATTTTTTTCTTCCTTTTTCCCGCCTTGAAGCCAACCCCCGCCCTGTCACAGTAGCGTTGCGTATATCGGGGGCGATGAGGAAGCAGCGCGGTGCTGCGATTTGGGGGGGGGGGGGGGGACATCAATTTTATTTCGCATTTATAAGCCTGTACAAGACTACGGCGAACACCAACAATGACACCAACCCTTATCCGTCCACGAGTCTAGCTATGCGGCTCTCCGGTGCTGCGATGGTTGTTGGCGAGAATGTTGCGTGCTGGCGCTGCTGCGGCAACAGTTACGCGCCCACGCGACATGAGAATGTAAAACGCGTGCCATGATACCTGGGCTGCATGCAATCAACGATTAAGCGAAAATAACGTCCTTCTCTGTTAGCTCCTCTAGGATTACAGTAGTTATGGTCGAAACCGCCTCTAACTAACCAACATTTCAACTATATTTTCACCATCAAAATTAAAAAGAGGATTGATCTGCGATAGAGCAGTGTTAAGAGTATGCCGGCTCAATGCTACTGAAGGAATCTAAGATTGGACAGGAAAGCACAACTTACCTCGGTAATGTAATTCTGTGAATGACTAAACAACCAACGCTCCAACCGAGAATCGAAAAAAGGGAGAGTTTCCCTGCGGTGTGCTCTACCACCTGTGTGCGAATTTAAAAAACTAAATTAGTTTTGCATCGCTGGCTGTGGAATAACTGTAGGAGTTGCTGCCTGTTGCGCACCGTTATTTTTTCGGTGTGGTGACTCCAAGTTCTCAACTCCTGCCACACCGGGGGCGCGGCTGGCACGCACGGCCCCATGCAGCCCATAATACATAGCAGCCTTAATATTTCTCCAACGATTGATATTTCTTCCGAACTTCCACCCACACATAGCAGCTTAGATTTTACTTCAGTGGCCTAGAATTTCGCAAGATGTACGCAGCGGGTTTCAGAGGGGGTGAGTGGTTAGGGGCGTCGTGGGATAAGCAAGTGAACCTGCCCGGGAGCCTACAGACAGGTGGCAGCTCGACTGTACTATTAGCTATGCCTCCAGCAGCCTTCGCAATCCAGATGGTGCCTAATGGTGACACACACAGTCGGCACTAGGGTGCGACGGTGCTGTCATCGCACCGAGCCGGCCGGCTCACAATGAATTCTCCGGCGACCGAACTATCTATCGCGTCACCGCCTGCTGCAACGCCGCTACTAAGGGAAGCAACTGCGACGTCGCGACAACTGCGGACGAAATTGTAGCGATGTTAGCGGCTTTCGTGCCCACACAGGGTCAAAGCACAACGAATTGTGGGAGATGAGACTCCACGGGCACGTGGTATTTGGTTGCTTGCCGACCAGTCCGGCTCTGCGATATCTCATCACTCCCTGACACACTGCCTATATTTAGGAACCTCAATCATCTAGTGCTTCTCACAACAAGAAGCCTCGGGTTAGGCGGCGATGTCGTGTGAGTTTCCACAGCTGATCTGTGCCGCATAGCGAAGCAAAAGCCCAGCAACTGGTCGACATCTCGGCCACCGATAGCGGCGGTTGGACTCCACTGCGTCGCTGTTGAGAAATCACCAGATCAGCACCGAATCAGAGAATGAGAGAGGGTTCACGGCGGGGTGAGGAGATGTTAGGGCATAGCAGTTTATTGAGTCGAGATGTTGGCGAGTCGGGTCGAGATAGATCAATTCAAGAAAATGGCTCTCGATTACTATCAAATGTCTAAGTATATCAGAGGAAGGAAGAACGAAGAAGGAAGAACTAAGTACAGAACGCCCAGTCGTCACACGACGCTAACCTCAATCTGGCCCCTTTGCTACTCTCTCAATTCTGGCGTCGCCTAATCCTCCGTCCGCACGCCGTGCCGGAGCGGCGAGAAGTATTTCCAATACCGCGCGGCAAACAGCGGGTACGACACCGTGGCCCGGGTGTTCGTCAAACGGGTTGCCGACATCTGCGCCGCTGGGAGCAACGGATGGATGCTGCTGAATCGTGTGACGATGAACGGGCACGAAACGGTGGTACCGCTCGCCCAACGGAGAGCCGAAATCTCCGCCACCGATGGCGAAAGTTGGACTCCGCTGCCGCACGCGGCAACTAATGGGCACAAGACTGCTCGTCGGCCGGGGCGAGGACGTCTCTGCCGTCGATATTGACGGATGGGTGCCACGGCAGCACGCAGCGACGAACTGGCATAAGGCGGTGGATTGGCTACTTGGACGGGCCACCACGGACAATATACTACAGCCCCCTTTACGCCTTGCTCCCTTTGGCCCCAGCCGCTGGTATGGATGTGAGTCAGCTACTTAACCCGCGATGTAAGAAAATATTAGTTGCAGGCTAAAATATCCCAAATTTATTTCGAATATCCCAGTGCTTTTTTAGGCCACTCCTGCTATATCGGTGATAGATTGCAAAGCCCAGTGGTTTCAGAGATATAGGGTCAATTGAATTGCTTAGTTTCCCACCACGACGTGCGACCTATTTGTATGTGCATGCTCTCTAGACTTCAAGTCAGCGACCGCTTAACATCATTTTAATCTGGCGAAGCATACGTTTATGCATACCAACAACTAGACGGCTAGTAAGTAGTGTTCTCCCGGAGGCCGGGTCGTATGGTCCCCAAGCCTCAGCAGGCGAAACCAGTGTTCTCCATAGTCTTGTCTGGACGGGATACCGGCAATCTCGTCCGAGCTCTGGACGGACTGTACGGAGTCCGTCTAGACCGTGATGTGAAAAAGCAATATGCAACAGCTACGTGCTGCGAGAGCGGTTAAAAAGGCCAACATTAAGAGAAAAAAAAGCAGGCGTGTGAGGAGGAATTCAGCGCAGAGAACCAGCCAGCATGCTTTCTTGAGAGATTTTGGAATAAGAACTAGGAGGGTGTCTGTTTCGAGGGCCAACTGCTGGAGGAGACTTCTTCTAGTTAGGACAGTGAAGAGGAGGAATTTGAGTTAACGGATGATGAGGAGGAGGGAGCGGTTGCCGTGAGCGCCAAGGGGCTCGCCTCACATCTCTGCCGGGCGGAGGCGGGGCACTCATTACCGGCGGTACCTCCACTGGGCGTAGGACCGGCCCTCTCCGCAGCGGTGCCGGTGCCGGGTTTGGACCCGAGGGCATCTTTTCGGGTGTGTCCGGAGTGGAAGGCACAACAGAGGATCCTGTGGGCAGTGGTGTGGAAGGACACTAGGAGGTGGAAGAGCCGGTGGAAGATCCGCGACCTATTGGCCGATAGGCGGTGCAGCCAGGCGGTGCTGGACTTCCTTTCTGCTACAGATGTGGGAAGGCGAGTGCCGGCTGAGGAAGACGCCGGAATGGGAGGTGCGGGAGCGCCGGGAGCGGGAAGGAGAGAGAAGGGAGGAGGCGGAGGAGCTACCGGTATTCCTACCCACGCCCCCTTTCATAACATACCTAGGCGAGGATTAGGGGGGGGGGGGGGGGCTGCGCTTTCTTTTTGTTTTCGTTCCTTTCTTTTATCTCTAATGCTCGTTCGGATTCTTCTCCTTTGTAATTTCCTTGGTGCGCAACTCATAATCTTGGGACAGGCCTGTGCGGAGGGCAAAAGGGGAGCTTGCAGCGTGCCGCCACCACGCGGACAGTAGACGGGATAACCGGACAAAATGTGCGCCACCATAGCCTAGATAGGTTGTATGCGAGTATGATTAAACAAAAAAATAACTGGGAAGCGTTGATACCAACTCGACCACAGCTTAGTCACTCTATATTGGTTCATCGATGAACACTCGCACTAGTTACAGTACCTCAAACGGCTTAGCTATTATCCAGACTTGGCTAGTGCGCCTGTTAATGAGGGCACTCCAAGACCTCGCCACAACCTGCTCATTGACCGCTAAATATTAATTCACCACGCCTTTTGTTCCCTCGCGGGAAGCGGGTAGGCCTACTCTCGATGTTACACTTTCGCCCCCCAATCTTCTTTATAATCTCTATATTGTGGTGGAGGAGAAAATCCGGGGTTGAAAATGTGTCTGAAATGGTGTCGGTTATGTGTCGTAACCATATCGGCTTGTCCTTTATGGTTTGTCGAGGAAGCGATTGCGAGGGCGGGGAAGCAAGAGTAGGATCTTCTGCTCTGCTGGTTCTTCCCTTTCTCTTCTATGCTACCTCATACAACAACAACCAACCGTGCTGGTGGTAGTCCGTCGACAGCTATGTAGTTTACATTCAGGGGCTCGGGTGGTATCATATCTATTATCTATTGGGCGATCTGCCGCCGGAGGCCGGACGCAACCTCATGATACTGCAGGGGTTTCTATGGTTGGCGCTAGTTCCCGACGGACTCACTGAATCCTGTGGTCGTTTCCAACGTCCGCTGGAGAGAGGTAAATAGCTGCTGAAGGCGGGGGCCGAGTCTTTGCACTGCGGGCTCTGTGGTGTGCCAAGTCGACTGGTAGTAGATAGACTCGAGAAGGAAAGAGACACTTCCATATCGACTCGGGGGAGTAATCTCGATACGGGCTCGCGCGGTGGGAAGATCGCAGCAAGCGGTGGAGACACAAGGTGTTTTTTTTTTGTTTAATCATACTCGCATTCGACCTATAAGGGGAGACACAAGGTGTGGACAGCAGCGGAAACCACGCAGCCAACAAGCGGTGCGGCAGCGGGCAGAGTACCGTCGTGGGCAATCGCACTGCCACGCATATGTACTCTAAAGCTGCGCCAGACCGTTGCAACTTGACCCACGCTCCCTACACGCGTTGCCCGAGTTGTCCGTTACTTTGCACCATACGGACTACGAACGCCGTTGCTCACTCCCGGCCTACTGGCAACCTCCGTAGGCGAAAGAGAAATAGACCGTTCTCTTCAACGCTCGAAAGAATACTGATATGAAAGACAGCATGCATCCTGCCGTATCCGCATGCACGCTTCCAATTAACTTCTGTTCGTCCGTCTGTACTGTACGTGGTGACGGCTGCCGGCATGCCCTGCGACCATCACGATGCGCGTCTCGTGTTGGATCCAACTTATTGACAACCGGACACCCCATTTCATGAATGGATTTCGCGTTCCCTGCTCAATTCCTACCCCCCGACCAACCGGACAGACTGCGAAAGGCACTCAGCATTCGAGCCAGTGCTGATGTGTGTTGGTATAGGGAACGCATGGCTGTCAGTGTTTGTTGTCGTCGGGCGCAAACGAACTCCATTGGCAAACTCGGTAAGCTACGGATCGAATTGAATGACGGGTACAAGCAGACTCAGAGAATGGCAGCTGTCGGACTGAGGACGTCGTTCGCAGATTGCCCTCCAGCACCTTCACCTTACTCTCACCACCGATATCTTCGACCACTTCCTCTACCCTCTCGACTTCCCCCTATCGGTCCTCCCGCCGGCCACTACCATTCCTCGAATATGCGAAATTTCCGTCATCTAATAAAGCCTCCGCAAAAGGGTGTCGACATTCATCCAAACGGTCATGTGACTACATCTGCTTGTTCAGTACCACGTGACCACCACTCTAGTTTACTAACCAGCGATCACCCGCCATCACTAAGCATACGGTTTCCACTTGCTCCTGCGCCCGGCCGAGCCCTGAAGGATACCAGTGTGGATTCGTGGATGCAAGTACTCAGCGGCTTTATCTGCATGATGAACTCGCTGTGAGCCTCCATTCCCTCGGCCTACCCCTCAACCGCTAACTGCCTCGTAACAGTGGACTGGTCAACTCTTACGGCGTGTTCCAGGCCTACTATGTGTCTGTGCAACCGGCGTTAGGCACAGCGTGGAATGTGGCGTGGGTCGGATCCCTCCAGTGTTTCATGCTGCTCGTGCTTGCGCCCTACCATGGCAAGCTTTGCGATGCTGGCCACGCGCGCTCCGTGGTGCGCGTTGGCACCGTTCTGATCGCGGTTGGCACTATTGCCGCGTCCTTCTCTCGCTCGTACGCGCAGGTCCTCGGCACCCAGGGTGTTCTGACCGGCATTGGCCTCGGCTGTCTCTTCACCCCCGCCATGTCCGTGCTGCCGCCTTACTTTGCATACCTGCGTTCCTTCGCGATGGGTGTCACTTCCGTCGGCGCGGGCGTCGGAGGCGTTATCTATCCCATCGTCGTCCGCACCGTCCTCAACCGGTTCGGCTACGGCTGGGCGCTCCGTGCCCTGGCCCTGGCCGTCCTCGTCACCCAGGCCGTTCCCTGGTTCGTCATGAGACAGCACCCGGACGTACCCCGTAGAGCCCTCAACTGGAAGGCCATCGAGTTTGGCAGCATCAAGTCCGCCCGCTACGTCGTCTACTGCGTCGCCATGCTCGTCGTGTTCCTCGGCCTGTACGTCCCCTACTTCTTCCTGGAGTCGTGGATCCGATACGAGGGCATCGACCTCGGATTCAGTCCGTTCTACGTGATGAGTATAATCAACGCTGGTGGGGTCCCAGGCCGCATCTTCCCCGCCCTCCTCGCTGACGTTTTGTGAGTTCCCCACCCCCCTGGGCCCGCTCTCTCCACTCTCCGCTGACGACGGACAACAGCAGACTACCCCTCGTAGTACAGACGACTTGCGTCTTACTAGCGATCGGCGTGACCGCGGCGTGGCCATACCTGCGCGGGTCAGGAGCGATAATCGCGTTCGCGCTGAGTTACGGTTTCTTCTCGGGCGCCTTCCTGTCGCTGGTGTCGCCGTGCGTCGCCGTGCTGACGAAGGACATGAGCGTCATGGGCATGCGCATGGGACTCGTCTTCGCGCTCAGCGGCTTCGGATTGCTCACCGGCAACCCGCTCGCAGGCATCCTTGTCTCGACGGTTTCGTACAAGGCTGCCGCTGTCTGGGCGCTGGCAGCCATGGGGCTCTGCGCCGGCATCTTAGGCGTGGCCGCCGGGTTGGAGGAGAAATAATATCCTACTTGCCTTGTACCCATTTGGTCTCGCTTTCACCGTTTTCGAACGTTAGTGATGCATCGTTTGATTTCGCTTTTTTTTATATCATTATCTCTCGCTCATCGCTTCCGTCTTGCATGATAGGAACTCACTGTTCGATCTGGCCCGCTCGAAGCTGGTATCTGTTATAACGGAGCAGGCGGCGTAGAGGAAGAAGAGAGACGGCACACACAAAGGGGAATAGACGGCAGTGTATTCGGTGAGGTCGAGGATGTCTAAGAGCACATCCAGCTAAGCTACAGAGAAACAGAAAATATAGGCTGCCGCCGGCACACTAGTGTGTGGGCAAAACATGCCCGAACCCTAGGTTCTCCAACTCTCACTCCAACAGTATCCTGTCAGCTCGGCGATACCAGCTAGCTTAGTGTGCAACCTCTCTGCGAGCCGTTGGCAAATCGCCAGAATAGATATGTACCGACGACAGAGTTTTTTTTTTTTTTTTTTGTTTATTCATTACTCGCGTGCGACCTATCTAGATCATGGCGAGAGTATGTACAGTCCGTTTCCTGTTCGCTGTCCGCGCGCTGGCGGCTCGTTGCAAGATCCCCTTTGCCCTCCGCCCAGGCCTGTCCCACGAAGATGTGATGCGCACCAAGGGAATTACAAAGGAAAGAAAAGCGGCCGTGGCAGTCGAAGGAAAAACAAAAGAAAGACACCGCCTACACCGTTCCTGCGGACGCCATGAGGTCGGGTGGGGGTAGGAACAGTGGAGTCCCTCCCCCACCCGGATCCATCGCCCCCGCTCCTTGCTCCTCCAGCCATTCCCGCACCTCCAGCTCTGAAACCGTGCTGACGGCGTCCTCCTTTTCCACCGGCACGCGCCTGCTCACGTCCGTGGCTGCCAGGAAGTCCAGCACTGCCCGGCTACACCTCCCATCGGCCAGCAGGTCCTTCACCTTCCAACGGTCCTTCCACCTCCCGGTCTCCTTCTTCACCTCCGCCCACAGGGCCTTCTGTTGCGACTTCCACTCTGGGCACTCCTTGAAGAGGTGGTCCCGGGTCTGAGATCGGTACCGGCACCACCAGCATTGTGGGGTGGTTCGGTTCTTTGTCCAGTTGAGGTACTGCCCCATTAGGCCGTGCCCCGTCTTTAGCTGGTAGAACCGAGAGGCGAGCCTCTTGGTGCTGTTGGCTACCGCGCCATCGGGCTTTTGGCTGTCCGGCATGCGGTACTTCTTCTTGGAGGTTCGGCCCCCAGCCCACTGACGTGCCTCCGCCCGCTTCTTCTCTGAGATCTCCCGCTTGAGATTGGCGAGGGATCGTGGCAGGGGCGCCCCCCGCACCTCCGTCCGTACTGGGAAGTTCGGCCACTCTACCCCGCGGGTGTCTGACTTCTCTGCCGCTATCTTTGCCCACTCATCAGCCTTTTCGTTACCAGCGACTCCCTTGTGCGCCGGGCGCCATCGCGCTTCGATGACGATCCCCGGCCTGGACTGGCGCAGCGTGGCGATGCTCTTCCGTGCCTGAAGGGCGTACTGTTGCCCATGGCCGGGTTCGTCGGATGCCATCCGCCTGATGGCTGCCTGTGCATCCGAGAAGATGGTGACTCGTTCCGGGGCCGCGTTCCTCTGCGATGCCAGCTCCAGGGCGCGGGCGAGCGCAGCGCACTCGGCATCATAGGCTTCTTGGTTGTTGCCCATGTGCACTTTGACCCCCGCCCAGGTTTGGCCCTTCTTCCACACCACTGAGTACCCGGTCGCCCCATCGTCCAGTCATGACCCGTCCGTGAGCATGGTGAGGCCCGGTCGGGTCCCCTCTGCTGTCGCTTTCGCCTCGGCTTCCTCCTCCTGCAGTAGCTCCGCGTCGAGGGTTTCCGGCTCCTCGAGCAGCACTGTCCTCTCTGTCTGTCCACCTGGTGCGAGGCCGTTCTTGAGCCGCCGCCCGATTTCGGCGAGGGCTCCTAACACCACTCGTGCCTGATCCCCTTCCGGCAGGCTCAGTAGCCGTAGCCCGAACCGCCGCTGTCTGTTCTCCAGCTGTGCTGTTGCTGCTCTGAGGCCCGACTCCATTGCGAGGGCTCCCAACCGACGACGGAGTGGGGGGAGGGTGAGGTGGAGCACGAGGAGACGACTGAAGTAGTAAAAGGCCGGTGGTTCTTTTGGAAGTTGTGAAGCATAGGAGATAGAAGGCACGACTACGTAGCATACAGGATATGGCGGAGTGGGTAAAACACGCTGAAGGGGAGTAGGCAGTGGTGGTCTGACAGGCAAATGGAATGATTACGCTGCATGCTCCCTCGCCATCGCCTACTTATCGTGGATTGCGATCGGACGGGACTTGTGACGTTTTGGCGGTCCTCGGGTTTTGCGGTGGCGGTGGGGTACCCCCTGGTCCCTGGCGGTTATACTCCACATGCTCTGGGTTGACAGACACGACAAACGGATTGGACGCGCTGCTGGTTCGCTCGTGCCCGCGCATCGTGGGATGCCAGCAGATAGGTCGTGACATTTCGGGCCACGGGTATCAATAGTCCAGCGGACATCTGAGAGGGTGCAGTCTGGGCTGTGATTTCTGGTGACCCAGTCAGGCCAGGCGGGCCCAGTTGTCGGGCTGCTTACTCACGCCGGCCGGCGGGCTCCCACGAGCCAACATTAGTCTAGTGTAAAATAATAAACGGTGAGGGTGGGTTTCTCGTACGAGGACCAAAAGGGCAAAACCAAATGACAATCAATACTAATTGTTGAAGACGGGCTGTGTGTGTAGGAGTAGGTACAGGTGATGATACCGAGGGATGGTGTTTGGAGTATTATTTAGCGGAGTGTCGGCCCTGATAGGGGGCTGTCCCATAAGCAGAATCCGTAGCGAAGACTCCGTAGAGAATACGAAGTCATCGTGATAGTTGCGTCTGGACGAGTGCCCTGCCAGCTGCGTTTAGAGGAGTAGGGCCGTGATAGCTGAGGTCCAGGCTCATAGCACCATGGCGAGTGGCGTCCGGGTTAGCGGGGTTTTGTCCAAACGGCCAGACGGGACTAGATCTTGGCAGTGCGTCCAGTCTAGCCTGCAGTCCGGACCGGACTATGTCGAACACTGCCATCAGGATGGAGGTGTCAACAGGCGAGCAGCGATGGCCCAACCATGTCATCTTGCACGTCTCCTATCTTCGGAACTATTGCGGTTCGCACCTGGCTGCGTTACCGCTAACAATGTCCCCCTTGCAGCGAGAACGGTTAGCATCCAGAATAACAATCGGAGTAACAAATCCCCATAGGCACCTCAGCTTTTTATGCACGCATGCACGTACTCTGCCTTTTTTGCTTCTGGGAAATCGAGTGCCAAAAAAAATAAATCATTCGTGCACTCACTGACTATCGACTCCTCAGCTGCAGCTACACTGGACGACGAAACGTCACCAGTGATTCTCTACAATAGACACAAGCTTGCTTACAGGCGGTGCTATCAAGATCTTCTAGTCCGGGCTTTCCTGTCAGGAGATCTGGAGAATCGCGTGCTTCACTAACATCACAATCTAGAAACGTCAAGACTTTTTGACGGCACTCCAAAAACCGACGCGACTTTAGCTTCACCGGACTCACGATGTTCGGTGGCGCTGTCGAATCGACCGAGGCAGCCCCCGGTGGGAGCTAGCGACACCAAGAACTCTTTACTCAGGAAGCTGGTGGGGGACCGGGGGGGTCCCTGGGAGGAAGAAATGAGGGACGACGGCAGCGAGCTCTCCGAACTTGAGAGCAGTGTGGTGGGAGCGATGGAGGTGGAGGAGGAGACTGGAGGAACTGTGTTTAGGCACCCCGCTCCCGGCGCGAGGCAGTAGCAGAGCACGCAGGAATTATTGCGGCGTGGCAACGGTCCGCACGACGGCGACGGCATCTTCATGAGGAGAGCACTAGCGCACTCCCTCTCGGCGGCGGCCACCAGCCGATAGTAGGTGGCCAACCAGAGCGGAGAAGGAGTGAAGGGCGTGGCGGCCCCGGATAGGCCAACGACCCCGACCCCAGCTAGGTGGACGGCTCCGAACCCGGCGCCGGTCACACCGACCAAGGGCAGCAAGCGAAGGTCGGCGCTCTGAGGCCAATCAAACACTCTCGACCGGGCGGGAGTGCCACAGCCATTGGAGCCCTCTGCGCCCAGTTCACCTGCTGTTGTTGCTGCAGTTGTTGCTATTGCGCCTTCGGCGGTGCCGCCTACTGTCCCTGCCGACACTACGGCGGCGTTGCGCTATTCGCCCCAGCCGAGGCCCGCTGGGATACAGCCCGTGATGCCGGCGGTACGACTCGTACCCTTGCTGCGGTCCGGAGCTGCATATCCTCGTACAATTCCTCAACCGCCCTCATGCCCATGAGGTGTGCACCCGTGCCGCAGCACACCCCACCTGCGTCGGCGCCGGGCTCCCGGTGGCTTCAGCTGCTGGCTTCTCACGTGGGTTGCCAACAGCGAGGGCAGCAAGCTGCTGCGCCACCCCGTCCACAGCCTCCTTACCTCCCTGATCTCTTTCTCCCATACCTCCATCAGCTCCCCCAGCCCCTTCCACTTCAGGATCTCCCAATGTGCCCGCTGCGTCATTTCCGTCTCCATCGTATTGAGCGCCAGGGGTTTCATTCCGACAGCCTCCCTTGCCTCCTCACGCGCAGCCGCTGCCGCCGCGAACCTTCCTCCATCTTCCTCTCCATCCCGGCGATGGCTGCCAGGATCTGGTCCAGTGCCGATGCAGCGGCGAATCCAACTGGCATCAGCCGCGCCGGCCGAGAGTGTCTGATTGGCCTCCGAGTGCCGACCGCCATTCTCTTGCTGCCCTTGGTCGGTGTGACCGGCACCGGGGTGGGAGTCGTCCACCTAGCTGGGGTCGCCAAGCCCTCCATTCCTTCTCCGCTCTGGTTGGCCGCTCTCAAGCTCGGAGAGCTCACTGCTGTCGTCCCTCATTTCTTCCTCCCTGGGGCCCCCCAGTCCCCCACCAGCTTCCTGAGTAAAGAGTTCTCGGTGTTAGCAGCTACCACCGGGGCTGCCTCGGTCGATTCGACAGCGCCACCGAACATCGTGAGTCCGGTGAAGCTAAAGTCGCGTCGGTTTTTTGGTATGCTATCCAAAAGCCTTGACGTTTCTAGATTGTGATGTCAGTGAAGCACCGCGATTCTCCAGATCTCCTGACAGGCAAGCCCGAACTAGAAGATCTTGATAGCACCGCCTGTAAGCAAGCTTGTGTCTATTGTAGAGAATCACTGGTGACGTTTCGTCGTCCAGTGTAGCTGCAGCTGACGAGTCGATAGTCAGTGGAGCTTAAGTCGGACGCGTCATTGGTGCGTGAGCGCAAAAGCCTTGGCGTTTTTAGCGATCAATTTGATGTGTCGGGGGTTGGTGGTGAGTGCAGCCAGAGCGGGGGAGAGTGCCATCACCCCTGCGCCGATGCGGCCTGACAACCAGTCAGCCCAGACTGGGCAGAGCACGCAAACAACACAATAGAGGGAGTCATGGAGTGGAACCAAATGGCGCCGCCCCACCCATGGCTGCATAATGGCGAACCCACAGGCTCCCAAGCTGGTGGCGCTCCCGCATAACTGCACCAGGGGGGTCAAGTTTTGGAGGCAGTTTTGGAGACAGCGGGGAGCGAAACTCGTCCTAATTGAGGAGCCACGGGGGCAAAAGAGAAAGATAGCACAAGGTCGCACCCAAGTTTTTGTTCCATCAGAGACGTGGGGGCGGCGGCGAAGTGCTGGCTGGCAGTCAACCGAGCATCTCGATACCAGGTGGCAGAGCTAAAGGACTTTACAAGGGAGTCTGCCAACTATGCGCAGGCACTGGAAGTCAAGCCGCCGGGCAGGGGGGCGATCGTTATCATCAACGTCTATGACTGGGGTAATGATGGTAGGAGACCAGCCCAAGCAGCGAAGTGGGAGGTTGGAGGAGCTGGGCGCTGGGGAGACACCACTGATTCTGCCCGCGCCTGACTTCACGGTGGCCGCAGAAGAGGGTTAGACGGTTTTATTTTTCTCTCTCCTTTGTGATTTCCTTTGGTGCGTATTGCATCTTCTTGGACAGGCCTGAGCGGAGGGTAGAGGGGAGCTTGCAACGTGCCGCCACCGCGCGGACAGCGGACAGGAAACGGACTGTATATAATCTCGCCATCATCTAGATAGGTCGCATGCGAGTAATGATTAAGCAAAAAAAACACCGCCTCTTCAATCCCGCCTCTGTCTCCCCGAGGAAGGCTAAATATATCCTCACTGCATCTCACATCTGCAAAGAGTTTTGTCACATCCCACTTCCGCTTGTGTTTGCCAGTCTTCTTCTGAACCTCCACCCGCAGATCATCCCGTTGAATCTTCCATGACCGGCAATTCTTGAAGAGGTGTTCTAGTCTACATTTCTCCAGCCTCACACAACTAGCACTCATCACTGATCTGGTTTCCTGTCCACGAGGTATTCCGCCATCAAGGCATGTCCGGTTTTCAGCTGGCAGTACCTCTTGCGATAGTCTTCGGTACTGCAGATACTATAGAAAGCGTAGCAGAAGAAATCGGACGAGGTAAGTCGCTGAACGAGTGATCTCCTGTGCAAAACAGCTCTGACAATGGGCATCTTCGTTCCGAGAAGCCGGCTCGGCCTGAGAGCCAATTGACACTACATCTAGGTGGTTCCAGGCTTTATCCCGGGAGTCTCCGGTGCTATTCCTGTCGCACCGAAGTACGCGTAAGGCATCATGTACAATCACTCGCATCCTGTCGAAAACACCACCCAGTCGCACAAGCCATCCTCACCAGCTGAAGGCGGGCCACTGCCTCACTGGCCAATACCTCAAGTGAGCGAAGAAGCAGCGCACCACCAAGTGCTGATGGTGCCTGTACGCGAGACAAGGGAGGGCTAGGAGTAGGAAGTGGGGAAAATTCTTTTCAGTCTCTACTTTGTCATCTATCTTTCCTTATGTCTCTCGAAGTGGGGATGGCCAGGCGGATGCATGGGGAGTTGCGGCGCGCTGCCTGCGGACTGATGGAGGTTGGGGCGGACGGTGAACGGGAATGGACTGTACATATATCGCCATGATCTAATAGTGTCGCATACAATCAATAAGACTCTCTCTATCTCTCTCTCTGGAAACGCTAGCAGAAAATCTTGTGGGCAGAGGTTCGGAGAGAGATCTCTTCCTTCAAACCTAGCTCTCTGAGTTAGGCTCACAATGATCAAGCTGGTCGCATCCGAGTATTGAATAAACAGCGACTATTTTCCATAGTATTACAGATTTTTAGAGAATTTAACTGGATATGTCGGATTGTTTGTGTTAACAAGATATGACGGAAACATGTGAAAAGTTATGATACGCGCGAGAAGACGTCATCGGTAAGACGCAGCCTGCTCTTCTGCTCTTCCACATAACCCACCACTTCACAACCACACCCGCCACATCCACTACCCCACTCCCTAACAACACCCAACCACCTTCTAACGACCGCACAAAAATTTAGCTCTCAGGATAACAAAATGGAAAACTTTTCTACATCTTACTGTTCTCGATGACAGCCGCCACCACCACCGGCTTTCCTGCCATAGTTTTTGTTGAATGGTTATGGCCTTCTGTATGTGTGCGTTCTAGATGCTTCTCCGGCTCGATGGTATTCTTCTTCTCCGGAGCGACGGATGAGAGGAGGTGGGAGGGAGAGATGAGATTCTTCACGGTGAGGATTCGGGGGGGACAATCTTTCGTTGCTATGTAGGAGGTTCTAAGAGTACAGAGGAAAAAGGACCTTAGAACAGAGAACACAAAGTACATCTTACTTCTTCCCCGCTTAGTCCCCATTCGGCTCCCTGCTTTAGCTCCTCCGGCTTGCGCTCCCTCATCAACGCCGCCCGCTCAACTCTAGTTGGCAACAGCGCCGTGCCTCCAGCGCCGAGAAGCTTTTCCAACACACCCCCTCCTCTCGCGCTGAGACTTTCCGAAAAGACCAAATGCAAAGAACAAGATACAGGACAACCATTACCCCTTCCCCGTCGACCTCATTAAAACCTGTGCAGTGAAAAACCCTGTGGGAAAAAACATCTGCTATCAGGAAAAAGAGTGCCGACACCAACAATACCGAAGTCAGATCAAATCAAATCAAATCAAGTACCAAACTGAAATAACAATCGAAACCACAATAAAAGCAAACAAACTTTTCGCTTCCTTTCTCTCTTCATTCGTGCTTGCTACTTCCGTTCCTCAATCCCTTCTGCTATGCGGCCGGTCTGCACCCCCTTTTCCTTGCCAGTGAGCTGCACCCCCTTTTCCTTGCCCAGGATCCGTATCCCCTCTTCCTTGCTGGTGTAGTTGTGAATGGTGCTTTACCAAGCCGGTGAGCTGCAACAGTTGCTCATGTCAGGGTGCGGCAAGTGGTTTCGTGAGCAGGTCAGTTGGATTCGCCACTGAGGTGGTATACTGGAACCTGACTGATCCTCGCTACTGCTCATCGTGAACATGGTGGTATTTGACATCGATGTGTTTCGATTTCTGGCGTACAACTCCAGAGGTGATCAACTTGAGAGCACCCTGATTATCGCATCCAATAGGTACTACATCAACAAAAAAATGAAAAGTTGAAGTATATTGCTTTTTTTTTTTTACATCTGAGACACAAATTTTAAATTACTTTTCTCGAGGTTTCAGATTAAATACAAGCAATTATTTTTTTCCAAATCCTTATGGGAGCAAAATATAACTTTGCTCTTACGGGAGCTTACGGGAGCTATGGGAGCTACGGGAGTACTGGGAGAATTCTCAAATTTTTTGCTGATGTAGCCCTTCTGACACCTGCACTGACATCCTATACTTTGAGATTTTGTTTGCCAGCAAATGAGTCTGGATGTCACCAGCTGATTGTTACCGTCGATATAGCTAAGGCCGAAGATGCATCCTCCAAGCGATTGGCCTTACAACTGATACCTGTATCAATACTCGTTGATCTGAATTCTAATTTACCAAAATACTGGTTGGTACAGAGTATATTAGGGGTTAACACCGGAGACATCCAGTGTTATTTTTTGACACCCACAAGTGATCATACCATGTCATATAAGATACTGGATCAACATATGTAGTATGACTGCCGAGATTGATTCAACACGGATTGATTGAAGTAGGGTATTAACACTAGGTTGACACTGTACTTAATCAATGCAATACTTCAAAAAATCACGTGTTGTAATAAAATCGGTGCTTATTAGATTTTTTGAGTTTTATAATTTCAGTGTTGTTTCGGTGTTGATCCAGTGTTCGTCTTTTTGAGAATTTGTTGAAATTCAGTATAGACACCCTATTGACGACACAATAATATAAAGAAAGTATTTCTTAAAAGTGGTATCGAAAAAAGATTCGGTAATTGCACAAATTGTAATTTGTATATACACGAGATTAATACGAGGTATCATCGAAATTCTAAAGCCAATAAAAATCCTGTGTGGACATGGTGTCAATCCAGTGTCAATTTTTCCCCGTTTTTTGCTCCAGCAGTCTACACCTTTTTTATTGACACATGCGGCTCCGAGTCCCACACCAGTGCCACCTGACGTAAGCGATTTAGCACCTGCGTATCTACATACCTACATCACCCACTCTTCCCATGTCGCACATCCGCAACCACCTTTACGCTGTATTCCGACTCTTTCCTAAATCTGACCCGCAGTGCATTCTGCACGCATCACTTGCCCGCATACTGTCTCGTTGACCTGAATTTCTCAACCGCCAAACCGAACCGAGCCGTGATGGCGTTTCCTAACGGGGCCGGCTACGCCGAGTGGTCGCGCGAAGTTTCGTCCGTACTGGAGTCGCAGGGGCTGTACGAGATTGCCACTGGAGACGAGCAAGCACCTGTCGGCCAGCCCCAAGCCTTTGCCGACTACAAACTTCTGTCGGCGCGTGCACGAGAGGCAATCCTCTCCTCGATGGAGGATGGCATCCTCAAGAGGCAACTCATGGAGGTCAGCGATCCAGCGGAAATTTGGGAGCTTGTGCAAGAAGAATGCGACACGTCCGGTCACTTGACGGAGTTTGAACGCAGGTTCTACTCCCTACGGCCATTTGAGGGCGAACGCGATTCCGTCTACTGCCGCCGCCTCGACATGTACCACAAGCCCCTTGAGAACACCGACCACGACATCCTCGACGAAGACCTCATCGAACACTTGTTTGCGACCGTCGCTCCGAAATCCTACCACATCATGGTCCAGCTCCATGATGATGAGTTTGGACGCGACACCAGGTGGGTCGCGCGCCGACTGGCCTACTACATCCCGTCCGCCCTGAACTTACTCGGACCCAGCCCAACCTCCGCAGCGCTGAACGACTTCGATATCCTTGTCCACCCCCCCCCCCCCCCCCTCGCCTTCTGTACCCACCCCATCCGCCCTTTCATCCACGCCCTCGTCCCCACTGATTATCACCGCTCGCCAACAGTGATAGGTAATTGAAGTGATTGGAGGTGCTAAACAACCAGTCGGGTGAGCGAATATGCGGCACGGCGTCTGCTGATGCAACTCGTCGTTCCGAGTCGTTGGCCTGGTTTGAAATCCAATTGACACTACGCTAAGGTAGTCCTGGACTTACTTTCGGGGGTCTCTGGTGCTATTCCTCGCGCCGAAGATAGACATCATGCATAATCACCCGCATCCCTGTCCAAATGGTGTGAAAACAAGTGGGGTATTAACCGAGCATACTAGTATACAAAGATACATTATATGACATAAAGGGGAAATCGAATCGCCGTGTGCTAGGGGGTGGTTGACAGACGACAAATTTGTGCAAGAGGTCTGAGGACAGGGATGGGTGGGTGGGAGTGGACCAAACCGACCCAACGGCTTCAGGCAAAACATCTCTCCCCATCCCGCCTTGGTTTAATAAAGGACTGACTCTCATCGGGGTCAACGCACGCTTGGTGGTCAGATCTCAAGGCTCGAGCCTACACTGGAATATGTTCCGATCATCCGGTTGGGTATTGTCCGGCTGGCGTAGTTACGTATGTCTTGGGTAACATGGATCTACAAGTTGCCGACAAACGAATTTGGAACCCGCAAGAACGCGTTGGCGGTATATATCTCATGGGGCTGAGGTTTGAGTAAGAGATCATTCCGTGTTGAAATACGGGCCTCTATCGGCCACCCCTTGCACTGGCTGACTGTGTAGTAATCTAGTATGAAGAATCTCAAAGAAAGTGTAGAAAACCATCAGTTAAAATAGTGAATGAAACCCAATCAGACAAATTTCACCTATTACAGAGAACCAATAAACAGAGATAAAAATAACGGCCGAGCAGAATAATGACATGTAAGCAAAGGAGATCAAGCCACCGCGATAGGAAATATCACTAATCATAGAACCACGCAATCCATTCTACGGGTGAAGCAGACCCATCTCCGATTCCCGCTCGATTTCGGTAGTTGTCGTCTGACCCACTACTTGCACTCCTCGTAGGGGTTTGGGGCCGTGGCTTGCGCAGGATAACGGCTATTAGATCATTCCGGAAATGGTGATTAGAATTTAAGGCTGCTTACCGTGAACCTCGGCGCCAATGACTTTAACCGCAATTCCGAAATCCCTGATCTCTACGATTCTCCTCCAGTGCTCTGCCGCTGCAGGCAATCGACCGACGTCCCGGTCGCCCTTGTCGCCGCTTTCGTCCAAGAACTGTCTCACCTCGGGACTGCGATTCAGTTGTGCAATTGTCTGCCACGCTTGGCCAAGGAACTTGGGCGCCTTGCACACGTAGTACATCCAGAAGATTATTGCCACAGAGGCGGTGTGGAGGCCGACGATACCGGATGCAAAGTAAAGTCCTCTCTTCTCTGTCGGCACCAGTGCGGCCTTGGTATGTTGCGTTATTCGGGTTGCATTTGCGTAGGGATAGAAACCTTTCGTGCCATTGTGCCAGAAAGAAGTTGAGTTCTCAAAGTATGTTGGCGTGATTTCTAGCTGAGCATAAAATTCCCGCGATGTATATGCCGCAAAAACTGACTGGAGTGCATTTGTTATCCCACCTTTGCTGACTATTACACTGAGCAAGGTTACTGCAAACTCATCAAGGCGCTCGGCGATCATAACAGAAGCGTCGTATCTATTCTCGAGGAGGAATTGGCGTCTGATGCTTGGAATCTCGCCACGGATCCTGCGAATATAATCGGTAAATGGCGGTTCCTCAACTATCTCGTAGGTGGTAAGCTCCATGACTCCCCGTCCTTCCAAGTCCGAACCGGCTGACAGCTGCACAATTATGGCGTCCGCCGATCTCCCGGCATAGTCTGTTGTGACTCCATAAAGCCCATAGGTTGGCTCGCTGGCCATCCAACCAGCCTGGGCTTCAATAGTTGCCATCGCATTCGCAGTGCCTATGGCACATAAAGTCATTCCTACCATATGCTGCGAGGTCCACGGGAAGGACTCGGGAGGGGGTATATCTTTGGCGGTGTGAAACATGGACTTCCGGACCACCTCCGTGCCGTCGAAATAGGCCGTCTGGTTGTACAATCTCCGCGTAACAGCCGGATCGTATGGGATCCGTCGACCTCCATAATCAGTCCAAGGATACGAAATCTCACTGATGATCAAGAACCACACATTGGTGGACGACAGAAGGCATGGAGTGGGAAAGCCAGGGCAGTCAACAGATACTGGGGCTTTCAGGGGGCAAATCATTGAACCGAAGGCGTCGCCAAGAGTACAGTTGAAATTGAATACAAGATCGGAGGATAGTTGTGTTCCATTCCACCCAAATGAACCCATAGATTCCATCTGGCTTGTGGAGTTAAATAAGAACTCCGAGCTGAGACGTCCAGTTATCCGATCTGGCTCAACGTAGATGAGCTCTTCTATATCGGGCGAAACGCAGACGACATGTTCTTCCGAAACACCCCCGTAGCCGCTGTAATAAAGAAGTGAAGTCCGATCGGATGCATTCCTTAACTCCGGGAAAGCTCTCACGGTTGCCCCAGTGTCGTGCAGGCCCCTCCCTGTGGAATTTTCGGAAATGGTAAACGAGCGTCCAGTCTGCTCTGCAAATCGCGGAAACGACTGTGGGCGCTGGAAGAGTGGGTCAATCTGCCCCATACGAACGGTTCCTCCGACCCGCCTGGTGTATATTTCTTCAGCCTTGGGGCCCCGAACGTCACTCTGGTTGAGATCGTGGAGAAGAAATGCTGATAGGAACTGAGAAAAAGCCATGGTGCTGGATAGCAACGCAACGAGAAAAAGGATGCCTAACTTTTTACTGACTCTCGCTCCTCGCAAAACTGGGTGGAGCATAGTCCAAGGGAAAGAAACCGAGTATCGATAAATTGACATTGAGGCAGCATCGCATAGCAGTACACAGTTCTTCTCGAATGCCAGGGTTGCCATCATCTTGCAACAGATCCCCAACTGGATAGCCATGCATGCTCGCAAGAGAGCGGTGTCGATGGTTGCCACCGTTTTGGCCTGGTTACGGTACAAGATCGTCGAATGATACGTGTCGGGATCATCGTCCTTGGTCCAATCCCACAGAGCAACTAACTCCGTCATAATCAGGAGTATGCCAATGCAGCTGCACACCAGAAGTATGGGCTGCAGTATGCCGAATCGTGTGCGAAGTCTCTTGATGGCCGAACCGGTTGCCAGGCCTGCAAGGTTTTAGTCGCGCCCTTCAATCCCATCAAAAACAGCGATGTACGTACCCAGTGTTGACATAGCAGTAGGCGTTGGAGGAATTTTGGCATCCACCATATGCAATGTGCGGCGGAAGGACTTGAAGCAAAACAAAGGTCCGGTCGAGCTAGTACAATTACAATATCGGTTAGAAAGAACACCGTTGTTTCACTCCGTCTCTTCATTTCACTTGATTACCGGGCACAAATTTTAAATGCGGCTTGGCAAAGGTGGGTGGTGGGAGGGACCGCCAAGCGGATGCAAGTTTCGGTTGTCGAAGCAACAGTACACGTCTGGCACACGTCGTCTGTGGGTGAAAAAGAGTTCGCTAATGGTGGGCAGAGAGGGTGGAAGTGCTGCTCGAAGTTGGGACCGCCGACAGAATGAATAGCAGGATTGTTGAGTGCTCTGGGGGACTGAATGTCTAGCGACAGGTGTGCTGACCGGCTGGTATATGAGCGGGAGCTACTGCCCGCACTTCAAATGGTGGAAGTGTTCAAAATGCCTCTGCCTCCATGAAGAGGGTGGGGTGGCGGGGGCCGGTCGAAGCGGGGCGAAAGGGGAGCCAGGTGGTGGTATGGGGCGGGGAAGGCAGAACCAGCCCCACCAGCTTCCGCATTGTATTAGAATAATGATATTTTAGCGTCCTTCCGTCTTTACGGTAGCTTCTCCGACCAGCGTAAACGGTAGGAATACAGGCAGGCCTAATCCTCCGGTGAAGGAGGGCGGGTGGAATAACGGGTCAAGCAATACTTTGTTTGGTATGAAGCCAAAAAAACAAGCGGAAGCGATCGGCGGAGGATTCACACGTATCTAATGAGCTTCCGCTTCGGGGCACATCCCTAACTTGGATATGGCACCGCACATCAGCCGCCAGCTCAGTCAGTGAGCTTGAGATATCGACATAATCTATCCTCACTCGTCCAATATTCCGCTCCATTATGATCTTTGGGAGTACACTCCCTCACCTTCTCTCCAAGTCCCAATTACCGCACGCGAGCTAGGTAGCCGCGTTGACTGATGCGCCTACCTAATGCCCATGCATAGTCGTGCCGATGATCCGCTTCAACCAAGCGAATGAACTGGCTAGGCTAGTTAACAGCACGTAGTTGCCGTGAGTAATTCCACAAAGTCGCTGCGCATCTCGTGTTCGCGTACTGTGTTGCCACCAGCACACTGTGATTGGCGGGCAGGAGAGCTATTTAGATGCATTGCATACATTCCAACAGCGTTCCAATCAGATGGGACTGCGGAAAAATCACCGGTGTTTCACCAAAACAGGAATACCTTACTAGCTCCGGCTGCTGAAGTTGAGCCAACTGCGGAAGAGGTGACGCTTGGAAACTAGAAGATTCGATGCGGGTACTGGACACGGGACTGAATGGTAGCAGTTGCTCGAAAGTGAAGACTATACTACCAAACCGTACGTCAGAATGCTAGGCTACCTATACCCGTCTGAGAGAATGACGGCAGTGTTCTCCATAGTCCAGTCCGCCCGTCCTCGGCCCTCGGACGGCGTGGACGGCCGTCCGGACCGGACTATGGAAAACACTGGAATGACGATAATACTACAAAGGAGACAGTCGGTGTGGCTATTCCTGCGATGCCCACCCTGGGTTTCGTCGCCGCTACATATGTGATCTGGTCCCGCTGGACATGGGAAATAGGTGTGACAGCGTTACTTTTTCAACAGCGGCATCAGTGGGCAGTGTCAGTCCGGCGATGGCCAGGTTAGACCGACTCACGCATGCACATTTTCCTGCCGGACTGGCCGAGTCCGAACACCGACTGGCCACCTGCCGGCCGAATGGACTTTCGCGATAATAGTGGTGTCCCAGCTTGGTGCAGACTTCCACGAGCGCCACGATGCGCACCGGAGCCTATTACCGCGTTTGACTATCTAGCCGACCACCATCTTGTTGGCATGCGGTGCCCTCGTATTTCGTATGTATTAGCCCACCAGGCAAACTTTCCCGTTTATAAATAGACCAGCTCACCGGCCGGCAGACCGGTCCACCCACCAAACGGAACACCGGCTTTTATCAGCAGACCAGACTACTTCGCTCCGCTCCGCATACGAGAATGTTATTCTCCCTAGTCGGATTTAAGAGCGTAGTACATTGTGTGCAATGCTCCACCTATGTATCTATCTATGTACTACCTTTGAACCTTTTCTTCATCTTAACACCCAGCCTTCCTCCAAATCGTCTGGGATTCTGATGCCGGTGGTCCGAGTTCTCGTGCGAGATGAAAACTACTGGTGAGAATTCCGCGATCAAACCGGCTACCATGTCGCCACTGTGAAGAGTTAAACATCCGCTTCTTCTGTGTGAAGGCAAACTTCCCCGGTTCCTCCCACTATCAGCCTTTCTCTTCCTTTTTATTGCTGGCCCTCTCGGTACTGTAGTTATAGGAGGCTGAGGTGCAGCAATACCGGGGATATTTAGTCCCGTAGATTACGACTGGTAGAGTAGATGGCCTTATAACAGCGTGTCCACACGATATACCGGCATGCTGAAGCCGGGAATAGGAACATTAGTAAGCATCCAGATCAACAATCCACTGTCGACTGTCTTGAAAACTGTCCCACAAGCCTCACCACTCTTATCTACCAACATGCTGGAACCCGGGTGCTGGGAGGGGAGTGGGGGTGGTAAGATGAAGGTTCGTCGGCGGGCGGTGGTGCGGGAGGGTGGGGGGCAGTGCCTGTGAGTTGTGGCATGTTACCGTAGAGGAGGCAGGGGGCGGTGTGCCAGTGGAAAAAATCAGTAAAAATATATGTCCTCGTCCGGCGGGAGAAAATATCATCCTACAGACGACCTCCCTATGCACAGACCGGCCGCCCACGATCGGCGGGCTGGCCGAGTGTTAGATCTACGAATGGGTTGGCCTAGTGGGCGTAGTTATAATTTATGAGTTAACACTAACACTTCCGAATTGGATTCAAACCCGATTTCCCCCGAACTCGGTATTCCTTTCGTCACTACTATCACCCTGATGACAACCTTCCTTTGCGTTGAAAGATTATGACTGATTGTGGAATTTGCGGTGGAGAATCTGGTCGCAAGCGCCGGGGTAGTTGCTCACTACAGAAACAAGATTAGCACCGTGTAATTGGAGACTTGTAGAGACTTGGAGAGGGTGGTGGTTGAGAGAGGTAGAGATGATCGTTGATGGAATAGTCACGGCGAGACTAGTCATGTGCAGAGCAAAGGCGTAGCAGGAACGGAGTTGACTACTCCCTTGTGGTGGACGGCAACGAGAACGGACAGGAGCAAGAAAAGAGCGAGAAGGCTTTTCCGCTCACGTCGACAGCACCTGCCTCGCTGATCATTCACGCGCTTCCCCTTGTTCTGACCGACCTCCAGCATCATCGAGAATGCCGTCCACGCAGTAGTTAACCATCGGAGCTGTACCTGAAAATCTTGCTCCTTCGGCACAGCCCGGCAGCTAAACATTGACAGATCGCCGCCACGAGTCTGCGATACTGTGGCTTGAGACGTGAACACATGCTCTGGTCGAGACTGCCGCCATCCGATAGATTTCTAAGAACAATTACCTATTCACGCGATCGAGATCGGTGGCATCCGTGTAGACTACGTGACTGCGGTCCGGACAGGACGGTCTACCAAAACCCAGTCCCGTCCGAGCTTTGGACGGACATTAAAGTAGACCGTCTCGTCCGCAGTGGGGCAGGACGGGTCCGTCCGCAGTTGACGGCCGTCCGACGGCTGCCCTAGTCACATTATGGTAGTTTGGCTTATTAATTATTTTCTTGGCACTATGACGACACCAACTAAGTAAGTAACGACGCGCCACACCTCCCTCGTGGTGTTTGACCGGGGAAAAACGGAAGCAGCAGTCTTCCGGAAGAAAAAGACCACTCCCACTGCGACGGTCACAGTTGGGGACAATTCTGTCCCATTTAACAAAGAGGCCACCCTGTGGCTCGGAATTTGGCTCGACTCGCAGCTCACGTTGAAGGAACACCATGCCACCCGACTCAAGAAGGGGCAGAATGCAATGACTCGCCTTCGCCGGCTCGCAGGACAGCTGGGCCTTTCCCCCGCCAACTGCAGAAAGTAATGGCGGCCTGCATTCAGTCGGTTGCCATGTTCGGATCAGAACTGTGGTGGAAGGGGGATCAGATGCGGGGGACAATTGGACGGGCAGACGATATGCAGCTCCTGGTCAACCAGCAGGCCAGAGCCACGACAGGCTGCTTCCGGACGACCAACCGGGGGGTACTGTCAATGGAGTCTGGACTTCGGCCAGCAGCCACGCAGCTGGAGAACAGGCAGCGCAGGTTCGGATTGCGCCTTCTCAGCCTGCCGCAGGGAGATCAGGCCAGAGAACTGGTTCGGACGCCGACCCCGATGGGATGCCGCCTCACCAATACTCTTGGTTACGCAGGCAGAGTGGAGAGCACAGTCCTACTTGAGGAACCAGAGGCATTTGACACGGAACTGCTGCAGGAAGAAGAAGCCGAAGCTATGGCAGAGGCAGAGAAGACACGGCCTGGTCTTACCATGTTCACCGATGGATCACGATTGGACGACGGGGCTTCCGGATATGCGGTGGTCTGGAAAAGGAAGAACAGTCAAATCTGGAAGGGCCTTAAAACCCATATGGGGTACAACCAGGAGGCCTTCGATACCGAGTGTGCTGCGCTCGCCCGCGCGCTGGAGTCTGCCTCGAGAAGGAACACCACTCCGGAACGGGTCACCATCTTCACGGATGCCCAGGCAGCCATCAGGCGAATGGCTTCGGATGACCCAGGCCCTGGGCAGAAATACGCGTTGCAGGCAAGGCGTCACATTGCAACTCTGAGAAGATCGAACCCGGGTATCACTGTCGAGAACAGATGGTGTCCAGCCCACAAAGGAATTGAAGGAAACGAGAAGGCGGACGAATGGGCAAAGATCGCGGCGGAGGAGCCAGACACCCGCGGGGTGGAATGGCTGAGCTACTCGGACCGAATAGATGCTCGCCCCATGCCTCTCCCAAGATCCCTTGGAAACCTCAAGCGTGAGATCACGGACAAGAAGTGGGCAGAAGCGCGGAGAGGCTGGAGGCCGGACCTCCAAGCAGAAGTATAAGATGCCCGGAAGCCACAAACCCGATGGCACAGTAGCTGAAAGCACCAAGAGGCTCGACTCGCGGTTCTACCAGCTGAAGGCGGGGCACTGCCGCATAGGACAACACCTGTATTGGGCTAAGAAGCGGCTCGACCCCCTATGCTGGTGGTGCCGGTGCCCCTCACAGACATGGGACCATCTGCTTAAAGAGTGTCCCAAGTGGAAGGGGGAGCAGAAGATCCTCTGGGCAGAGGTGAGGAAGGAGACAAGGCGGTGGAAGAACCGGTGGAGGATCCGGGATCTCTTCGCCGATAGGAGGTGCAGTCGGGCGGTGCTGGATTTCCTCACTTCTACGGATGTGGGGAAAATAGTGCCGGCTGTGGAAGAAGACGCAGGTAGTGAGGCGTCAGAGTGGGAGCTCCGGGAGAGGATGGAGCGGGAAGAAGAAAGGAGGGTGGAGGCGGAGGCGCTGGGTGCTAAGGACGAGACGGGCGCCGGGGAGGAACCCCCGCTGTTCCCTCCCACCCCCTCGTTCATAGCATAGGCTGGAGAGGAGTAGGGGACGGGTGTGCTTTTCATTTGTTTCCACTTTCGTTTTCCTGTTTCTTTTGTTCTTCCTTTGGTGCGCATTTATTCTTTCTTGGGACACGCCTGGGCGGAGGGCAAAGGGGAGCTTGCAACGAGCCGCCGCGCGCGGACTGCGGACAGGAAAACTGGGCAAAAGGTACGCCGCCATGATCTCTATAAGCCGCATGCGAGTATGAATAAACAAAAAAAAACACCTCCCTTGTACACCAGTTTGCTCAAGAGTTATAACCCCATCGCTCAACAACCCACAACGCCAACCATATCATGCCCTTGAAGGAAGAAGAAAGCACATCGACCAAAGCAACCACTCATACTACTATGTCCGACGAGTTCCTATTTACCCCGCCAAATGAAGCACCAGCGCAACGCATACCAATGTCGGGACTCCAGCCGGCGGTGCCGATACGGCCGTGGAACTTCATGATGATGGCTCCATTCCGGACATATTCAAAGCGAAGAGAAATGCAAGATTAAGTCATATTTTGCTGCCAGAGAGCGGCGTTGAATGTGTCGTTGATGGTGTTTCTCGGTGGAAATGTCACCGGTGTCGGTTAATCCTGTTAGTGACATACATCTTGATGCTGATTGTCTTCAGGTCACTCTACATCTCGGCCAGTGACCATTGCTATCAACCACCAAGAAGGCAACTAAGCATCTACGCGCGAAGCGCCACATTGGCCGTACTGGACAACTTGCGCTACGGAATAACCCTCACAACTGACGGTACCGGCTATCAGCGCTGCCAAGATCACTTTGTCGGACCGTAGGTGCCATATGGAGGACGATGACATCGATCTCTGGATTGTCTGAAGAGCTGGCAGCGAGATGGATTGATGGCGGCCAGTAGGGAGGACATCAAGGCAGTGTTCTACATAGACCATTCCGGAATAATTTTGGGTAAGGTCGGGACTGGTCGGGATATATCCAGACCGATGAACTATAGGTTGGATCCAGTGTTCCGCATAGTCCAGTCCGTCCGTCCTGGGCCTCGGACGGGACTACATAAAATCCAAGCCGTCCGTCCAATCTCTGGACTGGACGGCACGCCGTCGGGAGTGTCCGAGGACGGGACGGACTGTAGTCGACGGCGGTCGACTGCCAAGGCGCCACAAAAATAGTGCATATTATTTGGGTGACCTTTCCGCTGCTGGAATGCACTGCTGTCGCTCTTCTCGCCCGAGGTCACGGCATGATCGTGGTGGACTGGTGGGTAGATGTGTGACGCTTCGGCAGAGGAAGATTTAGGAAAATTTTCATGCACTTAGTCCTTGCACATGACATATTACCTAACAATACTAGCGATATCCGTTCAATACTAGCGCCGTCCGTCCAGCAGCTAGGACGGGGACGGGCGCCGTCCTCCCCCATCACAGACGGGACGGACTATCTCAGTACAGTCCGTCCGGAGCTCAGACGAGACTACCAAAATCCCGTCCGGACCGGACTATGCGGAACACTGGTTGGATCTCTCGGCAGAGGTCGGGATAGGTCTGGTTAAAAAGGTTGATTTTGCAGAAAATTTATTACAACTATACGGTGGTACTACGGTCTGCCGTACCTGCACCAAGGATTTGAAGTAACTCATCAATTCTTTAGCGTGCACTATCGCTACACTACATCAGATCCTCATCACAAAGCGCAGCCAACATCTGCTCAATCGCTTTAACATTCTCCTTCGTAGCCGCAATCATCCCATCCGGCTAGGTTTCTTTCCCCGAGGACGCGGCATCCTAGTGCTATGATGGGTGGGTGTTATAGTAATTGATGGCAGGGTGGTGGAAGATATATGGTTGTCAAACTTATGTGGACTCTCGTCGCCACGCTTCAACTAGACCCCGCCGGAGGCTAAAAAAGGAAAAGCTTTTTATATCTAGCGTTATCCCGACGTCGGCCGACGTCGGCAGACCTAGACAGGTGAGGTCGGGATCGGTCTACTTATATCCCGACCGACTAACCCTTAGTCTGGATCGGCTTGATTTTATTTAGACCGACCAACCCTCAGTCTCAATCGGCTTAATTTTATGCCGACCGAGAAATTGCAGGTCGGGTCGGGGTCTTGGCAGACCGACTTAGACCGGTCTGCCGACACGTCTAGTCTATGTAGGGCACTGCATCGGGGTGGTTGGGGGCGTGCTCGGCGCACTTTGTGAGGGGACTTAAAGTAGTTATAGCACACAGAATACAATTTCCCAGTCACACGTTGTTGCCATCCATCTCTCTCTGTGGTTCTATAGCATCGAGACTCTCGTCTCTAACGGCTCCCGCGCATGTATCAAGATTGCCTCCCACTGGAAGCCCAAAATCAAGCTTTTGCCCAGCGCTTGGCAGTCGACGGGCCGTCTAACCAGCCCGTCCGGTCCGTCCTCCGCTTAAAGCTTGGCAGTCCCGTTCTAGCTACAGACGGACGGGAGACATACAGTCCAGTCCCGCCCGAGGCTCAGACGGACGGACGGGACTATGGAGAACACTGCCGGTCAGTGGTCTCAACAGTCCGGCCGGGCCAGTCCTGGCCTCGGCCTGGTCTGGTCTGCGAGACACAGCCCGCGCTAGTCCACGGCCCGCGGGCTCACCGGATTTTTGGCGACGCCCTGGTCTGGACCGGGTCGGCCGGCGGGCCGGGAAAACGAGGGAGATCTCATGATCCTTTATCGTCTTACCATATCTTGGGCGGCGGGTGCGCTTCCGACTACAACTAAACCATTACTGGAGGCTCTCGGCATCCACCGCAACAGATATAATACATACCTTGCAGAGCACTGGTAATATAAGTCGAACTAGATTATAGAAGAATTCTGTTAAGCGGAGGAGAGATGGTGGAACTGTAAGCGAAATCCGGTGGGTATTTCTTGCGTTGCAGGTGGGTTTCCTGTTACTGAGAACTTGCGGCCGCCACCACAACAGGAAAAAAATCGTACATACCCGGAAGAGCACCGGAAATGCAAGGCTCTCAAGATTATTCCAAAATTATGTTAATAGGAGAAGAGATGGTGGAGTTGTAAGGGAAATCCAGTCCACATATCTCGGGTTGTGGGTTTCGGGTTTTTAGCTAAACCTAAAGCTGTTAGTGGAAGGTTTCGGCCACCAACACAACAACGGACGGATGCGCGGAAGAGCACTGGGAAGATAAGGCAAGCAGGATTACCTAAAAATAATAATTATTAATTGGAGAAGAGATGGTGGAGCTGCCATGTGTGACAAAAAAAATTTAACCAGTAGACTAGCATTAGCCAGCGGGTGCCCGCCGGCAGACCCGGGTCAAGGCAGTCCGGCCGCTGGCCCCATCCAGCCGGACTGGGTCGCCAGAAATCCCGGCCCTGACTGGACCGTCCCAAAAGCCCGTGGGCAGCCAGCAGGCCGCCGGAATATTGAGACCCCTGGTGCCAGTACCAGATTCAGACCCGAGAACATCCTTTAAGGGGTGTCCGGAGTGGAAGGCACAACAGAAAATCCTGTGGGCGGAGGTGTGGAAGGAGACTGGGCGGAAGAGCCGGTGGAAGATCCGGGACCTCTTGGTCGATACGCGGTGCAGCCAGGTGGTACTGGACTTCCTTTCTGCTACAGATGTGGGAAGGCGAGTGCCCGCTGAGGGAGACACAGAGAGTGAGGCGTCGGGATGGGAGGTGCGGGAGCGCCGGGATCGGGAAGAAGAGAGAAGGGAGGAGAAAGAGGGGTACCAACTCGCCTACAGCTTAGTCACTCTATTTTTGGTTTATCGATGGGCACTCGTGCTACCTCAAACAGCTTAGCTATTATCCAGACTTGGCTAGTGCGCCTGTTAGTGAGGGCGCTCCTAGACCTCGCCACAACCTGCTCATTGACCGTTACATATTAATTCACCACGTCCTTTATTCCCTCGCGGGAAGCGGGTAGGCCTACTCTCGATGCTACACTTTCGCCTCCCAATCTTCTTTATAATCTTTATATTGTGGTGGACGAGAAAATCCAGGATTGAAAATGTGTCTGAAATAGTGTCGGTTATGTGTCCGTAACCATATCGGCTTATCCTTTATGGTTTGTCGAGGAAACGATTGCGAGAGCGGGGAAGCAAGAGTAGGATCTTCTGCTGTGCTGGTTCTTCCCTTTCTGTTCTATGCTACATACCTCATACAACAACAACCAACCGAGGGAGTAGTCAACTCCGTTCTCGCTACGCCTTTGCTCTGCACATGACTGGTCTCGCCATGACTATTCCATCAACGATCATCTCTACCTCTCTCAACCACCACCCTCTCCAAGTCTCTACAAGTCTCCAATTACACGGTGCTAATCTTGTTTCTGTAGTGAGCAACTACCCCGGCGCTCGCGACCAGATTCTCCACCGCAAATTCCACAATCAGTCATAATCTTTTAACGCAAAGGAAGGTTGTCATCAGGGTGATAGTAGTGACGAAAGGAATACCGAGTTCAGGGGAAATCGGGTTTGAATCCAATTCGGAAGTGTTAGTGTTAACTCATAAATTATAACTACGCCCACTAGGCCAACCCATTCGTAGATCTAACACTCGGCCAGCCAACCCATAGATCTACCATAGGTACAACCCACCCGTGGATTTACCACTGGGCTAGCCCAGTCACCAAAAAAATCAGCCCATTGTCGGGCCAGTTCGTAGGGCCAGCCCGCCGATCGTGGGCGGCCGGTCTGTGTATAGGGAGGTCGTCTGTAGGATGATATTTTCTCCCGCCGGGCGAGGACATATATTTTTACTGATTTTTTTCTCCCCCTCCCGCCAACATCGCCCACTGGCACACCGCCCCCTGCCTCCTCTACGGTAACATGCCACAACTCACAGGCACTGCCCCCCACCCTCCCGCACCACCGCCCGCCGACGAACCTTCATCTTACCACCCCCACTCCCCTTCCAGCACCCGGGTTCCAGCATGTTGGTAGATAAGAGTGGTGAGGCTTGTGGGACAGTTTTCAAGGACAGTCGACAGCAGATTGTTGATCTGGATGATAATTAATGTTCCTGTTCCCGGCTTCAGCATGCTGGTATATCGTGCGGACACGCTGTTATGAGGCCATCTGCTCTACCAGTTGTAATCTACGGGACTAAATATCCCCGGTATTGCTACACCTGAGCCTCCTATAACTGCAGTACCGAGAGGAAGGCCAGCAATAAAAAGGAAGAGAAAGGCTGATAGTGGGAGGAACCGGGGAAGTTTACCTACACACAGAAGAAGCGGATGTTTAACTCTCCAGGCAGTGGCGACATAGTAGCCGGTTTGATCGCGGAATTCTCACTAGTGGTTTTCATCTCGCATGAGAACACGGGCCACCGGTACCGGAATCCCAGACGATTTGGAGGAAGGCTGGGTGCTAAGATGAAGAAAAGGTTCAAAGGTAGTATATAGATACATAGGTGGAGCGTTGCACACAATGTACTACGCTCTTCAACCCGACTGGGGAGAATAACATTCTCGTATGCAGAGCGGAGCGAACTGTTTTCTATTTGCTGGGTAGTCTGGTCTGCTGATAAAAACCGGTGTTCTGTTTGGTGGGAGGACTGGTCTTCCGGCCGGTGAGCTGGTCTATTTATAAACGGGAAAGTTTGCCTAGTAGGCTAACACATACGAAATACGAGCGCACCGCGAGGCAACAAAATGGGAGTCGACTAAATAGTCAAAAGTACGCGGGGATAGGCTCCGGTCCGCATTGTGGCGCTCGTGACGGCCTGCATCAAGCTGGGACACCACCAGTTCGCAAAAGTCTGGTCGGCCGGCAGGCGGCCAGCCGGCATTCGGATTCGGCCAGCCGGTGTTCGGATTCGGCCAGTCCGGCAGGAAAATGTGCGTGCCTGAGTCGACCTAACCCGGCCTGACCCGGCCATCGCCGGGCTGACACTGCCCACTGATGACGCTGTTGAAAAAAATAACGCTGTCACACCTACTTCCCACGTTCAGCGGGATCAGATTAGGCATGCAGCGGCGGCGAAACCCAGGACGGGCATCGGAGAAATAACCACACTGTCTCCTTTGTAGTATTATCGTCATTCTCTCAGACGGGTATAGGTAGCATGGTATTCTGACGCACGGTTTGGTAGTATAGTCTTCAATTTCAAGCAATTGCTACCTTTCAGTCACGTGTCCAATACCCGCATCCAATCTTCTAGTTTACAAGCGTCCCCCCTTCCGCAGTTGGCAGTTGGTTCAACTTCAGCAGCCGGAGCTAGTAAGGTATTCCTGTTTTGGTGGGACATCAGTGATTTCTCCGGAGCCCATCGGATTGGAACGGTGTTGGAATGTATGCAATGCATCTAAATAGCTCTCCTGCCCACCAATCACAGTGTGCTGGTGGTAACACAGTAGGCGAACACGAGATGCGCAGCGACTTTGTGGAATTACTCAACGGCAAATTCGTGCTGTTAACTAGCCTAGCCAGTTCATTCGCTTGGTTGAAGCGGATCATCGGCACGACTATGCATGGGCATTAGGTAGGCGTATTAGTCAACGCGGCTAGCTCGCGTGCGGTAATTGGGACTTGGAGAGAAGGCGAGGGAGTGTACTTCCAAAGATCATAATGGAGCGGAATATTAGGACGAGTGAGGATAGATTATGTCGATACCTCCGGCTCACTGACTGAGCTGGCGGCTGATGTGCGGTGCCATATCCAAGTTAGGGATGTGCCCCGAAGCGGAAGCTCATTGGACACGTGTGAGTCCTCCGCCGATTGTTTCCGCTTGTTTTTTTGGATTCACACCAAACAAAATATTGCCTGACCCGTTATTCCACCCGCCCTCCTTCGCCGGAGGATTAGGCCTGCCTGTATTCCTACCGTTTACGTTGGTCGGAGAAGCTACCCGTAGAGATGGAAGGACGTCAAAATATCGCTAGTCTGATACGGTGCGGGAGCTGATGGGGCAGGTTCTGCCTTCCCCACCCCATACCGCCACCTGGCTTCCCCTCCTCTTCATGGAGCCCGAGGAATTTTGGATACTTCCACCATTTGAAGTGCGGGCAGCAGCTCCCGCTCAAATACCAGCTGGCCAGCGCACCCGTCGTCAGACATTCAGTCCTCCAGAGCACTCAACAATCCCACTATTCATTCTGTCGGCGGTCCCAACTTCGAGCAGCACTTTCGCCCTCTCTACCCACCATTAACCAATTCTTTTTCACCCACAGACGACGTGTGCCAGACGTGTACTGTTGCTTCGACAACCGAAACTTGCATCCGCTTGACGGTCCACTCCCACCACCCACCTGCGCCAGGCGTCATTTAACATTTGAGCCCGGTAAGTCAAATGAAATGAGGAGACTGACTGAAACAACGGTGTTCGTTCTAACCGATATTCTACGTGTACTAGCTCGACCGGACCTTTGTTTTGCTTCAAGTTCTTCCGCCGCACATTGCGTATGGTAGATGCCAAAATTCCTCCAACACCTATTGCTATGTCGATGCTCGGTGCGCACATCGCTGTTTTTGGCGGGCTTCAAGGGCGTGACTGACCCTTTGCAGGCCAGGCGACCGGTTCGGCCATCAAGAGACTTCGCACACGATTCGGCGTACTGCAGCCCATATTCCTGGTGTGCAGCTTTATTTGCGTCTTCCTGGCTATGGCGGAGTTAGTTAATCTCTGGAAATGGACCAAGGGCGACAATCCCGACTCGCTTCGATCGATGATCTTGTACCGTAATTGGGCCAAAACGGTGGTAACCATCGACACCGCTCTCCTGCGAGCATGCATGACTATCCAATTGGGAATCTGTTGCAAGATGATGGCAACCTTGGCATTCGAGAAGAACTGTGTACTGCTATGCGATGCTGCTTCAATGTCCATTTATCGGTACTCGGTTTCTGTCCCATGGACTATGGCTCACTCAGTTTTCCGAGGTGCGAGAGTCAGTAAAAAGTTCGGCCTCATTTTCCTGGTAGTGTTGCTATCCATCACCACTGCTTTTTCTCAGTTTCTATCAGCAATCCTTCTCCTTGATCTCAACCAGAGTGACGTTCGGGGGCCTACGGTTGAAGAAATATATACCCGGCGGGTCGGAGGAACCATTGGTTTGGGACAGATTGACCCACTCTTCCAGCGCCTGCAGTCATTCCCGCGATTTGCAGAGCAGACCGGACGCTCGATTACCATTTCCGAAAATTCCACAGGGAGGGGTCTGCACGACACTGGGGCAACCGTGAGAGCTTTCCCGGAGTTAAGGAATTCATCCGATCGGACTTCACTTCTTTATTACAGCGGCTACGGGGGTGTATCGGAAGAACATGTCGTCTGCGTTTCGCCTGACATAGAAGAGCTCATCTACGTTGAGCCAGATCGGATAACTGGACGCCTCAGCTCGGAGTTCTTATTTAACTCCACAAGCCAGATGGAATCTAAGGGTTCATTTGGGTGGAATAGAACACAACAGCCCTCCGATCTGGTCTTCAACTTCAACTGCACTCTTGGCGACGCCTTCGGTATAATGATTTGCCCCCTGAAAGCCCCAGTATCAGTTGATTGTCCTGGGTTTCCCACCCCATGCCTTTTGTCGTCCACCAATGTGTGGCTCTTGGTCATCGGTGAGGTTTCATATCCTTGGACTGACTACGGAGGTCAACGGTTTCCTCACGACCCGGCTGTTACGCGGAAATTGTACAACCAGACAACCTATTTCGACGGCACGGAGGTGGCCCGGAAGCACATGTTTCACACCGCCACAGATATACCCCCTCCCGTGTCCTTCCCGTGGACCCAGCAGCATATTGCAGCGATGTCTTTATGCACCGTAGGCACTGCGAATGCGATGGCAACTATTGAAGCTCAGGCTGATTGGGTGGCCAGCGAGCCAACCTACGAGCTTTATGGAGTCACAACAAACTACGCCGGGAGATCGACGGAGGCCATAATTACACAGCTGTCTGACGGTTCGGACTTGGAAGGACGGGGAGTCATGGGCCTTATCTCCTACGAGATAGGCGAGGGACCGTCATTTACCGATTATATCCACAGGATCCGTGGTCACATTCCAAGCGTCTTTCTCCAATTCCTTCCCGAGAATAAATACGATGCCTCTGTTATGATGGCCGAGCGCTTTGACGAGGTAGCAGTAACCATATTCTACGCAATCGCCAGTAAAGGCCTGATAGCATCTACACTCCAGTCAATTTTAGCGTCATATACATCGAGGGCCTTTTATTCTCAGCTAGAAATTACGCCAACATACTTTGAGAACTCAACTTTCTTCTGGCACAACGGCACGAAAGGTTTCTATCCTTACATGAATGCAACCCGAACAACGCAACATACCAAGGCCGCACTGGTTCCGACACGGGCAAGGGGACTCTGCATTGCAACCGGTATCGTCGGCCTTCACATCGTCTCCGTGGCCATTGTCTTCTGGATGTACTATGTGTGCAAGGCGCCCAAGTTCCTTGGCCAAGCGTGGCAGACAATTGCACAACTGAATCGCAGTCCCGAGGTGAGACAATTCTTGGACGAAAGCAGCGACAAGGGCGACCGGGACGTCGGTCGATTGCCTGCAGCGGCAGAACACTGGAAGAGAATCGTGGAGATCAAGGATTTCGGAATTGCGGTTAAAGTCAGTGGCGCCGAGGCTCACGGTAAGCAGCCTTAAATTCTAATCACCATTTCCGGGATGATCTAACAGCTGTTATCCTGTGCAAGCGACGGGCACAAACCCCTACGAGGAGTGCAAGTAGTGCGTCGGACGATAACTACCGAAATCGAACGGGAATCTGAGATGAGTCTGCTTCACCCGTGGGTTGGATTGCTGCCTGTATGTGTGGGAGTCGGGGAGGTGGGGCAAAAAGGTTTTCGCAATCTACGGCCTGTGGAGCGCGGTTCTATGATTAGTGATATTTCCTATCGCTGTGGCTTGGTCTCCTTTGCTTTTATGTCATTCTATATCATTCTGCTCAGCCGTTATTTTTATCGGAAAAGGTCTCAAATACCCCACTGGACCAAAAAAGTCTCAAATGCCGCACATTTTCGGTGGAAAAGATCCCAAATGCCCCAGTCGGCCAAGTATTATTTTTACGATCCTGTTCGCTCGCATGCGAGAGAGCTATTCACTACTTGCATACGCATCCTTCTCTCCCTAGGACGTCCTCGTGCACGCTTCAATTGAGGCGGATAGCATTCTGCCGAAACCGCTAGATTACTGGTAATCACAGGTCTGATGTTGCGTGCATAGGTTCTCCTGTACGTATCCAACTTGAAGAAATTTGGGATGAAATCTCTTGGCTGCTTCCGCGGCTTCACAATCAATGCAACTGGGGATGTAATTGACCTGATAGCGGCCGCTCAGTTCCGATGCACGTGTGTATCGGTTTGACTGTTCCGATCACCACACACTTCTTGGTCAAGGACCAGAACGCTCGTACATAGAAAGGGCATAGGCGGTCGGAGCAAACGGAGGTATACCGCGCTCTATGGTGATACCATGTCAGCTCCCGCAACTGCACCTCTAATTCTACAGCCCATAATACCTGTCTTTCTTCAGCACCCGCGGTGTGAACTTCTTGGTCACTGCCCAAGTTTGGATGCAGTCTTTGAATTCGTCAAAGGAGTTGAAGGTCAACCCCTTCTCGGGTTCCATCGAGAGAGTAGCGCTGAGGTGGTGTCGTCCACTACGGGAGGGTGTGGTGGTTGCGGTTCGAAGTGGTCGAAGTGACCGAAAAGGTGTGGTGTTGATGAGAGGGAGGCGATTGCTTTCTTTCTCTTTCTTGCGCGCGCGAGCGAACAGGATCATAAAATAATACTCAGCCGACTGGAGCATTTGGAATCATTTCCACCGAAAAATGTGGGGCATTTGAGACTTTTTTGGTCAAGTGGGGTAATCGAGACCTTTTCCGTATTTTTATCTGTGTTTATTGGCTCTCTGTAATAGATGAAATTTGCCTGATGGGCTTCATTCATTATTTTGGCTGTTGTTTTTTTTTCACTTTCTTTGAGATTCTTCGTATTAGATAACCACAGTCAGTTAATTTAAGGGGTGGTTGATAGAGGCTCGTATTTTAACACGGAATTATCTCTTACTCAAACATCAGCCCCCATGAGATATGTACCGCCAACGCGTTCTTGCGGGTTCCGAAGTCGTTTGTCGGCAACTAGTAGATCCACGTCTCCAATTACAACCCTATTCATCCATCCCCGCCCTCGGATCTCTTGCACAAAATTTGTCGTCTGTCAACCATCTTCTAGTGCTCGGGGATTCTATTTCCCCCTTTATCTCATATATGTATCTTTGCACACCTGTATGCTCGGATAATACCCCACTTTTCAGACTGCTATGGACAGGGATGCGGGTGATTGTGCGTGATGTCTATCTCCTTCGGCGCGAGGAATAGCACCAGAGACCCCCGAAAGAAAATCCAGGACTACCTCAACGTAGTGTCGATTGGATTTCAGACCGGGCCAACGACTCGGAACGACGCGTTGCATCAGCAGACGCCGTGCCGCATCCACGCTCACTCGACCGGTTGTTTTACACCTCCAATCGCTTCGAATATCACTGTTGGTGTTTAGTGCTGCGGAGGGCTGGGTCCGAGCGAGTTCAGGGCGGACGGGATAGCAAGATCAGGTCAAATGCAATGAATTTTTTTTTTTAAAAAAAAACCATCGCTGTTGGCACGCATAATATGGCATTCGGGGGGTCGCTGATTCCTCACGCGCTTTTGCGTACATATCTAGCAAAAGTCTTGGTGATTCAGATTTATCAGCCAAAGTGACAGGGGTACAGAGTACCCCTCCTCATCAATCGTAACCCCGCTCTTGCCTCCTGTTGTAATATCTCACTCGTTGCTTAGTCATGGCGGCAGACATGGACCTGCCCCTATATTCTCCTTTCTCTCGAGGCTTCAGCCTTACTTAGACAATACACACGTTCATCACTTTCAACAGGTTATGAGCCCGGACCAGCGCTTTATCCAAAACCACTGCAAAAATAACCTCACACCGCGAATAACCTCGATCCTCTATTACTTTCCGCAACAAACTTGCCTATTGCCCAACATGGTTGAAATGTACAAATCGATGTACGGATCCTTCGAGAAACT
>Ga0307516_10000816_pt1 | contig 42696 bp, 29 predicted proteins | sample 19_EM_MG_FD_203310 | JGI IMG/M metagenome (GOLD analysis project Ga0307516, IMG submission 203310) | Populus trichocarpa ectomycorrhiza microbial communities from riparian zone in the Pacific Northwest, United States - 19_EM | ecosystem: Host-associated > Plants > Roots > Unclassified | place... | reverse complement strand
TTCCGGTGTTGAGAGCCTGCGGATAGTGAAAGAATAGTACCTTTCTTACCTGCTCAATATTTATTATTTAAAACCATCACTTACATGAGATCCGACAAAACGCTTTCCGGTCGCCGTGCTTTCCTGAGAACCGCCGCCGCCCTCACGTCCGGGATCGCCGGATTTAATTTCCTTCCAGTTCCCGCCCTTGCGTCCCCTGCTTCAGGGGAGAATGAATTAAATATCCTGGGCCCAAAAGAAGGTTATTCGCCCGAGGTAGGTACCCTGGTGTCCATGATGACCTGGATGCGGACGACTATGCTTGCCTCCGTAAAAGGAATGACGCAGGAACAATTGGATTTCTTACTGGATGACAAAGCAAATACCGTGGGCGCCATGCTTTATCACCTGGCGGCTACCGATACTTTTTATCATCTTCATACTTTCCAGGCTATCCCATGGGGAAAGTGGGATAATAGTTACAATAAGGAATGGTCCATTCCCATGCAGTTGGGCATTATTGCCCGGAATAAGATCAAAGGAAATAGCCTTGATTTCTACCTGGAGAAGTTGAACACAAGCCGCGAAAAAACCCTGGCGGAGTTCAGGAAGCGCGATGACAAATGGCTAATGACCGTTGACAAAGAATGGCCATGGGGACCGACGAACAATTACTGCAAATGGTTCCATGTGTGCGAGCATGAATCCAACCATAACGGGCAGATCAAATTCCTGAAAAGCAGGATGCCGGGTGCGAAACCGGGTGGCGAATAGGATCCTTGCGATCATTGGAGTTCCTGCGATCATTGGAGTTCCGCCAATTGGGCGACCCGTTGTTTGAGTAATTTACGGGCAAAATGAATGCGGCTTTTGGCGGTACCTATCGCTATTTGCATGATAGCGGCAATCTCCCGGTATTGAAACCCCTCGTATTTTAAACAAAAAGGGATCCGAAGGACTTCCGGCAGCGTGTGGATAGCGGCCTGGATCTCCTTTACCTGCAAACGATCCGAAGCAGCATTTGCATTCGTAAATCCCTTCTCCGGAAGGGTTATGCGATGGTACCTGGATAAATTTTCCCGCTGCTTATGCTCCCGGCGATAATTGTTGATAAACGTATTTCTCATGATGGTATACAGCCAGGCCTTGATATTCGCGGCTTCGTAATACGTATCGCCTTTTGTCATAGCCCGGCACAGGGTTTCCTGGAGCAGATCTTTCGCATCTTCCTTGTCACGCGTGAACGCGATGGCGAAGGGTTTCAACTGATCTGAATTACTGATCACCAATTCGTGGAATTCTTTCGTAGACATACACAAATCTACAATGCCTTTGACCCGGGATCAATGGCCAAACACTATGGAATGTTGTATATATTATCTGATCGAATAACGGCTATTCCCTTTTGCTGATAGCTTTTTGGCTGTTAACAACACCCGATAGATCGTCCTGTCGTCCCAGTGTTGTCGTACTCCCTGGTCTTCCGGAATATTCCATTCGATCGTTTCCGTTGTAACCTCCCAGTTCCCCGCATCGTAATCCAGGTAGACCTTCTTATGAGTGGCTGTTTCAAAGCTGATAGTGCCGGGCTTGATCAGGGCGACCTTGCAAACGGTCATTAAAGTCTGTGTAAGGCTTTTCAACGGTTCGTTGGCGCTGAACCGGTCGGTGATCGTGATCCCGGTCTTTTTATCGGCCCTCACCGTTCGCAACCAGGAGTTGATACCCGCCGCCGGCGGATAAGCTTTTGCGAGATCCATGGTCAGGGATGTATAGGAAGGATTGGACTGATATTGCACATCGGAGGCCGTATAGTTCCTGCCATCTCCCTGTTGAATGCCGTTGATAAGCGGCAGGTTGTGATAAGCCGACACATTGAACCAAAGATCATAACGATGGCTGGAAAACGTACGCTGTGTATAGGTCCCTGAACCAATATCGATCAGTACGGGCTGGCCGTCCGCATAAACGATCAGATCCCCCACGTCATTGTGATTATGGCTTTCCCCATTATTGCCGGCATGCGATGCCACGAAAAAACCATTATCTGTCCTCGATGCCATGAGTTGAACATCAGGCAGCCAGGTATTTTTCACCGCCGGTTCGGCGGGCGGATAAGCAGCGCAGGTAGCGGGGACACCCAGGTCGTATAGCCGGCGCGCCCGGTGGAATTGCTCATAAGAGCCCGCGCCGACCGGATACTGGTGGTAGATCCAGCTCCCGAAACCCATCATGAGGGGGTCCTCTACGGCCTGTCCAAAACGGAAGAGCATCAGGGCATCCGGCACCAGTTGCGGAGCGGCGTCCGCTACATTGATATAATACTTGCCGGAGATATGGGTCTTATAGATATAGGCGCCCATTTTTTGAATGATCGGCTGGCGGTAGATATTTATCTTTCCGCCGCTGGCATCCGCCAGCAGGTTAAGCACATCGAACACGCAGCCCCCGGCGGCCGACCAATAGCCCGGTCCTTCGTCGCATCCGCCATCTTCGCCCAGCCCGTTGATATAAAGATCGGTATAATGCATAGCCAGTTGGATAGCCTGCGTACGCCGGGCGGCATCCTTTTCCAGCAAGAGCGCCGCCGTACAGTAATTCGACATCACCCAGGGGGCCCAGTTATTTAATTTCACATCGCTGCGGCCATTACCCAGGTAACCGTATTTTGCGGTCAGCATGGGAACGAACATGCGCCGGTTGACTTCATAATAGATCCTTGGCCGGATCAGCCTGGAGATCTTTTCCAGTGCAGCCCCATCGAAATAATCCGTCCAGGCCATGACAGCAGCCGTTTCGGCCGTAAAAAGATCGACGGTGGGATCTTCGGTATCGGGCAGTCCGGCACCGGCTTTCTGCATGCCTAAATGGGCAGGCAGGCCCCAGTAAGTCTCCTCACAAACAGACCATACTCCATTCATCACCTGTTCGGTAAAACGACCTTTGCCTTCGACGGACTCCGCCAGCATAAGATCCCAGAGGGCATTCCTTTTATCAAAAGACGCTTTTTCATAATGCACCCGGTTGCCCGTCCGTACAAATTCGAGGGTTAGTGTGGCAGGTATCGCACGGAATTCGAAATGGAGGGCCACCTCACCCGCCGCCACGAGCTTTTGCAGGGTCGTGTCAGGCAATGCCTGCTTCCATTCCGACGGAGTGCGGGGGAAGGGTTTCCATTCATCTTTTGAGATCAATTCCGAAGAAAGGCTTTCGGCATAGGGTTGTAAGACATTACGTTGGGCAAGTTGTCCCCGGCTGGCCAATGCCATTAACAGGAAGGCAAGGGTGATGGCTAAATGGCTAAGAAATCTCATATGATCGTAGATATTAACTTAACTTTCCGGACCCAAATAGAGTCCAACAAATATTTAATAAAAAATGGAAAGTTCCGCAAATAATTTACAACAGGCCAGGGCGGCCGTCTTCAAAGCGCTGCATGAGCGACCCGGCATCTTTATCCTTCCCAATCCATGGGATGCGGGCTCTGCGAAGATGTTGGCCAGCCAGGGTTTTGAAGCGCTTGCCACAACGAGCGCAGGACTAGCTTTTTCGCTGGGAAAGCCCGATGGCGAAGGAGCCCTTACCCGTGAAGAGAACCTGGAGAATGCCCGGGCACTTATTGCGGCAACGAACCTTCCCGTAGCAGGCGACCTTGAGAATGGCTATGGGGATGATCCCGCCGTCTGCGCCGAAACGATCGGTCTTGCAGCCGCAGCCGGTCTTGTAGGCGGCTCCATCGAAGATGCCACCGGGCGGCCCGGGGATCCCATCTATCCGTTCGAACTTTCCGTAGAGCGGGTAAGGGCGGCCGTGAAAGCGGCCCGCAGCCTGCCATTTCCCTTCCTGTTAACGGCGAGGGCGGAGAACCTGATCTATGGACGTCCGGATCTTAAGGATACGATCCGCCGCCTGGAGGCCTTTGCCGATGCGGGTGCAGACGTACTCTTTGCTCCGGGATTAAAAACAAGGGAAGAAATAGACAGCGTAGTGCGAGCAGTCGCTCCGCGACCCGTGAACCTTGTCCTCAGCGCTGCCAATGCACATTTCTCCCTGGACGAACTGGCTGCCCTGGGCGTCAAAAGAGTGAGCCTTGGCTCCTCCCTCTTCCGGGTAGCTTATGGTCCTTTGCTGAGGGCGGGCCAGGAGATGCGGCAAAAAGGCAGCTTTAGTTTTGCAAAAGAACCTACCAGTTACTCCGAGCTGAATGCATTATTGAGATCATAAGGAATACCCATGACCGAAGAATTTCTATTATCCATCCTTTATAAAGGACAAGAGCAGCATTTCCCCGCCAAACTTCTCCTGCAGGGATACACGCATAAATTCCAGGTGACCCTTCCCGAAACGGATGTCTTTTTTGAGCCTGATGAAGAAGGTCAATACCGGGTGATAAAAATGCCCGGGCAGGAAGAAAAAGACCTGTCGAAGATCGACAAGGTGCTGCTGGCCGAAATTCAAAAGAAGATCGAGGAGATCCTGCGTTAAGGAACGCGTGTTGTAAGCGCTATTTTACATCGAACACTCCCGTGTACCGACTGCCCATAAAAGCGCCCCAGATCACCGGCTTTTTTATTTCAATATCCGTCTTATACCGACCGATCAGGATACCCAGCGGCTTTTGCAGGTCGAACAGCGCATTCTCATATTTGACGGCGCTATAAATAATATCATATTTGTTGTCCCCGTCCAGGTCCCCGATCCAGGGCGTGCAGGCAAGGTTGGTGGCTTGTATCGTGTCGCCCAACGGAAAGTTCCTCTTGTTCCTGAAATCGAAGGCCAGCAGATAACTGGAATATACTTTTTCCGATCCCCTTTTCTTTAATTCACTCTGGTGTACGATCGCCTCGTCAAAGCCATCCCCATTCAGATCGGCGGCCACCGGGCTGGCATATTGAAAGGAAGGGATCGTATCCTGGTAACCGATCTTCCCGGTCTTCCCGTCCACCATGAACCGGATCGAGTGGGTAAGCTTCGGAAAGGTGCCGATGGCGAAATTGCTGAAGAAGTCAGGGATGGAATCTCCTGTGAAAAACCCGATGGCAGGGATGCTGTATGCCTCCGTACCCGGAAGGTTCACCTGCCATAAGAGACTGTCGGTAGCCCCGTCAAAAGCCAGCATCCGTCCATCTACGGCATTCACGACCACATCCTTTATTCCATCCCGGTTGATATCGACCAGCACCGGGGAGGCGACAAATCCCTTTAGGCCACCGGCAGCCAGGGCTTTTGCTCCGCTGATATCCCCTTTCATGACGGCCTGTAAAGTAGTGCGGTAAAAATGCCCGGTAAGCGTCTCCCCGCCCGTGCCGAAAAATACGGACAGATCTTTGTCTCCACGGGGTTCGCATACCACCGACATATAGGTTTCTTTGCCATCGGGCACCTGTACGTTCGCCAATATTTTTCCTGTCCTGCAGCTTAGCACCAGCAGTCTGCCGCAAGGCCGGTGTGGATCATAAGGCGCCGCGCGCGCGTCTCCGCCATTGGCGATCAGAAGATCCGGAATACCGTCCCCATCCTGGTCAGGCACGAACTGGGGAGTCGTAAAATTATACCAGCCGCCATCATTGCCATCCGGCCGCTTACGTTCCGGGAAAAAAGTCCAGATGATCTTTCCCGTAGCTCCGTTGATAGCGCTTAACTGCGCCCAGCGGCCGCCGATGATCACATCCGGGACCTTATCGTTGTCAATATCCTGGAATACGGCAGAGCCGACATTCTGATTGCTGCCCGGTACCGCCCACAAGACCCTGCCCGTGGCCCCGTCCAGCGCAATGACGGCCGTATCGCAGTGCTCTTCTTCCTTTCCGCCCGCGCCTATGACGATATCGAGGATATGGTCGTTGTTCAGGTCCGCCGTTCTCGCGGAGGAATACGTCCCTACATTATTCAGGTAGGCATACCAGGTATGCGGGGCTGTCTTTGTTGCTTTTTTCTCCGTACAGGAGATCAAAAAGAGCAGGGAGAAAAAGAAAAAGGTTGGTCTGTTCGTTCGCATGACGGCGGTTTAAAATAAGTATTAGTTATTCAGGTTCTCCCGCTGGAGATCGAAAAGGAATTGAAAAAGATTGACTTCTGTGGGTATTTGCAGTTTCTTTCGGACCCGGTACCGGCTCACCTCCACTCCCCTTACGGAGATGCTCATCAGTTGGGCGATCTCCTTGGTCGAAAGATTCATCCGAAGATACGCGCAAAGCTTTAACTCATGAGCCTTGAGGCTGGGATATTTTTCTTTCAAGGTGATCAGGAGATCGCTGTGCACCTTATTAAAATGTATGGAGAACTGTTCCCATTCCTGGTTGAGCTTTTCTTCTTCCGACAGGATGCGAAGGATCTTCTTTAATTCGGCGGGATCGCCCTTATCCTTACCTGTTTTATCGAGGTGCTGCAATTCTCCCTTTACCTTTGTCAGTAATTCTTCTTTTTGCACGAGGTGCATGGCCGTGGAAGCCAGTTCGGAGTTTTTAAACTCGATCTCCGTTTCGAGTTTTTCATTTCTCAGCTTAACGACCTCCTTTTCAGACTTCTCCAGTTCCAGTTGATGCAGGTATACAACGCGCTTTTGCTCTTCCTGGTGCTTCTGTCTTTCCGATAAGAGTCTTTTTTGCTGCTTTTGGTAAAGGAAATACACCAGGTACAGGGCCAGTACTACGTAAAAGAAATAAGCCAGGGCCGTCTGATGCCAGGGAGGCAATACTGTAAACGAATAAAGGCTGGCCTCTGATTCATTCCCCAGGTTGTTCCTTGCCTTGACCTGGAAAGTATAATTGCCGGCGGTGAGATTCGTATAATCCTTTTCCGTTCTCTTCGACCATTCCGACCAGTTCTTGTCGAACCCTTCCAGGTTGAAGCTGTATTCGATATTGGATTGCTGCTCGAACAGGGGCGACGAATATTCGATATGAAAAGAATTCCATTGATGGCTTACGGAGGGGGTCATCTCTTTCGGCTGTGCCTTATCTTCATTGACATTGCCGAAATATCCGCCGAACAACAGGCTGTCGATCTTGCCCATGGCCTTTACCGTCCGGATATATACGCTCAGCGGATGGTTGTTCTGTTTGTACTTTTCAAAGTTGATATGATAGAACCCCTTCTCACCACCGACAAAGATGTTATTGTCGTTCACGGGGTAAATATGTTCAAAGCCGCTGACCATCTTGCCCTTTAATTCGGGCAGGTAGATCAGGGTTGGCCTTAAGGTGGAAAAGTCGGCCACGCCTATATCCTTCTCCTGGATAAACCAGATATTCCCGTTAGGATCTTCTTTTAAATACCGGATGCTCCGATCGCCGAAGATCTCTTTAAAATAAGGGGATTCCTGGAAAGTATCCGTGGCGCTATTGTATTCGTAAACGCCTTTTTCGGTGGCGATCACGATACGGTTTTTCACCTTATACACATGGTTTTTCAAGGAAGAGGGGAGTCCGTTCTTATCCGTATATAGTTTGGCGGAGTCGCCGACACCCGATAAAGGCAGTTTGTATACGCCCCGGTAAGGGTGGGATACCCACACTGTATTGTTATTATCGACCGCGACGAAGCGTGCGGATTCGGAAAAGCCGGCGGCAATATTCCCCTTGTCATAAAATTCATGGTCCCTGGATTCGAAGAGCCGAACGCCATGATAATTACCGGCGACGAGTAAGGTAGATTTCTGCAAAGGCTGAAAGGTCCAGAATCCATTCCCTTTTATGACAGGTTCCGCTTTCCCGCCTTTTATCTGGAAGAATCCGTCATACCGGCCGGCCAGCAGGTGATCATTGACGAGGAACAAACCCCAGGTCTGCCCGTCCGCAATGACCTTGAAATTATTCTTTGTATAGCTAAGATCGGGGATATCCTGGAGGGGCAATTCATAGATCCCGTTCGAGAGCCCGAGGAAAAGACTATTATGATAGATGACGGCGGCATAGCCCGATCCTGCATTCAAAACCGGCGGGTTGATATGCTTGATGGCGTTGTTAAAAGCGATAAAATCGATCCCGCTGTCCAGCCCCAGCCAGATATTATGGTTCCGGTCCCGGAAAAGGCTCCTGATATTATTATTCTGCAACCCTTCCCTTTTGGAAAGATTTTCGAGGACCATCCCCTTTTTATTGATCAGGTAGAACCCGTTGGTATACGTGCCTATGATAAAGCTTTCTTCGTCTATCTGCACCGCACCGGAGAAGTTCTGGTAGGGATCGATGCCCAGCCCCGATATCGTGAAAGGGTGGAGCTTATCTCCCGTCAGGATAAAAAGACCATCTTTCTGGGTGGTTACGAGACTGGAGTCTTTGCCGAAAGGAGTGATCTTGGTGATATAGAGGTCCCCCGGCAATAAGGTCTTATCTATGAAAGGCGCCCAGTACCCGTTCTTATATACGAGGAACCCTTTTGCTTCATCCTGGGCGATCAACTGACCGTTACTCACGCCGATATACTCCCAGGCGGAAAAAGGCCGGAACACTACCATTTTATGATCGGCATACCGGAAGATCTTATTCTCCGACTGAAAGAAAAGTTCGTCCCCGTAACTGGCAATATTCCAGATATCCGCAAAATTGCGGTCTGCTTCCGGTAAAAATTCCCGTAAGGAAGTATATGCCAGTTTGCCAGCTTTATCGGGAGAAAAATAGCCGACCTCGTCTTGTCCCCCGATATAGATCCGCTGGTCTTTCCCGAATTCAATGCTCCGGACGATGGTCTTATTTGGTAAAGGGTATAGTTTCCAATAGGTGCCATCAAAGCTGAGCAACCCTTCATTGTTGGCAAAATAAACCCTTCCCTGCGTATCCTGGCCAATATCCCAGTTCGTAGCACCCGCATTATAGGTTTGCTTTTCATAATTCAGTACTTCCCGAAGGCCGACGCTGGTCTGTCCGGAAACACCCAGCAACCCGGCAGAAAGGATCAGCGATAAAAGGAGTTTTGCGTTCATATTGACAAGCAGTTTTTAAGCAGATTTTAGCCAGACGTAGTTCAGATGTACCAAAACAAGCCTAAAAGTAGGGTTTTTCGATTATCGAAGTAGCAGGGATGTAGCTAAATAATTCTTTGTGATGGTACATATCTATACTTTTATACCCTTGCAAGGTCTCATTCCTGCAAAAATTGTTTATACCAAAAATTGCCTGCATATGAAATTTAGAAAAGCAAAGGGCCAGCCTTTCTTAAACGTCCGCACGGACCTGGAACAAAGCAAAATCATCAACTGCCATTTTGTCCTTCAAACTTCCATTTTTCTCTAAATCAACGCTTGTCAATATGAAATTTAAACCATTCACGGTGCTTGCCCTCGTATTAGTAGTCGCCGGCTGTACGCCGGATAAAGGAGGTTCCCTGGGAACAAAACCCACGGCTTCTTTTACGGTCACCCCCGTCGCAGGCAAGGCGAATACTTACCTTTTACAAAGCACTTCCAAAAATGCCATTGCTTATCAATGGAGTACCGGCATCGGCAACTTTGAAAAGGGAAAGGACACCGTTACTGCTTATTTTCCCACAAAGGGAGTTTATAATGTGGTCCTGAGAGCCTTCGGAAGAGGCGGATACGATACGGCCGCACAGACCGTGACCATCGCAGCAGACGATCTCCTGAATATTCCCCAGTTCAAATTACTGATCGCCAATAGCTGGAAGCTGGACGCCAGCGCAGCGGACCCGATCATCGTAGGAACAGACGGCAATCCTGCCGCTTATTTTGGAGGCGGGGCCCTGGCCGATTGCCAGAAAGACGACGTCTATACGTTCACTGCCGATCTGAAGCTGACCTACAATGCGCATGGCGCCACCTTCAACGCGGGCAATATCGCACCCAATTATACCTGCGGCACCGACAGGAGCTACACGAATTATGCGTACACCTTCGCCCCGGGCGCAACAGGAGCAGGCGTTGCCTCCATCACGATCGCGGGAGCCGTGCCGGATCATTTCATCGGGGTGACCGATGTATCCAGCAATCATTACCGGATCATTTCCATCTCAGCGGGAGCCATGGTGCTTCGCTCAGGCACGAGCAGCGAGACCGTTCACCAGTTTAAATTTATCGCCCAGTAATAAACTCTTATAAAAAAACTGCTTATGAAATACAAGATTCGTTTTTTATTACCCCTCCTTTCCTTACTCTTCCTGCTTGCCGAAGTACAGGCCCAGAATATCAAGGTGACGGGCAGGGTGACGAGGAAACTGACAGGAGAAGCCTTGTCAGGCGCAACGGTGACCATGAAGGGGACAAAATTATTCACGACCACTAATAACTCCGGTGATTATAGCCTGTCGGTACCCGGTAATGGCGGCACGCTGGTAGTCACCTATGCGGGCATGACCATCCAACAGCTACCCGTAACCGGTGCGGGAGAGGTGAACTTCTCCCTGGAAGATAATTCGATGAGCGTACTGAATGATGTGGTCGTGGTCGGTTATGGTCAGCAACGCAGAGGTTCCGTCACAGGTTCGATCGGCACCGTGAATACAAAAGAGTTAGTCTCGGCGCCGGTAGCTGACCTCAGCAATGCCTTACAGGGACGGGTGCCAGGCATCATTACCAAACAAAATTCCGGTGAGCCGGGCAGCGATGCGGCCAGCCTGTATATCCGGGGTGTCGCCTCTTACAGCGCATCTGCGGAACCCCTCTTCGTGGTGGATGGGATCGTCCGCACCTTCAGGGATTTCTCCCAACTGGATGCCAACGAAGTAGAGTCGGTGAGTATCCTGAAAGATGCGTCCTCCGCGGCCATCTTCGGGGTAAGGGGCGCCAACGGGGTCGTCCTCGTGACTACCAAAAGAGGAAAATCCGGTAGGACCGTAGCAAGCTATTCCTTCAATTATGGTTTTCAGAAAGTGACCAAATTCAACAACAGCGTCAGCTCTTTTGAATATGCTACCCTCCTGAACGAGGCGCTGCTGAATGATGGGCTGGGTATCTCTTATACGAACGACCAGATCCAGAAATTCAAAGACGGCTCCGACCCGATCCAGTACCCGAACACCAACTGGGAAAAGCTCGTATTAGGTGGTACGGCCCCGCAGATGCAGCATAACCTCTCCTTCAGCGGCGGTACCGATAAGACGAAGTATTTTGCTTCGTTGGGCTATCTCAACCAGGACGGTCTGTACCGATCCCTGAATTATAAAAGATATAATGTCCGTGTCAACCTGGATATCCAGGCGACCAAGACCACCAAGGTCTCCATCGATATCAACGCCAGGCTGGAGAAAAAGACGGCACCCACCACGGGTATTTCCGATATCTTTCAGCATACGCTCCGCAACCCGCCAACGATCGTGGCCTATTATCCCGGCGTAGGATATGCGCAGGTCGGTTCCTATGTCAATACGCTCCGGGCCATCGATCCGAGAGCCGGCTATAATAATACGGAAAACAATACGGTGCTCACCAACCTGAGCCTTGAACAACAGATCCCCTGGGTAAAAGGCCTTTCCTTAAAAGGAGTGCTGGCCTTTGACAAACGCCTGAATTACCAAAAACGCTGGAACGATAATCTTTATTCTTATACCAAGAATCCATCCACCGGCAATTTCGATCAGTCACCGTACTCGAAGCCCAACCTGTTCGAGAAATATTACCAGGATTACCAGACCGAGCTGCAGGGACATATCAACTACAGCAATCGATTTGGCAAGCACGGCATTTCGGCCCTCGTGCTCTTCATTCAACAGGAGAAACCTACCAACGAGTTCACGGCCAGCCGTTCGGGTTATGAATTTTCCTTTTTCGACATCCTGAGCCAGGGACCTGCCACAGGAGCTAACGGCGCGCTGACGGAATCGATCTCCGGCGTCAAGGACCGCTTTGCCCTGCGCAGCGGCGCCGCGCGTATCAACTACGATTACGATAATAAATATCTTTTCCAGGCGAGCCTTCGCCGGGATCAGTCCGAGAATTTCGCCCCCAAATACAGGACCGGTTATTTCCCGGCTTTCTCCGCAGGCTGGGTTGTATCCAGCGAGAATTTCATGGAAGCTACAAGGGGAACCCTGGATTATCTGAAACTGAAAGGATCCTGGGGTAAGCTGGGGAACGATGCATTGAGAGGTAATAACGGTCAGGCTATCCGTTTCCCCTACCTGGCGCAGTACCAGGCGGTGGCCAATGATTATGCTTTCGGAGGCGCCACCGTACCCGGTCTGAACCCGCTGGCCTTCAACCCCATCGTCGAATGGGAAGCCTCCACCAAGACGGATGTCGGCGTGGAAGCCCGTTTCCTAAAGGGGATGTTCGGATTGGAAGTGGAATATTTCAAGGAGGACAGGAAAAACATCCTGACGACCCGCTCCGCGCAAATTCCTGCCAGCTATGGCGGACCTCTCCCGGCCGAGAACATCGGGATCACGGTCAACAAAGGCCTGGAAGTAACCCTCACGCATAATAATACGCTGTCGAAGGACTTCTCTTATAATGTAAGGGCCAATATGACCATCGCGAAGAATAAGATCGTTTATGCAGCGGAAGCCCCCAATGTGCCCCTTGCCTTTAAAGTCTCCGGGCACTCCATTGGTTCCTATTATGGCTATAAGGCTATCGGCATCATCAAGGATGCCGCCACTTTTACAAGTTATAACAAGACGACGGCCTTTCCGATCGGGCTGGGCGATATCATGTACCAGGATGTCAATAAGGACGGCAAGATCGATAATGCGGACAGACAATTCCTGAGCAACGGATCGATACCCGAGATCGTATACGGGATCACAGGCGGCATCAACTATAAAGGCTTTGAAGTGAACATCTTTTTCCAGGGCGCCACCAATAGCCACCAACAGTTGACGAATAATGCCGGCTTTGCCTTCTTCAACGGCGGCAGGGTGACCAGCGAGTGGCTTGACCGGTGGACCCCGGATAATCCTAACGCCAAATTCCCCCGTGTATCTACCAATGCAACGGCTACGACCAATAACTACCAGATCCCCGGCGGGCCCGCTTACGGCAACGGGGGCAACAGCTTCTGGATCGAGGACGCCTCTTACATCCGGCTGAAGAACCTGGAACTGGCCTATTCCTTTAAGCCAGCGATCCTGTCGAAGATCGGCGCCTCACAGCTCCGCCTATTCGCTACGGGCCAGAATCTTTTGACCTTTACGAAATTACACAATGTCGATCCTGAAAATACGGATGGGAATGGCTGGTATTACCCTGCTATGGCTGTTTATAATTTCGGTCTCAATATCCAGTTCTAAACCTGATCAAAATGAACCTTTCATTAAAAATAAACGAACTCATGATCACCAAAAATTTTAAGTGGGCCGCCGGGCTGCTGGTCCTGGCTACCATAACGGGTTCCTGCAAAAAGAAGCTATTGGATATCTACCCCAGCGGCTCCCTGTCCGATGTAACAGTATTTACCGATATTTCATTGGCCAACCGATTTCTGAACGACGTCTACGGTACCATGCCCAATGGGTTCAACCGGAGGGATCAGAACCCAGCCGATGCCGGATGGTCGAGAGGTATGAGCGCCTTCGCCATGGCGGAAGACGACGCAGAAGCCAATAACCTGGCCGCTTCCACCCAGGGCCTCAACACCGGTGTCCTCCCGACCACCTGGGCCTATGCCGATGATATCTGGACCCAGAACTATACCGTTATCCGCAAGGCCAATCTCTTTATGCAAAGTATAGACGTCGTTCCGGGCGATGCCGACCTGAAGAAGCGTATGAAGGCCGAAGCATTGTTCCTGCGTGCTTTCAGTCATTCGGAACTCGTCAAATGTTTCGGAGGAGTACCGCTGATGATCAAAGCAGGCACTCCTGAAGAAGCGATCATCCCCCGCAATACTTATGACGACTGCGTAACCCAGATCGTAAAGGATTGCGATGCGGCCGCCGCATCCCTGCCCGTAACCTATGCCGCCACCGACCTTGGACGCGCTACGAAAGTCGCCGCCCTGGCCGTAAAAGCAAGGACCCTCTTATATTATGCAAGTCCTTTGACCAATACTACGAACGATAAGGCCCGCTGGGCCAACGCTGCTGCCGCAGCAAAAGCCGTTATGGCCTTCGGACCTGCGCCCGGTTCGGGTGATTATGGCCTTTACAACGATTATTACCGGCTCTTCCTTGATAAATTAGGGAATAAGGAAGTGATCTTCGCCCGAAAATTCCAAAACCCCGATATCAACCCCAGCGATGGCGCAAGGAATAAATGGTATATGAGCGTGCCCGGTGTCGATGACGGAGCATGGGGCGGCTTCTCTCCCACGCAAAACCTGGTAGACGCCTATGAAATGAAGAATGGCAAGCCCATCACCGATGGCAGTTCGGGCTATGACAATCAGCACCCTTACACGAATCGTGATATCCGTCTGGACAAGTCCGTCCTGCATCAGGGTTCTCTTTATAAGAACGGGGTCGTTATCGAGACCTATCGGGGAGGCAATACGAATACGTCTGCCCGGCTGGATAGCTCCAAGACCGGCTACGGACTCCTGAAACTCATAGATACTTCCAAATATGGCGGTAACGGAAATGCGGACAATGACTGGATCTTTATCCGGTATGCGGAAGTGCTGCTTACGTATGCAGAAGCACAGAACGAAGCCGTGGGCCCCGATGCATCCGTTTATGATGCGATCAACCAGGTACGTACCCGTGCAGGACAGCCTAATTTAGCAGCAGGGTTGTCACAAACAGATATGCGCAGCAAGATCATGAATGAAAGAAGGGTGGAACTGTCCTTCGAAGAACATCGTTTCTTCGACGTGCGCCGCTGGAAACTGGGAACGACCTATTTCAAGGCCCCGGTCCTGAAAGTGCAGATCACCAAGAACCCCGACGGTACCTTTACCTATAACTATCCGAAATGGGAAGACCGGGACTTCAAGGAATTCCAGGACCTGTTGCCCATTCCGCAATCTGAATTAGACCGTAATGCAAAATTAACCCCCAATCCGGGATATTATTGATCCTATAAAGCCCTTTCATTATAGCAGTCGTTAGCTATCGTTAAAATAACCTTGGTTGTCTAACCAGGGTTATTAGTTTTGTTCCTTTATTGAAACTAATAGATCCATGCGGTCACGTGTACTTTTATTGTTTTCCCTAACCGCTGCCCTCTCCTGCCGGCAGCAGGGAAAATTATTTGAAAAACGATCCCCGGCTGAAACAGGCATCGATTTTACCAATACGATCACCGAGACCAAAGAGAACAATGTCTTTACTTATCAATATTATTATAATGGCAACGGGGTCGCCGTCGGGGATGTGAATGGCGATGGATTGCCCGATGTTTTTTTCACCGGCAACCAAACCCCTTCCAAACTCTTTCTCAATAAAGGCGGGTTTCATTTTGAAGATATTACGGCAAAGGCCGGCATAGCGGGAAAAAATGCCTGGAGAACGGGTGCTACGATGGTGGACATCAATGGGGACGGGCTGTTGGATATCTTTGTGTGTTATTCAGGCTTCGGATCTGACCAAGACAGGGCCAAACAGCTCTTCATCAATAAGGGTAATAATAAGGACGGTATTCCTGTCTTCTCCGAGGAGGCTGCGGCCTATGGACTTGACGCAGTCGGCACCTATTCCAGCCAGGCCGCTTTTTTCGACTATGATCATGACGGGGACCTGGATATGTTCCTCCTGGATCATGCCAATGAATTTTATTCTCCTTTTTTCAACACCACCCGATTGCGCACGCTCCGCCATCCCCGTTATGGCAACCGTCTCTATCGCAACGACAACGGCCATTTTACGGATGTCAGCGCCGAAGCCGGGATCTTCGGAGGCGGCAATAATTTCGGGCTGGGGATCGCGATCAGCGATATCAACAATGACGGATGGCCCGATATCCTCGTCAGCAATGATTTCCATGAAAAGGACTATCTCTACCTGAACCACCGCGATGGGACCTTCAAAGAGGTCTGTCAGCAGGTGTTCGGACATATGAGCAGGAATACGATGGGGCTGGATATCGCCGATTTCAATAATGACGGGCTGCCCGATGTCATTACCCTCGATATGCTGCCCGAGACGAACTACCGTCAAAAGATCCTCCACGGTCCGGATGAATATGATAAATTCCACCTGATGGTGGACAGCGGCTATGGCTACCAGTACAATCGTAACATGCTGCAACTGAACAGGGGCTTTACTTCCGCCGGCATGCCGATCTTTTCGGAAATAGGACAGTTGGCCGGCGTGTCCAACACCGATTGGAGCTGGGCTTCCCTCTTTGCCGATCTCGATAACGATGGCCTGAAGGACCTCTTTGTGACGAATGGATACCTGCGCGAATCGACCAACCTGGATTTCATGCGTTACCAGGTAGCGGAAGAAGTTCAGCGGGCCAACGATAAAGGGCTGGATATTTCCACCGCCCAATCTTACGCTAAAAATATGCCCTTGTATGACCTGGTGAAAAGAATGCCTTCCACCAAACTGAGTAATTATGTCTTCCGCAATAAAGGGGACCTCAGCTTCTCCAACGAGACGGAACATTGGGGCCTCGATGAAAAAAGCGTCAGCAGCGGAGCCGTCTATGTCGACCTGGACAACGATGGGGACCTGGACCTGATCGTATGCAATAACAACGACCCGGTATCGGTGTATGAGAATCATACCGATAAGATGGAGCAAAATAATTTTATCAAGATCCGGCTCCAGGGAAAAGGGAAAAACAGCTTTGCGCTGGGGGCCAAAGTATTCGTTACGACGGATAGCAGTACCCAATTGCAGGAAATGTACCCGGTACGCGGATACCAGTCCTCCGTAGACTATCTCCTGAATTTCGGGCTGGGCCGGCAGCAAAAGATCCGGGAGGTCAAAGTCCTGTGGTCGGCGGATTCCGCTACGATCGTACAGAACCCCGCTATCAATAAGACCCTTACGATCTCAGAGAAGGACGCCGTAGCGGCCGCTCCCCCGCCCCATTCCGGCCCGACCCTGTTCACCGACATCAGTTCCTCCAGCGGGATCGACTTTGTACACCGGGAAAATAATTATGTGGACTTCAAACGCGAATTCCTCCTGCCCTATGAACTATCGAGGCAGGGGCCCCGGATGGCAAAGGGAGATGTGAACAAGGACGGGTTGGAAGACGTCTATATCGGCGGTGCACTGGGACAGAGCGGGGTATTATACCTGCAAACGGCCGAAGGTCAATTTAAACGCGCTCCCTCGCAGCCCTGGAAGGTCGATTCGATATCGGAAGATGTCGGCTCGCTTTTTTTCGACGCAGACAATGATGGCGACCCGGACCTCTATGTCGTCAGCGGCGGCAATGAATGGCAGAAACCCGGTGAAGGACTACAGGATCGGCTCTACCTGAATGACGGCAAAGGGAATTTTACAAAAAGCGAACATGTATTGCCGATAGAATCCTTCAGCGGCAGTTGCGTGACGGCCATCGATTATGATAAGGACGGAGACCTGGACCTCTTTGTCGGCGCCCGCTGCATACCCGGCTATTATCCCTTCAGCGCCGGAAGTATGATCCTGCGTAACGATTACGATAAATTTACGGGCGAAATTCATTTCACGGATGTAACGAAGGCCATGACAGGAGAAGCCTTATCCAGGGTTGGCATGGTGACGGATGCCGTCTGGGCCGATGTGGATAAGGACGGCTGGCCCGACCTCCTCGTTGTAGGGGATTGGATGCCCATCAGTCTTTTCCATAACGAACAGGGAAAAGGATTTACGAATATCACGGTGGCGGCAGGTCTTGGGAGAACGGATGGATTCTGGTGCAAGATCATCCCTGCTGATGTCGACCATGACGGCAACATGGATTTTATCGTGGGCAACCTGGGCAGCAATACCCAGTTCAAGACCACCGACCAGGAACCCATGATCACCTATGCAGGTGATTTTAACGAAGACGGCCGAATGGATCCCATCATGACCTGGTATACCCAACATGTCAGCTATCCTTTCCATTCAAGAGATGAGCTCACGCAGCAAATGCCGGCCCTTAAAAAGAAGTTCCTGCGCTATGCCGCCTACGGTACGGCCACGATCAAAGATATCCTCAGCCCCGAACAACTCGAAAAAGCTCATAAATTCTATGTCTACAATACCCATTCCTCCTTACTGATCAATCACGGGGGGAAATTCGAAGTAAGGGACCTGCCTGTTGAAACGCAATTCAGCATGATGAGCGCCCTGTCCTATAAAGATTACGATGGGGATGGCAAGGAAGATATATTTCTCGCCGGCAATTTCTATCCTTTCCGGGTACAGGAAGGCCGCTGCGATGCGGGTCTGGGCACCTTGTTGAAGGGAGACGGGAAGGGCGGGTTTACCACGATAGACCGACAAAAGACGGGTCTTTGTATTAATGGCGATACAAGGGACATGGTCGAGTTGAAAGGTCATACGGGCAGTACGCTTGTATTTTCAAAGAATAACGAGGCTGTTCAGGTCATCAGAAAAAATTAAAATAAGCCGATAAATGGATAATATGAAAATTACAAAGTTGATCCCGATCTTGTTCTTAACGCTCACGAGTTGTGGTAAGGGAAATAATAGCCCGGGGGGTGATACGAGCGTACCTGCCCTGACCATTGCGGACGTATCCGTTCCGGAAGGCTCCGGTGGTACGGGTACCCTGGAAATTAAGCTGACGCTGGATCATGCCTCTTCCAAACAGGTCAGCGTAAGCTGGTCCACGGTGGATGGAACGGCAAAAGGCGGCCAGGACTTTACGGCCGTCAACGGTCAGACGATCACCTTCCTGCCGAATGAAACACAAAAGAGCATCGTGGTCAGTATCGTAGCAGATGAACTCAAAGAAGGCGACGAGACCTTCCAGGTAAGACTGTCCAATCCCGTCAATGTGACCTTATTAAGAGAGACCGCCATCGTTACCTTAAAGAATGACGACACTAAGATCGGGTTCAGCAATACCGGCTATGATGCGCCTACCTCCTATTCCGGGTACACCCTGGCCTGGAGTGACGAATTCAACGGCACGGTCCTATCGGCCACTGACTGGTCCTATGATTCGGGAGACGGCTGCCCGGGGCTTTGCGGCTGGGGCAATAACGAGTTGGAATATTATACGGCGCCGCCCAACAATCTTTATTTCCAGGATGGCAAGATGATCATCGAGGCAAAAGCCGAATCTTTTGGCGGCAAGCCTTATACCTCTGCAAAGATCAAGACACAGGGGAAAAAGACCTTCAAATTCGGTCGTATCGATATACGGGCGATCCTGCCCAAAACAAAGGGCCTCTGGCCCGCGCTATGGTTCTTACCCCAGTCCAATGTATATGGCAACTGGCCCACCAGCGGCGAGATCGACATGATGGAACAGGTAGGCAGCGAACCCGCAAAGGTATTGGGGACCTCGCATTACGGACCGGGTCCCAACAGTACTTTTATCAGCAGGAACTATTCTTTATCCAGCGGTACGTTCAATGACGAGTTCCATGTGTTCTCCCTCGAATGGCAGCAGGACCAGATAAAATGGTATGTGGATAATAACTTGTACTCAACGGTGAACAAGGCCGATATCGGCGGAAATACCTGGCCTTTCAATGAAGAATTCTACCTGATCGTCAACCTGGCCGTCGGCGGCAATCTTCCCGGCGCCCCGGATGCAAGCACCGTATTGCCGCAATGGCTGATATTGGATTATATTCGTGTTTATCAAAAATAAGGATCAAACAATATAACATGAACCTATTCAAATTTTTCCTGCTGGCAACATGCCTGATGAGCCTCGCAGGCATACATGCCCAGACCATTCAAAACACGGGCCCCGTTAAGGTGGAAGTCCGCAAGATCGACAGCTCCTGGCAATTGCTCAGGGGAGGACAGCCTTATTTTGTAAAAGGTGCGGGTGGATCGAACTACCCCGACCGTATAGCCGATTATGGGGGTAACTCCATCCGCACCTGGGGGACCGGCGATGCAAAGAGAACGCTGGACTCCGCGTCCAAATACGGATTGACCGTCCTGCTGGGGCTGGACGTGAGCAGCGAACGGCATGGTTTTAATTATGATGACGAAGCCGCCGTAAAGAAGCAACTGGGCCGCCTCCATGAAGAGGTGATGAAGTATAAAAATCATCCTGCGCTGCTGGCCTGGGGCATCGGGAATGAATTGAACCTCCAATACAAGAACCCCAAAGTATGGGATGCGGTAAACGAGATCTCTAAAATGATCCACCAGGCAGATCCTTATCATCCTACCACGACGATCCTGGCGGGGGTGAACAAAGGCCTCGTCGATTATATCAAAGCAAGGACCACCGATATCGACCTGCTTTGCATCAATACTTATGCGGGGCTGGCAGGTCTGCCCCACGCGCTTCGTCAATCGGGCTGGGATGGCCCCTACCTGGTCACCGAATGGGGGCCTACGGGGCATTGGGAGGGTCTGCAGACAGCCTGGAAATCTCCCATCGAAGAGACCAGCAGTGAAAAAGCCGCCGTATACAAGAGCCGGTATGAATATGGCGTGGAAGAGGATCTTGATAAATGCCTGGGCTCCTATGTTTTTCTCTGGGGACAAAAACAGGAACGAACACCCACCTGGTATGGAATGTTTACAGAGAAAGGCGAGGAATCGGAAGTAGTGGATGTCATGCAGTACCTGTGGTCGGGCAACTGGCCCAAGAACAAGGCGCCGCATATTTATTCCCTGCAGATAGATCATAAAAAAGCAGTCCGGAATGTCTATCTGAAGCCTGATACGGAATATAATACCCTGGCAGTAGCCACCGACCCCGACGATGATAAGCTTTCATACCGCTGGGAACTGCTGCCCGAAGCGACCAAACTGGGCGATGGCGGGGATTTCGAGGCAAGGCCCCGCTCCGTCAAAGGCTTATTAACGCCCGGGAGCGCCGGCCATGCAGTCATAAAGGCTCCGGCTGAAGAAGGCGCCTATCGCTTGTTCGTCTACATCTCCGATGGCAATAATCATATCGCCACCGCCAATATCCCTTTTTATGTAAAAAAATAATTTCGTATCTTGTAACCTCGTCTTTTGCTTATACCAATTAACACTTCTATTTTCTCAACGAATAATAGCAGAAGACTATGTTGCGTCTCAGCCCCGGGCAAAAAATTCAAATTACGCTTCGTATTGCAGTGGCGATGTGTTTCATCGGTCACGGTGCTTTTGGCATCATCACCAAGGCCATTTGGTGTAATTATTTTGCCGTATTCGGCATCGGTCCTGATCTATCCTATCGTCTCATGCCCCTGCTGGGCGCCGTAGATATTTTACTGGGGATCACCCTGCTACTTTATCCCATGCGGGCCATCCCGGCCTGGCTGGTGATCTGGGCGATCGTCACCGCGCTCCTGCGTCCCCTGTCCGGCGAACCCCTCGCTGAGTTTTTTGAAAGGGCAGGAAATTATGGTGCGCCGCTTGCCTTGCTGCTGCTAACGGGATTCGACTGGAAGAAAAGAAAAAGCTGGCTGGGCCGCATCGATCCTCACCTGCAACCCGACGAGAAAACATGGGTGCGGGTAACGGCCTGTCTCAGGATCGTCGTATTCCTTTTGCTGCTTGGTCACGGATGGCTCAACCTACTGGAAAAGAAAGGCCTCCTGGGTCAATATACTTCGCTGGGTTTTTCCAATCCGGCTATGATCGCGCAATCGGTCGGGCTGTTCGAGATCATCGCGGCGTTGGCGGTGTTGATCCGTCCTTTCGGACCTCTCCTGCTCTTCCTTTTTGCCTGGAAAATAATCAGTGAATGTTTCTATCCGCATTATGGCGCCTTCGAATGGATAGAACGCGGAGGCAGTTATGGCAGCCTGCTGGCGTTATGGTTTACCCTAAATCGGAAAAAGGAGACCCTGGTGGTGTCCGGTATTGCAGGATAGGATGGACTGTTCCGGCTCAAAACCGGAACTGCAACCGGCAGGTCAACACATTATCTTTTACATCCTCCGTATATCCCGGCAATAGCGTCTTTTCATTTTTGATAAGATCGTACCACCATACCAGTTTCATATTCTCATTGCAGTAATAGATATAGCCCAGACCCAAGGTGCTGAATTTAATATTGGCAGCATTGGTATTCGATCCCGGCTTCCCGATCTCCGGTCCTTTCAGGTCCGTATTGGGATCATACCAATCGTATTTGATACAGACCTGGTGTTGCCTGTTAACGATGTTCTGTAAAAAGTAAAAATAGGCCCCATCGAAATGACGTTCATAAGCAGGCTCCTGCAATAAGGCAGTCGGCGTTTCCGAGCTGGAGGCAATGGCGGTCTGGGTGCCCCGGATATATTCGGCCCTGAACTCCGTATAGCCCCATCCACCTTTTATCTTCCATTGCATGTCCGCGCCATAATATCTGCGCGGCGTTCTGCGGCCAACATTGGTCAGTGAGGAATCCGGTAGAAAAAATTTGTCCCCGTTGAAGCCGGTGCGTACCGCATAGATGGTTGGCGTATTTTGCATGAATCCACCCTGCAGAATGGATACTCCCCCGGAAAAAGTCAGGTTCCGGGCAAGAGGCACGGGTTTTAATCCGACCCTTCCTATAAAATCCTTGTAGTTATCGTAATCGGCGGCGGCCGTAAGTCCCTGGCCGTTGAAAAATCCCGCATCGATCTTCAGGTGTCGCAGGGGATGATCTTTTTTGCGGGGCTCGAAAGAGATCATGGCGCCCAGGTCGCGTTCCGTCTTCATCAGGATCTGGGACATTCTCCCCCGTTCGGGTGATTCCCTGTCCGAAGAGGCCAGGTTGATCTCGTACCCGAAAGGCCGGGCGAACATGCCCATGGAAAAGGAGAAGAGTTCCCATTTGTTCTCGAAATACCGTCCCCAGAAATCCCGGATAAATACGCCCCGTTCGGTGCCGTCGAATTGAAAGACGAATTGAACGGATGGCTTGTTCTCTTCGGTGAAGCGGGCGTATTCAAAACGGATCCTGCCCCGCCTGATCATAAACCGGTTGGAGACATATTGTGCGAAATCCCCGCCCGCATAGCCCTTTGCGCCCTTTTCACCGGCAACCTGGAACTCGGGCTGGATATATCCGCCGATATTGATGCGATCGAATTTCTTATAGAGGGAAAGCAGGCCCTTGCCCATGTTCTTGGAAGTATCCACCATATCCATGAGGAATTGGGTGGAAGCTATTTTTGTGCTGAAAAGTAGGAAGAGAAAAAAGATGATCTTCTTCATGCAGGCAATTCTGGTAACTCCCGCAAAGATGAAGAAAACCCTCCAATATTAATAAATCATTATTTTTTCGGAGCTTTTCTCTAATGCATCAAGCTTTTCCAATGGTCCTGGATCTGGGCGAAGGTCTTTCCCTTTGTTTCGGGCAGCAGGCGGTACACCGTAATAAAGGCCAGTACGCAGAAGAGAGAGAACATCCAAAAGGTCTGCGCCGTTCCTATTCCCTGCAGGAGCATCGGCGTAAGCTGTCCGACGAGGGTATCCGCCAGCCACATCACGAGGATGCTTAACGAAAGGGCCTTTGCCCGGATCCCGTCGGGAAAGATCTCCGTCGCGATGACGAATTTCAATGGCCCGATCGAGAAAGAAAAACAGATGAGGAAGGCCAGCACGCAAGGAAGTAAATACAGGCCGTCGATGTTCCCCGTATAAAAACAAAGCCCGGTAAGGAACAAACTGATAGCGGCGCCCGCCGTGCCCCAAAGATACAAGGGCCTTCTCCCGAGGCTATCCACCTTCCAGATAGCCAGCAAGGTGAACAGCATATTAACGGCTCCTAAAATAAGCTGGCTAAGAAAAGAATTTTCCTGGGTGATGCCTGCGCGCAGCATGATCGTAGGTCCATAATAAATGATCGCATTGATACCGCTGAACTGGGAAAAGAGAGGCAGCAGGATGCCTATCAACAGTGCCCTGCGTAAAGACGGCACCAGCAGTCCCCGGTAGCCGCTCTGTTCTTTTTCCGCACCGCTCCTGCCTTTTATTCGAAGGGCAAGCCAACTGGGGCTCTCCGGAATACTGGCCAGGCCCAGCAGGAAAAGGATCGCAGGCAGGAGACCAACGGCAAACATTTTTCGCCAGATCACCAGCCCGCCGATAAAACCAGTTCCTGTACCTTGTCCATTGGCATAGGTCAGCAATAGGGCATTACTCAGGTAGGCTATGAAGATCCCGATAGTGACAGCCAGTTGGTAACAGGTCACCATACGCCCCCTGAGATGCACCGGGGCGATCTCCGAAAGGTACAGGGGCACAACACTGGATGCGATGCCTACCGCCATACCCCCGATCACGCGGGCTACGATCAGCCAGGAGAACGCGGGAATAAAAGTACATCCGAGACCAGTGAGCAGGAATAAGATCGCCGCCAGGAAGAGTAATTTTTTTCTGCCCAGCCGGTCGCTGAGATCACTGGAAAAGATCACCCCGATGATACACCCGGCCAGCGCGGAAGAGACGAACCATCCCTGTTGCGCGGGTGAAAGAGCAAATTGGCGTTCGACAAAAGGCAGGATACCGGATACCACCGCCATATCAAAACCGAAAAGGAAGCCACCGAGCGAGGTGACGATCGTGACCAGTGCCAGATTAGGCCTGGTTGTTGGTGGTAGCTGCATTATTTGCGGGATAAACTGTTAAAAATGGGATGCTCCTTTTTTATAAAGGCCTTGATCAATTTCGCCCGCTGCTCACCGAGGTTCCTGACCTGGAAAGTGATGGCGGCGGCAGGGATCACAAACGTCTCTGCATAATGATAGATCGTCGTTGTTCCGTTGGCCGTCGTAACGGAGATGGAGCTACCTTCCACCAACATCATCACCAGGCAGCAATCGTCGGTGGCGAATCTTATTTCCGTATCGAATTCGATCCGATGCACATCATAGAAATGATCGGCATGCGTAGGCAGGTGTTTCAGCTGCCAGTCCTTCCCTTCCCCCAGCAACAGGGGCGCCGATATTAATTGCTTCTTTACGGCATCGCCCTGCCTGCTGAAATCAAGGTTATGGAAGGCATGTTCTATGTTGATGGCGCGGGGCTTACCATCCAGGCCGGGGCGTACCCAATCATACATCTTAAACGTGAAAATATAAGGGGTGGCGCTGATCTCCAGTACCATATTGTTGGCGCCGGCACTATGTACCGTACCGTTAGGGATCAGGAAGAGATCATGCTTTTCCGCCTTATGAAGCTGGACATATTTCTCCATGTCGATGGGATTGCCCTGATCTTTACTTTCCTCCAGCACCGTCCTGAAGGCAGCAGGATCGATCCCTGCCTGGAAGCCCAGGTAGACGCCGGCATCCTCCTTACAATCCAGGATATAATAGGTCTCATCCTGGGTGATGGTCTCCCCGAAATGCTCCCGGATATATTCCAGGGAAGGGTGGCATTGAATGGAAAGGTTCCCGCCATCGAAGGTGTCCAGGAAGTCGAAGCGGATGGGGAATTCGCAACCGAAGATCTCCGCATGACGTCCAAGGATGGCCTGGTGCTGATAGTACATCATCCACTCGAAGGGCAATTCAAAAAGAAGGCGATCACTCTCCAGCAGGATGCCGTTCTCAGGAACGATCAACTCGAAAGACCATGCATAATTCACTTCTTCCCGGTTGATACCGGGGAGATGTTCTTTCATCCATTGCCCGCCCCAGGCACCCGCTTCAAACCAGGGGCGTACCCGAAAGGGCGCCTGCACCAGTTGCTTAAGGCCTTGTTCAAGATGAGTACGGAAGAGCCAGGTCAGCGTGTCTTTCCATTGCACATCGGCCATGATCTCGATCCGGTGCCGCAGGCCGTATTTGTGATGGTTCAACAATACCCAGTCTATAAAATAAAATCGTTTGTACATTTCCGCCGGCGATCCTGCATAGCTGCTGCCCAGGTTGGTAACAGCGCCTGCCCGCATACGATATTGCAACTCCGTCTTCGAACATTCGCAATAGATAACGGGGGCCTGTGCATGGACGAGGGCGGCTCCCGCACCGATCACCACATGAAGACCTTCATCCTCCGCGAAGGGGAGTAAAGCCCATTTACCGGGTTCGAAAAAATCAACAAGGTCCAGGGTTGCTCTCTTACCCCATACATCGCCTTCCTCACCGGCAAAAGGAGCTATCAGCCTGTTAATCTCCTGTTCCTCTTTTTGCCAGTCTGTCATTGCATACCAGTTGACCTTTTTTCCCAGCGCACGCAAGCCCTTGTCGAGGGAAGCTCTCAGTTCGTCCCAAAATACTCCGGCGGACCCGTCAATCAATACTATTTTTTTGGTCGCTATCCAGGCTGCCAGCTCTTTGTAACCGGAATGAAGGATCCCATCGCCCAATGCATGCAAAGGATAAATAGAATAGGCTTCCTGTCCCTGCCCCGGCGCGTGAAGGGGTAATAGCGGCTGTTCTGAATTACGCCAGGTCCGTTGTTCGTTCTTATTCGCTCTAAAAGGTTCAGATTGTATGTTCATATCCTTGTTCTGTTCAAAATGCAATATCCTTTATTTTTCCACGCGGACGGTAACCACTTCCATAGCACCGACCCCGATCTCTCCCGTGACAGACCCTAAAGGCATTTCCGAGGTATTGCTATAATGGACGGCCTTTACAGGCGTCGACCATTCCAAATTTGTTTTCGAAGGATTCTCCGCAGGATTGTACAGGGTTACGATCCATGCTTTCCCATCTTCACTGGGTTTTAATACCAATACGACGATATCCCTGGCGCTTAACCGCAGCTTTGGAACGGACCAGTCCTTGCCAAGGCTCTTCGTTACGATCAGCGGTTGCGACAAGCCCGTCGCAAACTGTGTAGCCTCTACCGGATCAAAGGCCGTATGGGGTCTTACGGCATACCGGAAAGTGATCGTACCATCCTGGTAAGCCCGGTAATTCGTCTCCCAATGATTATTCAAGGCCCATGAATAAAGTTTTTGTGTAGGTTCGATCGTCTTACGCCAGACGGCAGGGTTCGTTTGTCCTCCCAGCAGGGTCGCCGTGATCCCGCCTACCTGTACGAGCGGGGCATCGAGGGTAGCCCAGGTGATCCCGAGATCTTTATTGGAAACATCGGCCCACTCGCCTACTTCCAGCCAGTTCTTACAAGAGCCCGGGATCTGATCTGCTTCCGGTCGCATCATGGCCATGGGAATATTAATTCTTACAGCGCCATCGGTGACCTTAAAAGGAAATCCAAAATTGACGCTTTCTTTTCCTTCCGTATTAGCCCAGGCATAATCACCGGGTCGAGGGTCCAATTCCGCGGGCTTTTTATCCAGGATATTGGTCATTTCCGCATAATCAAGACCATTTGTCAGCCGGATCTCGCGGGTGAGTTTATTACAGCCGGGGGCGTCGGACGTCTCTATCAATAAGGTAGAAAGTACAGGTCCTTTTTCCATGACCGAAATTTTTACGGGACCGTTGCGTTTCAGGTCCGCCAGTTTATTACCGTTCAGGAACAAATAATCATTTACATAATTCCCGGTAGCCGAATCTACAAAATTATTGTCGATCGCGTGATGCCGAATGCTTTTTATAGCCCCCGTAGTTTCATCGATGCCCAGGCGGATGATCCCGTTGTCCAAACTATTTCCGGAAATGAATACTTCTTTGCCTGCCGGGGCTTTCCCTGCCTCAACAGAGAATCTTTTGGCGGCAAACGGAGGCAGGTCCTTTGCAACAAATGCCAGTTCCCCGGTAGAAAGCCGTTGGGAAGGAAGGAGGGCGCCCTGCGCATCTTTTACGATATCTCCCCTGGCCGAAAGCTCCCGAGGCACCAAGACCAGGCTGCTCCTCTGCCAGGAATTCGTGTTGAAGACATCCAGGAAGTCCGAAGAGGTCCCTTGCCCGGCGACGGCGCCGTTCAAAAGCGCGACCGAGAGATTGGCGGCGGTGTCCGCATAGGATTTCTTGATCTGCCATTGCTCCATGGTCTTCTGGCTTAAGGGCCGGGTAACGCTTACATCGGCGCCCCAGGTATGCTCTGAATATAAGATGACGTGCTGCCATGCTCTTTTAAACTGATCCGCAGGATACCCGCCCGGATCGACGATCGACCAGAGAGCTTCGGCCTGCGTCAACCGGGAGGAACTGGTGCGGTTCTCAGATGTTTCAAAGGCCGATGAGCCGGCCCCGTCTTCCCAATAGCCCGTCCAATCGCCTTTGACGCCGGGCAACCGGCTTCCGAATTTTTTCTCGAACGCACGGAAGGCGGTACTGGTAGAAGAGATGATAAACCGTGGCCAGGAATATTTCGTATTCCATTCCTTTACGAAATCACTGACCTCTATTTCAGGCACCGCATTGTCGCCATGCCCGCTCCACCGGATATAGGAAATATCATAGGGGTATTTGATATCTTTCAATTTGTTGTAATAAAAAGAAACAAAATTCGCGTTGAGGTGCGGGACCCCATGGGATAAAGCATATCCCCGGTACGGTATCCAGACCAATAGTTTCTCTTTACCCGAGGGAGAGATCCAGTAGAAAGGCTTATCCTCCCATTTTTCGAGAATATCGCCGATGCGATCGAAGTTATTCGGCGCCGCCGAAAAATATTTGATCCCTGCCTGCGCCATCGCCGTTACCGTGCCCCAGGTATAGCCGGGAACATCGCTGATCATTGCTGCATCTACGGGGACCTTTGTCTTTTTGGCGAGTTCGGCGGAAAATTTAAAAAGCTGCAGCAGCTCTTCAGGCCTGCAAAGACCCGTGAGCGTATTTAAATACATGCCATTCAAAGCCACTCCGCCATTCTCCACCGCCTCATAAAAATCCTTTTTTTGTTGATCGTTCATTCGCTGCAGGTACAGATCCGCAGCATAAGAACCTTCGAGGTTCCATACATATCGCGCGCCTGCGGGATAGTCCTTTGTTCTCTTGGCATATTCGATGCCGTTCAGTAAATTATTTATTTGCTTCTTTTCTACATTCGCCTGGATCTCCGTATAGCCGATATCATTATGGGAATGAGGAAGGACATAGATCGTCATTTTCGTTACGGGCTGAATGAGCATCGTCTTTTGATCCAGCAGTTTACCGTTCTTTTGGAGGACGATCATGACCGACGAGTCCCTACTGACCTCCGGCACCCGAATCTCCACAGGTTGATTCCCTCCGGCTATGCCGAATTTCTGAGGAGCCATTCCTTTTATATGTACCGTGATCCCCGTTGAATCCCCCGTATTCACCAGGGATAATTCCTGCGATTGATAAGAATGCCCTTCCTGAATGGAAATAAACGGAAGTGACCGGGCGCCTGCAATAGAGACAGCGGAGCGGATCGGCTGGAGCGTAATGCCGGACGGAGCTTCGAACCCGATCCAATCATAGACGAACCAACTGCCTTCTTCGTTGGTAATGCTCACCTGGTTGTCCCCCACCTTCAGGAGGCCGGCCGGGACCGGTATTTCAAACTGGGATCTTTTCCCCTTATCGATATCGCCCCTGATCGCCCTGCCCGCTCCTTTTGGCAGGATCGAAGAAAATTCCTGTCCATTGATGGTGATCTTTACTTTCACTTCCCTGTTGCCGACATCGATCAGTTTGACCACCAGCCTGGCATCGCCCCTGATCAAATGCTTAATCCCGAAGAGAATAGAATAACTATGTTGTTTGTTACCAGCCCAGGCATCATCCGGACCGGGATGGCAGAAGGGCCAATCCATTTTTTCGTTGGACCTTCCCACGATAAAAAATCCATCCTTTATAAATTCACGGCCCCGGCCGGGTTCCAGGGCGAACTCCCCGATCTTATCATCCGGTTTCCCAACCTGCCAGAGTAAATCCGAGGGGGAACCCTGGGCTATGCTATGAACAGGTCCACCGAGGAGGAAGAGTCCGATAAGAGTAAGGACGCCGGGAATGCCTTTTGAGAAATGAGTACGCATGGTTGCTGATTTATGAAAAGGATATTGGCAGCAATTTATAGCAACTGCTGCCAATACCTGTATTTGAAGTTCCGTTAAAAATTAATTGTAGCCGGGATTCTGCGGTCTTAAATTTGGATTCCGCTGTATTTCCGTTGGCGGCAAGGGCATCAGGAGATCCTTGGTAGCATAGGTCTGTCCTCTTCCATTACCATGCCCTATCAGCGGGGAGAAGGTCACATTATGACTTGCATCTGCATCCGGGTACAGCCGGGTACGCAGCAGGTCGAACCAAAAGTGATTCTCCATTGCCAATTCCCTGAAACGTTCGGCCAGGATAAGATCCCTGCGACCGGCCTGACTTGCCGGAATAACCGGCGGGGTCACATAGGCCCTGTTGATGATCGGGGCTATAAAAGGCGTGGGGTCCTGTGATAATTCATTGGCCGCTTCCGCAGCGATCAGGTAAACATCGGCCAGGCGATAGATGTCCGTATACTTTGAGGAAGAGCCGGTGCCAAAGATAGCGACACTGTCAAACCAACGGAAGGCATTCGTAGGATAATTGATCGTACTGGTGCCTCCGCCCGTATTTGCATACGAGAAGGAGTTATGGTAGAACTGCCTGTTATGCCGCCGGATATCGTTCACACTGTCATAGAGGTTCAGCAAGGTCGTGCTGGGCACCCAGTTAGCCGTTGTCGTAGCATAGGCCACTTTTAGCGTTGACTGGGGAATGGGTACGGGGAATGAATTCGGGAAGGACCATAATGGATAGCTGTTGGACTGGATGGCCGCATCATATTCCAGGAAATAAAGATATTCGCTGCCCTTATCGAAACCCGTAAGCCGTAGCTTATCAAAAGCCGTCGTACCGCCGGCATTATTGAACAGCGCATAACCGCCGCCGCTCGTCAGGATGGTATTGGCAGTAGCCAGGGCCTTTGTATAATAGGCCGCTCCTTTCTGCAAAGGGTAGCCAGCCATTGTCAGCTGCACTTCCGATAAGACGGCTGCTACGCTGCCTTTGGAGATCTGATTGGCATTGCTTCCCATGGGCTTGTCCGTCAGGAGTCCGTTATTCAGGGCCCAGGTGAGGTCGGATTCTATCGCCGTATAAACAGAGTCTACCGATGTGCGCGGTGCGAACAGATTGTCCGTGGACGTATATGGTTTTAAGATCAATGGAACGGCTCCGAACAGCCGTACGAGGAAATAATAGTCCAGGGCCCGGAAGAATTTTGCCGTCGCCAGGATAGGCGCTTTGGCAACGGTGTCGATCGTCTTACTGGCTTCCATTTTTGAAATGATCGTATTCGCATTGGCGATAGAGCCGTAGAAATTGGTCCAGATCCCTCCGACATAGTTCCCTACCCCGTCGGAGTTTTGCGTCAAAGAAGAAAAGAAACGGATACTGGGCTCCTGTGCTACCGTATTATTGGACATACCCGACATATTGTCAAAGGAGAAAGCGCGGGTGCCGTCATAGAATCCCCGGCTTACGAAAAAACTGCCGGGCCCGTTGTCCTTCGTGTATAAATAATTCGCGGCGCTCTGTGCCTGCGTGGCCGTCTGGAAATAAGCATCCAGGGGTTGGGAGCTCTTAGGCTCTTCTTTCAGGAATTTGGTACAGGAAGACATCCCGATCATCCCCATGAGAACTGCACCCGATAAAAATATATTTTTCATATAAAGCATATTATAAATTAAACAATCCTAAAATGTCACATTTAAACCAAGGGTGAAGGTCCTTGCCTTAGGGTACTGGTAGAACTCGATGTTCTGTCCGAAAGGAGGAGTACCTTGTGTCGAAGGAGTTCCCGTGCCTGTTCCCGGCGCGCCCGCACCCTGGCTATTCCAGGAAAAGCTTACGCTCTGGGGATCATATCCCTGGTAAGAAGAAGATTTGATCAGGAAGAGGTTCTGCGAACTGATATACAGGCGAAGCCTTTTTATCTTCAATGCATTCAGGGCGGCCTGGCTTACATTATATCCCAATACGACATTCCGGCCGCGAACGAAAGAACCATTTGCCACCCAATGGCTGTCAAAGGAAGCCGACTGACCGGCATCCGGCGCAAAGCGGAATTGCTGGATGGGTGTATTCTGATTCGCAGGCGTCCATGCGTTCAACACCGATTTAAGGGAATTGCTATATCCCGTCCTGTCTTCGGAGGAGAAGAGGAAGGCCTGCGCCACGCTGGCTCCCTGAGAGAATTGCAGGTCCACCATCAGATCGAAGTTCTTGTAGGTAAATGTATTCACGAGGCTGCCCGTCCAGTCCGGCTGACCCTTGCCCAGAATCTGCTTGGTGGCGGATTCTTTTTCTTCTCCGGGCTTTTTCGAGAAATTAGGATCGGCTGCCTTGGCGGCTGTAACATCCGCAACACTCCAGGTGCCCAGACGTTTGTAACCCCAGAAACTACCTGCTGCCTGGCCTACCCGCAGGATCGTAAATCCATCCGATACAGGGCCCCAGTACGGTCCGGGAAAGATATCCTCGTTATTGGTGCCCAGCTTCACCACCTTGTTCTTATTATAGTTGGCGACAAACGTAGTCGACCAGGTGAAATTTCCGTGCAGAAAGTTCCTGGAAGTTATCGCAAGATCCACACCTGCGTTGGACAAGGATCCGATATTGGACAATACTCCCTGGAATCCCGTAGAAGTTGGGATAGGTTTGTTCAACAACAAGTCCGTGGTAAGTTTATAATAATAATCCGCCTCCAGCGATATACGGCTATTGAACAATTGCATTTCAAACCCGACGTCCGTCTGCCTGTTCTTTTCCCATTTCAGATTTGGATTGGGAAGACCGTTCACGCTGGAAGACCCGGCACGCGTACCGTTGATCAGGGTCGTTCCGCTGCCGATGGTGGCCAGTGACTGGTAAGAGCCGATCTCCGTATTACCGGTATAGCCGAAGCTACCCCTCACTTTAAGATAGTTGATCAAACGGCTGTCCTTCATGAAATCTTCTTTGGATAGGATATAACCCAAGCCTACGGAAGGGAAGTACCCGTATTTATTCGCCGATCCGAAGCGGGATGATCCGTCGATGCGTTCCGTCAGGGTTGCGAGGAATTTATCATTGAAGGTATAGCCTACTCTTGCGAAGTAGGAATTGATGGACCATTTGTTATAATAGCTGGCCGGGGATGCGGGCTGTGCGCCTGCACCCAGGTTGAATTGCCGGTAATAGTCATCCGCAAAGAATTGGGTATTGCCGGTCAGGTAGCGGTCTGTTCTTTCCTGCCAGCTTGCACCGACGACCGCATTGATGGAATGTCCGCCAAACCGTTTTTTATAGGTCAGGTAATTCTCCTGCTGCCAGTAACGATATTGTTCGCTTTGGATCTGTGCGACCCCTTTCTGGGTAGCCGAGTTATTGATCAGGGTAGCGGGCGAGTAATAATCGTACAAGCCATCCTGCATGTCTACACCGAACTGGGTCTTGAATTCCAGGTCTTTGGTGATCTTGAAATTAAAATAGGTATTGCCGAAAAGCTGCGTCCTGTTCCGTTGATTGGTCTGCTGCTCCAATACCTTAACGGGGTTTTCCGCCACGTCCAGGTAGGAGAGCGTACCGGACACCTGGTTGTTCACCCAGGATCCATCGGGGAATTTCACGGGGAAGATAGAAGGCATTTCGATCATGACCCTGGTAGGCGAGTTGCCGCCTGTACCGGGAGGCACGAGATTCTCTTTCGAATAATTGAGAAGAAGGTTGGCGCCGAAGTCGACCCAACTGGCCAATTTGGAATCATGCGCCAGCTTGATATTATATCGTTTGAGATCCGAGTTGATCATAACGCCCTGGTTGTACGCATAACCCATAAAGATACCGGTGGATGAATTCTCGCCCCGTGTCTGGATGGACAACTGATGACTATTGGAGGTGGTCGGCCGGGTCGTTTCTTTCTGCCAGTCCGTATTATATAAAGGACTTCCGTCCGGCTTGAACAGGCGGGTATCGGAGGTATTCAGGGTCCTGGGCGCCGCGCCCCAGATAGCATTGTTCGCCATCCCCTGTCTTAATACATCCAGGAACTCCGTAGAATTCAGCGCAGCCATTTCTCTCGCCAGTTTGCCGCGGCTAAGAGATGCGTCGTAGGACACTACTGTTCCCCGGTTGGTAGCGCCTCTTTTTGTCGTTACAAGGATGACGCCATTGCTGCCCCTTGCACCATAGATGGAAGTGGCCGAAGCATCTTTCAATACTTCTATATTTTGAATATCATAAGGATTTAAGAACTGGATATTGGTCATGGCAACCCCGTCCACTACATACAAGGGATCCGTAGAAGAGTTGAGAGAACCTACGCCGCGAATGATCACAGTGGGTAATCCTCCAGGTGCGCCTGAATTCAGCGAAACATCCACACCCGCTACCCTTCCCTGCAGCCCTTCCAGGGCATTCGTAACAGGCTGGGTCAGGAGATCTGCGGACTTCACCGTTGCGACCGCCCCTGTGACATCCGATCTTTTCGCAGTACCATAACCTACTACGACCACCGAATCATAAGCGTTTCGGGCGGTCAATGATAATACTACATTCTTTGCCGCAGCAATCGTCAGTTCGCGATTGCCATAGCCGATGCTGGAAAAAACAAGGATCCTTCGTCCCGCGGGAACGGTCAGTTTATAATCCCCATTCTCATTAGTGGTCGTACCTGAAGAGGTACCCTTTACGGCAACGGAGACCCCGGATAAAGGCTTTCCGCTCTCATCCGATACATGTCCCGTCACCAGGTTATCCTGTGCATTAGCCAGGCTAACAAAAAAGAATAACGCGTAAAATAGCAGTTTAGACTTTCTCATAATTTGCAATCGATTGTTGGTTATTAAAAAATATTACAGGGAAAATTCCAGCCGGCCAGCCCTTCAGGGAGGCAAAGAGTTGCCTGTACCAAGGAAATGACTCCTTAGCGGGGTTCTTATTCTGTTCATTTTATTTGCTTATTTAGTGCTTATAAGGAAGATTTATTCATGAGATCTTTTTTAATGCCATGCCCGCCGCTCCCGCAATGGCAGACAATTCCGATGCCTGTGAACTCTTAACGGGAATGAGAATATTATTTGCTGCAAACACTTCTTCGATCGCCGGCAGGAATAAAGAGGCCGACCGGATGATGCCTCCGCCCAACACCAAACAATCCGCCCCGTAATCCCGGATCCTGGAGGATAAGAAAAGGCCGATATGATGACCAAACATTTTAAAGATCGCTTTAGCATCTTCCTTATCCTGCTCCCTATTGTCCTGATGCATAGCGAGGTCTGCGATCTCCTTCACATCCGTATACCTTCCGCCCGTTCGTTCATTAACTTGCTGCAGCAGCCATCTTGCGGAAATATAATCTTCGGCCATCCCTTCTTTAAACGGGATATTATATAAATGCCCCTCCGGTGGTACTCCCGGACCCGTTCTCCGGGGTTCGTGCTGCTCGATAAACGCTGCGCCAAGACCTGTTCCAAGCGTAATGGCCATTACTTTCCGATAGCCTGCTCCCAACCCGGAAAGACATTCGCCGACACCAAAGCAAACGGCGTCATTTTCAAAAAATACAGGGGTAGTGGAAGGAGTCAGCTGCGATTGAAGAGATGCTTTGATATTGATCCCGTATAAGGATTCGTATTTATTGACGCCGGCGATGAGGGATATGCCCTTCTCATAATCAAAAGGCCCTGGTATGGCGACCCCAACAGCTTTCAGGGATACGGGCGTGCGCGAAAGGCAGGTATGGATGGCATCCATCCAATCCCCGATGATCTTTTCAGCCTTCTCACGGGGATCAATAGACTTTTTCAAATAGGTATCCTGCAGCAGTTTGCCGTCGGCCGTATTCACAAGGGCCACCGAGATATGGCTGCCGCCGATATCAATGCCAAGCAAGGCGTTTGTTTTGTTCATATGTCTGAACATACTAGGTTGCAAAAAAAAGTATCCTATAAGACGTCAGAAACTCCTCATGTTAAAATGTCTGAACATAGTACTATGCAAAAAAAATTAAACTTTTTAACTCTCTATCTCCCCGGTCAACCCTTCTTAATATCGATCGAATAAATGAATTTATCGGAGCGATAATAACCAATATTGTATTCGACGGGCCGGTCACCAACGTCATACACGAACCTTTCCCGGAATAATACGGCGCAACCCGGCTCGACATTCAATTTCTTCGCAAGGCTTCCGGCCAGCTTAGCGCTGATATTTTCATAGGACCTGTTCACCACTACCCCATATTTTGCTTCCAGCATCGCATATAGAGGTTTGTCAAATTCATCGCTCTCACTGATCCCGATCCTGGGATGAAAATAGCTTTCAAAGTACACGATGGGTTCGCCGGATGCTTCCCCCTTCAATTTTGATAATTTTAAGATCTTTTTATCTGCCTTCGAACTGAAGAAATTCCGGATCGTTTCATTGGCGATGACCCATTCCACTTTCAAGGACAAATTGGTGACGACGATGCCTTTCTCCTGCATTTCCTGGGTAAAGCTATACCAATGATCCAGGCCTGTGAACAAGCCTTTCTTTTCGGCTACCCGGGTGCCCACCCCTTTTTTCCTTACGATCAGCCCTTCATTCTCCAGTTTGTTCGTCGCCTGCCGGATCGTATTCCTGGACACACCCAACCTGTTCGCCAACTCTACTTCCTTCGGCAAAAAAGCTCCATTCTTAAATTTCTCCGAACCAATTAATTTCCGGACATGTTCTTCGACCTGGACATGTAACGGAATCTTGCTTTTATGGTCAATCACCGGTTGGTACATTAGAATGTTCAAACATACAAAATATGTCGGTACATTTCCAAATTTTTTTTCTCCTCTTTTAAGACCCTTACTTGACAGCCACATAGTGCAAGCCGCAGGCTTCATAGCAGGGCGGGATGATCGTAAGCCGGGTCTTTTCGAAATGGTATCGTTCCTGAAGGGTATCGGCTGCCCTATAGAAAAGTAAGGTACTGTCGCTGGTCACTTTGTAACGCGAGGCAGCATACGGGCTTACGGGTGTATCGGACAGACTTCCATCCGCCTTGAATTCAATAAAAGAAGGATGAGCGGGATCTGCCGGCTGCCATTTTCCGCTGCCGTCACCGGGGTCAGCGAGCGACTCCGTCAACTTCCATTTTCCAACAATACTTTCATTTTCAACAGTGGCTGATCTTTTTCGGCAGGCCATTATGGAGAGCATGAGTATGCCTGACAGTAAGAGTTTTCTCATAAAGTGCTTTTATGAATGACTATAAAAAAGCACCTCCCGTTGCATGAATACTACCACTTTAGTGGTATTTCAACCCGGATCCGGGAATCGTTGTTTGCGTAACCCTGGATAGTACGTCCAATAATATTATAAAATCGCTACTGATGACCAGAAAACAAATAAGCCTGATACGTTCTTCCTGGAAGATCGCCGGCGAACAGCCCCTCGCATTGGGCATTTTATTCTTTGACCATCTTTTCTCTGTTTGTCCGCAGACCCGCGCTATTTTCCGGAGCCCCGCCAGTCTGCAGACCATCCGGCTCATGCAGACGGTAGGAACGATGATCAACAGGCTGGATACCCTGGACGAATCCCTTTTCGAAGTGACACGGATCGCTGAAGAATACGCTTTGCAGGGATTAAAGGCGATGGACTATCCTGCCGTTGCATCCTCCCTCCTTTGGGCGCTGGAACAAAGGCTCGAAGAATCCTGGAACGGGGAGTTGTCCAATGCATGGATCTCTTTCTATGGCAGTCTTTCTTACCTGGTAAAGGAGAGTGTGTGCCGTATTGCCACGCTTCAGCCGGTGAAATTTTCCTACGCGTCCTGAATTCGGCAAATTGCCGTTAAAACTTTTACCAACCTTTTCTTTAAGGTTCTTTGGGGCTTCGACGCAGGTGATCCCTCAGAAGGTATAACCTTGCTGTATTTCGTCCAACTGTTGCCAGGGGGAATGGCCGAATGCCTGGGGCGACACTTCGACGACCACTACGGTCTTTCCGGGAAGACCGGCTTCCTTCACATGGATCGAGGCATTCAGGATCATAGGGCGTTGCGCCATATAGTCGAGCATACGGATCGTGCCTGTGAAGGTCTCCCTATCCTTCCCCTCCGGTCTTATTTTTTTAACGGAGACTGCTACCGGTATGATCTTATCGGCAGGGATCTTCCCGGGAGCGATATTCCTGCTCACGAGTCCATTATAGTATGCCCGGAGATTTTGTTGCAAGGCTAACCTTCTACGGGACTGATAATCATTAAATTTCACCTCCGTAAAGGAAGACGACTGTACGATATTAATACAATGGCTGTACGAACTCACCCATCCTCGCCCGTCTTCGGGGGTATGGCAACGATAGGACGTACACTTATTTCCACCGGCACTACTTCCACCAGTTCTCTTTTTACATAGGCCTGGCTCAACTGCTGGATCTTCCGGCCCTGGGGCAAGAAATTACTTTCCAGGCTGCCCACGGCCTTATTATAGTGGTTGATCGTTCCCGCAAGCCCCTTGCCAATGCCCACGAGGTGGTCCATCAGGATTGCGCTGCGCTCATACAATTCTACGGCGGCATCGCGGATAGCCTCAATATTCTCCATGGTCTTCAATTGATTCCAGCTATAGCCGATGCTTCGCAGGATCGTAATAAGAGTAGTGGGTGTGGCGAGGATGATCCGGTTGTCCAATGCTTCTTCGATAAGTCCGGGCGAGGCCTGTAAAGCCGTACCGAAGGAGGACTCGATCTGCATGAACAGAACGACAAAATCAGGGGCCTGCGGAAACTGGTCCCAGTAAGCTTTTGCGCTCAATTGCCGGATATGCGACCGGATGGCGGCCACATGCTGGGTAATATGCATTTTCTGCGCTGCGGGGTCAGTCGTCTCAAAGATCTGCAGATAAGCGTTCAGAGGCACTTTACTATCCACGACCACGCTGCGGTCGCCGGGCAGGCGAATGATCATATCCGGGCGCAACTTGCCGCTGTCTCCTTCCGTGCTCACCTGTTCTTCAAAATCGCATTGATCCACCATGCCTGCAAATTCCACCAGCCTTCGCAAGGCTATTTCTCCATAACGCCCGCGCGTATGACTGCTCTTTAAAGCCGTGACAAGATTCCGGGTCTCTTTATCCAATGCGGACGTGCTCAATTTCATCTGGTCGAGCAGGGTGCTGATATGGCTATACGCTCCTTCCCTCTTCGTCTCCAGCGTATTGATCTTCTCATCCATTTTGGTAAGGGAATCTCCCAGGGGTTTCACCAGGTGTTCGATGGCTTCCCGCCGCTTGTCCAGGTCTCCCTTTGCCTCCGTCACATGGGTCTCCAGGGCTGTCTTTGCAAGGTCGAGGAAAGAATGATTGTTCTTATCCAGCGCGGCGGCGGATAAGGCATCGAAAGAATCTTTGAGCGCCCGCTGAGCCTCTTCCACGAATTTCTTTTGCTCGGCAACGGCCTTTTGCGATTCTTCATATTTTGCTTTCAGGCTGCCGTTCTCTCCCGTTAAGATCGCTTCCTGGTCCCTGAATTGTTCCACCCGATCCTTCCACCGGTTCCTTTCATTCGTCATTTCGATCTTCCCGGCAAAGACCTCATCAAATTTTGCTTTCAGGGCCGCATGCGCGTCCTTTCCCCTTTCCCATTCTTCCTTTTCCGTTCTCAACTGTGCAAGCTGCTGCGCCTGGTTGTCCGCATTCGCCTGCAGCGTTGCTATCCGGCTGCCTAATTGGGAACTCGCCAGCAGCCGGCCGATCCATATGCCCACCACCAGGGCTATCACACCCGCGATCATGATCAGTAAAGTCATCTTATCCATAGCCAAAGGTTTTGGGCAAATATACCATTTACTAATTAAGTTAGCAGTCCGGGAAGATTCCCCCCCTCCACCGACGTTATTTTGGAGAAAAATCCCCGGAAAAGCGTACTTTTGATCATAAATAATCATTTTTAATCAAAATCAATCAAATGACGCAGCGGGTGAGAATTGAAAAAGAAGAGTTGTTATCGGATAACTGGTATACGCTCAAAAAAACCACTTTTGCCTACCTGACGAAGAAGGGGACCTGGGAGACGAGAACCCGGGAGACTTACGACCGGGGTAACGGGGCCACTATTTTGTTATATAATAAAGAGCAGCAGACGGTGATCCTGACCAGGCAGTTCCGATTCCCGACCTTTGTGAACGGCAACCCGACGGGAATGCTGGTCGAGGCCTGCGCCGGTCTTCTCGATGAAGACAGCCCTGAAACGGCGATCCGCCGCGAAACGGAGGAGGAAACGGGCTATCAGCTCCGGGACATCCAAAAAGTCTTTGAAGTCTATATGAGTCCCGGATCGGTGACCGAAAAATTGTATTTCTTCCTGGCTGAATATTCAAAAGACGCAAAAAAAAATGAAGGGGGCGGGATCGAAGAAGAAGAGATCGAAGTATTGGAAATAAAATTTGAAGCGGCGATGAAAATGATCGCATCCGGCGAGATCCGGGACGGCAAAACCATCCTCCTGCTCCAGCATCTTTTCATTTCGCAGATCATGGCCCCTTTTAAATGAGATCGGCGCCCGGGGAACTTACTGCGGGGCATCCAGAGAATTCAAATTTATAATGGGCCATATTCCCGGGCTGGGGAAGCTAACACCCTTGGTATTACCACGCCTTGACAGATCGCTCCCAAAATAATACAGGGGCCATCCTTTGTAACAAAGCTGTGTTTTCCCGAACACCGTCACGATAGCGAACTGCGTCTTATCCAGGGTAGAAGGGATGTTCTTTACAAGGGCCGCCGAATCCAGGGGCCAAACTTTGTTGTTGCTGAAATCGGCCTTGGTAAATGTATTTTTCCGGAACTTATCGGGGCTGAAAGAATAGAGGGTCTTACCGTATGGGTCCGTAATATATTGCGTCACCTCGTCTCCGGGCTGTGCATGGCTGTTATATTTCACATTATCAAATCCCACCAGTTGCGTATTGGCAAGCATCACGGAATAATCCGGCTTGGCTACGAACCAGATCTTATTTACAGCATCTCCGTTCACATCACCGGGCTTCGCATCATTTTGAAAATAATACAGGGGCCATCCCTTGTACGTAGTTTGTTTTACGCCATCGGTACGCGTGATCGTGGCGAAATCGGCCGCATCGAGGCCTGTTCCGATGGAAGGGCTCTCTTCGTAGAACACGGGCCAGGAAGTGATACAACCGCCGGTGCAGCCGGAATTCCCATCTGCATCGATAGAGAAGAAATAAAGCGTTCTTTCACTTTCATCTGTCAATATACTGCCGAATTTTGCATTGGAGGTCAATTTGATAGCGGGTCCTGCGACAGGTGCGTGGTCTTTTTTACAGGACGAAGTTGCCAGCGTGATCATGAGAACGGACGTAACAATAGCGAGGTTGCCTCTGCTGAGTTTCATAAATGAATAAAATTAGTCATCAAAAAAAGTGGTCGCTATGGTAAACGCCGAAAGAAAAAGCGAAGTTGCCTGATCGCATTAAAAGAAACTCATAATTCCGACAACCAAACTTATCCGAACTTTGTCTGTATAAACAAAAGCAGCGTTAAAATGACACAGCAGCGTTCTTCCACAAAAAAATGGAAAATTGTCCTGGGCATCCTTTTCCTTTGCTTCCTCGGCAGTCAACTGATACGTCCCAGGATCGACCATCCCCCGGTGACGGCAGACATCCATGCTCCGGATGAGATAAAACAAATACTGAGAACAGCCTGCTATGATTGTCATTCCAACGAAACAAACCTTTTATGGTTTGACAAAATAACGCCTGCCAACTGGCTCGTCGCCGGCCATATTGAAGAAGGCAGGAAAGTGCTCAATTTCTCTCATTGGGATTCGCTGTCCAAAGACCAGCAGAAAGGAAAGTTGTTCGAATCGCTGAACCAGATCGTATTCAACGTGATGCCGATAAAACAATACACGCTTTTTCACCCGGCATCGAAAGTGAGCGCCCAACAAGTATCCGTACTCAGAGCCTACCTGGGAACATTGATAATGGAGATCCGGCCGGATTCCGCAAAGGACCGACTCGCCCTTGAACAAACTAATAAATGGATCCAGGGTCCGAATACCGCCGCAGAGGTCAAGGCCGCTCCGAACGGCATTGCTTTCATCCCTGATTACAAGAACTGGCAGGCTATCAGTTCCACGGAACGGCTGGACAATGGCACCATGCGGGTGATCCTCGGCAATGAAATAGCTGTAAAAGCCATCAACATGCGACAGACCCATCCATGGCCCGATGGAACAAGTTTCGCCAAAGTAGCCTGGGATCAGTTGATCGATCCGGCAGGCATCATTCATACAGGCGAGTTCAAACAGGTAGAATTCATGATCAAGGACCGTAAAAAATATGCATCGACCGATGGTTGGGGATTTGCCCGCTGGGTCAAAGGATTACAATTGGCGCCTTATGGAAAGACCGCGCTCTTCACCACTGAATGCGTACATTGTCATGAACCCATGAGGAACCATGATTTCGTCTTTACTACGCCTCTCGACCCGGCCCCTCCGGTGCAGGGCGATCCTTCTTTTGATCCCTTGAAATGGAAAGTGATCCATTCGTCCATCGACCCACGCAACCATACGATGTCGACGCTCTATGGGAATAAGGAGAAAGGTGCGGCACTGGCCCTGGTGACCTGGTCGCAAAAAGAGGATGAGCATTGGTATGGCGCCCTTATTCCCGGAACGATCCTGTCCATCGAGCAGGTCCGCTTCGAAGGCAGTACAAAGGACCTTTCCCCACCTCTTTATGAACGATATGAAGGCAGTCCGCTGAAGAAGAGCACCGGGGACCTTTCCGAGACCGCCAAAGCCAGAACAGCATATATCCTGGGCCAAAAAGCATCGGTATTGCCTTAAAACACTAATGTCGTTTACTTAAGGATTACACATCTTTGTAATTCATATGATACAACCTCGGTGGTCTTCTCTTCCTCTTATGATGTCTTCCGGGCCGGACGATCTCCGTATTGGCTTCTAGCTGCCGGTC
>Ga0307516_10000815_pt1 | contig 42714 bp, 48 predicted proteins | sample 19_EM_MG_FD_203310 | JGI IMG/M metagenome (GOLD analysis project Ga0307516, IMG submission 203310) | Populus trichocarpa ectomycorrhiza microbial communities from riparian zone in the Pacific Northwest, United States - 19_EM | ecosystem: Host-associated > Plants > Roots > Unclassified | place... | reverse complement strand
TTGGGTTGCCCGGCTTGGTGATTTTTTTTTTTTTTTTTTTTTTTTTTTTTTTCTTTTTTTTTTTTTTTTTGGTGGGGGGGTTGTTTTTTTTTTTTTCCCCCCCCCCCCCCCCCCCCCCCTCCCTTTCCTTTTGCGCTTTCTAACAAGAAGGCAGCAATCGTCGATGACCTGTTGGAACTCTACACAAACCACCGGTTGCTCACCATAGTCGGCCCCAAATACCAGGGGACAGCCTATCTCAATGCACGTATCGAGCTGAACCGTGAACGGAAGCGCCTATCTAACGGCCACGGCCACGCGCACATTGAAACGCCGATCAGCGTACAGTTGCAGACCATGACGGATCGCGGAGGCGGCGGGACGATACGGTTCATGATTGACCCGGAGCGCGAGGCGAAGGAATGTGCTTTGCTGGATGGGGCACCCGATGGGAGCATGGGGAGGAGCAAGGTGTTGACGAGTGGAACGGAGGAGACTTCCCCGTGGTCGCAGAGATAGTCATTGGACACTACGAATGATGTATCACTTGGGTATTTATCTCTTCTTTCAGCATATTATATACTTGGGTACTAGACGCGTTTGTTTGGTGCGGCGTTATTGGTATTCTATTCTACAGGAGCATACACAATCTGCAATCCTCCCCTTCTCTCAGAGCTAGCGATCAATTACCGCTCTCCTTGACCCAATCTACCCAGCTTCCAGGATACTCTCCAACATGTTCGTACCCCTCCTGCAGGGCCAACCTCGCAGCGGCTGCACTCCTGATTCCCGACTTGCAGTAGAACACCACCTCGGCACTCTTCTCTGGTTTTTGGAGCCCGAACCGGTCCTCGAACTCGTCGGGCGGGAGACATAGCGCATCGGGCGCGGACACGATCGGAAGATTGATGGCGCCCGGGATCGCGCCGGCGGAGTACTCGGAGGGCTCGCGGACATCGATCAGGACCGTCTTCGACGACGGCGACCGGACGAGCGAGGAGATCGAGGTGAAGTCGTACTTTTTGGGTGTGCCGGAGCCGGAGGCGGCACTAGTGTAGTTTCGGATGCGTGGGGTAAAGGTGACGAGGCGTGGCTGCCGGATGGCTGGGACCCAGAGGAGCCGGCGGAGAGGAGTCATCGCTGCGGTGGTGGTTGCCGATTTTGAGGCTGTTTGATCTAGTTGATTGGCGGAGGTGGTGCAGGCACGGTGATGCAATGTCGACTGCCGGTCGGGCAGTATGTAGATAGTTGTGGGGTGTCTAATCGATTAGGTGGCCAACCTGAGCCGAGCCATGCCACCATCCAATCACGAATTATGCCTCGAGTCAAATGTTTCATCGTTGATGCTGATTAGATACTACGATTATGGCAATTGGGTTACTACTGCTGTTCTTCGCCACAGCAGTTTATAACCGTTGGGGAAATTCATAGAGCCACAGTGTCACGAACAAATAGAGGTCCTTGGATCCGCATCTATTCCATGATTCTTCCCTCCGTGTAGATCCCAACTCGTTATCACGCTATATTGTGCAGCAACAACTTTTGACGCCTTCCAAGCCCCAGACCATTTTTGATTCTCATGTTATTATGGACCCGAGACTGGAAAAGAGAAGAACCCCCATAGGAAAAAGCAAAACCCGGAGAACATAAGAGCCGGGCAACACCAAATTTGAATTTTTTACATTTAAGATTCGGTGGAGACACGACCTTTGGGGTTAGTCACCTTGACACCGAGAGACTTCGCCTTGGCGAGGATCTCGACGCGCTTGCGAGAAGAGACAGCATGGCCGATCCTAGCGGGCTGGAGTCAATGACCAGTCCAATGAGAGACGACAGGAATCGAGGACAGAAGAACATACTCAGCAGCGAAGGTACGGTTGTGCATGAGGAGGAGCTCAACGTCGTTGACGTTCTGGACGAGGAACGCCTTGTGGCCGGAAGGAGCCATGTGACGAGTCTTCTTGTTGGAACCATAACCAATCTAAATCCACCCAATCCGTCAACCATTGCTCATTCTTGTATCCAATGTAATATTCTGCGCTCGCCGCCGCAATCCAAGGCCATCAAAGAGGGGTATTCCGTACCGACGGCATGGCAGCCTGGCCCTTGAACCGCCTCCTCACACGGTTGTCGATACCCTTGGGCTTCCTCCATGCGGCATCAACGCACTTGTAGCGGTCGCTCTGATGGCTGTAAACTCACATCAGCACTGTCGTACTTCCATCACGATCGCTTTCGGCCTGTTGATAACAAGCAGCAATCCGATTGCGATCGAAAGTCTGATTCCGAAATAGAGTCGTACCGGTTAAACCTCTTGGTCCTCTTCTTGACGATGGGAACGTGTTTCTTTGCGGCGACCATCCTGTTCGTAGCTCTGTCAGCCACTTAGTTCCTCGATAATTCGAATCCGTTTTTTTCCGAAATTGTCCGACGGTTGCAGACGATCGAGTAGCGGGGCAGTCGTACCTTGTGTTGGGAGCTGTATCGACGTCGGGAGTTGCTGGTGGGGTTGACGTTAGTCGTGAATTCGCTGGTTGAGGCGTAAGTTGTTTTAGCGAGATAGAATTGTGGGCTTCGAAAGGCCGGTGTGTGTGGTTGGCGTGACTGCTGTTCTGTGTGTAGGTAAGCAAGTTAGTGACTTTTCGTCCATACGTTGAGCCGCATACACACATGATCACTCGTGTCACGTGCCGACGCGAAGCGAAAGAACGACTAGATCATAGATATCTACCGTTCCAGTCAAAGCAACCAAACAACATAGCCCCATCGTGTCATGCTATAGCACCAAATTCAGCGCCAACAGCAAAAGTAGCTACGGAAGGAATAATAATTCTAGCCCTCTCCCCAGTTTCAAGCGGTGGGTGTGCGGTGACCCAGTTACAGCTATGAGAGTAACCGAAATCATCCTCGATGTACGTCTGTCACTCCTAACGTGTTCAGTGTATCGGTTAATCGTTCCGCGGTGTAGGGCTTCAAGTCATATGCCGTCAGAACGGCCATCACTGGGTGGTACGCGCTTTTTTTCCCCCTTCGGTTCTCGTTCCATGCCGTAGAGGTCGAGACGTACTAAGTGGTTTGGTCGTGTAGGGACGAGAGCTTCAACTCCATCACCGGTCTCAACGGTTCCGGCAAATCGAACATCCTCGACGCAATATGCTTCGTTCTCGGAATTACCAACATGACGACAGTGCGCGCGCAGAACTTGCAGGTACCGTCCTCTATCAGTCACGATTGCTGCCTGGCGACGGACCTGCTCACTTTCCATAGGATTTGATCTACAAGCGTGGCCAGGCGGGCGTTACAAAAGCATCCGTTACCATCATCTTCGACAACTCCGACAAAACGAGAGCGCCGCTTGGATACGAAGCATGGCAGGCCATCAGTGTCACGCGCCAGATCATGCTCGGCGGAGCCAGCAAGTTTCTCCTCAACGGTATTCGGACGCAACAACATGTCATCCAGACTCTCTTCCAAGGCGTCGGTCTTAACATCAACAACCCAAACTTTTTGATCATGCAAGGACGTGTCATGAAGGTTCTCAACATGAAGTCTACTGAAATCCTTGCCATGATCGAGGAAGCCGCCGGTACTAGAATGTTTGAGGATCGTCGAGACAAAGCATTCAAGACTATGGCGAAGAAGGACAAGAAAGTTGAAGAGATTGACGAGTTGCTCAAAGAAGAAATCGATCCGAAGCTTGATAAGCTGCGGTCAGAAAAGAGAACTTTCCTCGACTTCCAGCAGGCGCAGAGCGATCTTGAACGGTTTACGAAGCTTGTGGTGGCGCACGACTATGTCAAGAACGACCAGAGAGTACAGCAATCTGCTGCGGATTTGCAAGAAAAGAAGGCGCGGGTCAAGTGGCTGGATGACTCTGCTATGCGTCTGAAAATCGAACTGGATAACCTTGCTGAGGACGTCAAACGGGTTAAGGCGCAGCGCGACCGAGAGTTCCAGAAGGGAGGCAAATGCTCGGCGCTTGAGGAGGAAGTCAAGCAGAAATCCCATGAGAAGGTGCGACTGAACACTGTTATGGATCTGAAATCTCGCAGCCTTAAAGAAGAGAAGGAGAAACGAAAGGAAATCCTGAAAGCCGTGAAGGATTATGAGAAGGCGCGGGATGCTGGGATGAAGGCTTATGAACAGCTGAATAAAGCCCACCTTGCCGCAAAGGCAGCGTACGATGCGAAGGTTCTGCAGGCGGAAGGGACGGATGAGCTACTCCAAGAACTTCTGACTGGTGTCGCGTCGAGGGAGGGTCAGGAAAGCGGCTACCAAAACCAACTGCAAGGTATGACACTGCCTGATCCAGTCGATCTACAGCTGACAATCCCCCCGCGATAGACGCAAAGTCCCGCCTTAGCGCGGCGGAGACCGAGCAAGAACAGGCCAGGCTAAAAATAAACCACTTGACGAAACGGATTCAGAAAGAGGAGCCCAGGGCAGAGAAGGCAAAACAACAAAATGCCGCGTTATTCAAGGAGTTGGAGGTACAGCGCGCTGCTGTAAAGAGGATAGAAACCGACCTAGCAAAGCTGGGCTATGAGGAAGGCATGGAAGAGGAAACAATGCGCCAGCTAACCGAGTTGGAAGGGTCTATCCGAGATCTTACAAGGAAAGCAAACCAACTTCGCCAAAATGTGAGGGGCATGGATTTCACCTATATAGATCCTTCCCCGGACTTCGACCGGTCCAGAGTCAAGGGTCTCGTTGCACAATTGTTCACTTTGGATGAAGACAAGGAGATTGCCGGAACCGCTCTGGAGATATGCGCTGGAAGTCGCTTGTACAACGTCGTTGTCGATACGTCTGATACCGCTTCACAATTGCTTTCCCGCGGGCAACTTGTCAAGCGGGTCACTATCATTCCGCTGAACCAAATCAATGCGTTCCGTACGGCCGCCCAGGTAAGCATACACTCCGACCCCACCATCACACCATAGCAAATTTCTCACATCTTATAAGGCCATCGCAACTGCGCAACGCATAGCTCCCGGTAAGGTCGATCTCGCTCTTTCCCTTGTCGGATACGACGACGAGGTTGCCAAAGCAATGGAATTCGTCTTCGGAAGCACCTTTATCTGCACCGACGCAGACACTGCCAAGACCGTAACTTTCCATCCACAAGTGTACTCAAGATCCGTCACCCACGAAGGCGACGTTTACGATCCGTCCGGCACTCTCTCTGGTGGCTCTGCCCCCAGGTCTGGTGGAGTTCTGGTCACGATACAAAAGATCAATACATTGGAGAGGATGATTGCGGAGGAGACGACCAAGCTGGACAGTATTAGGGAAACGATGAAGAGAGAGAAGAAGAACCTCGATAAGGCTCGTGGGCTGAAACGTGAACTCGAACTCAAGAGGCATGAAATCAGTTTGACTGAAGAGCAAATCAACTCTAATTCCAGTTCGAGTATCATCCAAGCAGTCCAGGAGATGAGAGACAACATTGAGCAGGCGGAGAAGGATATCGTTGATGCCAAAAAGCGCCAGGACGAAGCTGCGAAGGAAGTCAAGAGGATCGAGAATGACATGAATGAGTTCAAGAATAACAAGGGTGGGAAATTGGCTCAACTACGGGAGGAGCTCGATGCGCTCAAGAAGGATGTGTCCAAGCAGTCGGAGATCATGAAATCTGTACGCGAAGAGTTTCAATCTGCGCAGATTGAGATGGACCAGGTTGCCAGCGATCTCGCGTCGGCCCAAGAATCTCTCGAGGATACCAACAACAGCATCAAAGCCCAGGAAGCCGAAGTCGCCCAGTTACAGAAGGACTACGCAGAGGCCGAGGATGCTCTTGAAATCGCAGCAGCCCATCTCAAAGACGAAAAAGACAAACTGTCGAGTTTCAACGAAGAACTAGGGGCTCTTGACGGTGCTATCCGCAGCAAGCAAGCCCGCTTGGCTGAGGAGGACCTAGAAAGCCGACAGCTCGGGCATGAAGTAGAAAAGTTCCACAAGGAGACGCAGGCATCGAGAGAGGCCGTGGCACGGATGGAACGCGAACACGAATGGATCAATGACGAGCGCGAGCAATTTGGACGTCCGGGCACACCCTACGATTTCAAAGCCGTCGACATCGCTGAGTCCAGAGCGTCGCTCAAGAGCCTATCGGAGCGCTCCAAGGGAATGAGGAAACAAATCAATCCAAAGGTCATGGACATGATTGACAGCGTCGAGAAGAAGGAGGTCACACTCAAGAGGATGCTTCGCACGGTTATTAAGGATAAGCGTAAAATAGAAGAAACCATCATTGAGTTGGACCGCTATAAGAAGGAAGCGCTGGAGAGGACGCACGCCAAAGTTTCCGAAGATTTTGGTAAAATTTTCGCTGAGATGCTCCCCGGCAGTTTCGCGAAACTGGTGGCCCCAGAGGGCAAAGAGATTGCCGACGGCCTGGAGATCAGAGTGCAGCTGGGCAGAGTGTGGAAAGAGAGTTTAACGGAGCTCAGCGGTGGACAGCGTTCGCTGATCGCACTGTCGCTCATCATGGCGCTGCTGCAATTCAAACCCGCGCCCATGTACATCCTTGACGAGGTCGATGCTGCGTTGGATCTTTCACACACGCAGAACATCGGTCGCCTCATTAAAACAAAGTTCAAGGGAAGTCAGTTCATCGTCGTCAGTCTGAAGGAAGGCATGTTCCAAAACGCGAATCGGTATGCGCGCTCCCTTCCTTCCCCATCTGGCTGTAGGTTGCTAGCTGACATTTCCCTTCACAGTATCTTCAAGACTCGTTTTGTCGATGGCACTTCCGTTGTCCAGGCTTTGTGATCCGCCTCCCTCATCTTCTCGACATCCTTCCCATTGTGATGATTGGTGTGGGGTTTGGGTTTCCTACTTTTGTTCCTTTTTCTTATCTCTTTCTCTTACATGTTTACGGACACCGGGGCACAGCACGATCGATACGAAACTTGCGTTTTTGTTTATGTGCCTATTCTCTGATCGGCAGTGTATAAGTGATTTGGGGCTGCGGTTCCTAAGAGGTATGGTGGTATGGTTTAGGTGCGTCTGTGATGGGTAGACTATGTTTGGTTGCCCTGAATGGGAGGGTGATAATGGATACCACGATGTGGTTGCCCCACTACACAGGATAATGCTAGGGAATACGCTTCTCGCCTCCTCACCGCGACAGCTCAGATGAGAAGTGCGGGGGTGTAATTATCAACTCAACATTCTGTATGAGACTATGAGTGCTGAGGACGGCCGGCCTCGGAGCTGGTTGGGGAAAGCCAAGTACGTGGCCACCTGGTTGGGGGGCATGGCTGAATCAACAAATCTTCGGCGAAACGTGTGGCAGACCTTATTTATATTTGTTCATCTCTTCCATAAAGTCCTGGGAGTGTGTACATACACTAACTACATAAAACAAGAAGAACACGCTGCCGCAGCGACAGTCCCCCCCCCAACGTATGATAATACCAACGGGATCAGTGACAAAAACACGACCCGCAACGCCGCCGTCGACGACACCCCCTCCCACCGCCGGCCCACTCAAGGACCTCCTCGGTGTCCGCGGGCATGTGGTCGATCCACCCGAGCCGGTGGTCCCTCAATCGCCAGCACCAGGTCCGCACCGTCGTCGCCACGGAGCCGCAGTGCTACGATCCAGTACAGCGTGTCCGCACGCCGCGAGTGAGAAGACGCCGCAGTCATCGACGGAAGAGCATGGTGAGCGGGTTTTGTGAAACTGCGCGGTTTGGCGGATGCGGCGTTGGGCGACCGCCAGAGGGGGGGGGTTGCCGCTTTTACCTTGGGTGGTCGTCGTACCCGTCCAGGTCGAAGATATTCCACGCCGTGAGCGTCGGGTTCGTCTGCTTCTCGTTCCCAGATACCCCCTCCACCCCCCCCCCCCTTTTGTACACGGAGTTTGGATTGTAACTCCCGGCCTTCTCCAGCGAATAAGTTGCAATGCGCTTCTCTGCCTCGATGGTATTATACACCTCTGGCCGGGGGCCGGGCTCGTCCGAAACCGCACTCTATGCTCGTGCTGGACCGCTGCCTTCGAAGAGCTAGTCATCGGCGGCTGAGTGACCACTCGTGAGTGAGTTTAGTTGCGTGCTTATGTAGTTATGCGTGGTTGTTCGGACGCGACTGCAGCGGCTCCCGCGATCGTCCGTGGACGTGGACGCACCGCATTTCTATATAGATAGATGCCCATGCGCATGCGCGACTGGATTCGTAGTGGTGTTTGGTCCCTCCGGACCAAGCATATCCCGAGCACGCAGAGCATCTAAAACACCTCTGCGCATGCGTCTCCGCGAAATAGGTAGAGTACATATATGTATGCTCTAGATACATGTTTAGTAAGTGGTGTGTCTATTCGTGCCGCGTTTATAGACAGGGCAGTTAGCACGCAACGTCCCATAGCGCAGGGCGCGTTACATATTTGATCCCCCTCCGGGTTTTACTTGGTAGTGACATATACACGGAATCATAAAAAAAAAAAATATGTTGCGGCTTTTTATTTTTTTTCTTATTTTCTTGACGAGTGAGGCTAGGTGATCACAGAAGGGTATTATGTAGGATGAGGGGAAAGGCACAAAACGGGGCGTGGGAGGGGGGCGAGGCGGAAAGGCAGAAATAAGAAATTTTTTGTTTTGTTTTCTTTTTTTTTTTGTACAAAATGTATGGGACAGATACTTCTTACATATGTAACGCTCGGGTGGAAGGGGAAAAAAAAAAAAAGTAGGCAGACAAGGAGATCGTAGATCCTCAGATCTTTCCCTCCCACCTTCCCTTTCCCTCTCCCTTTCCCTTCCCCAACTACCTAATATATTGTGCCAGCGGAGAGACGCATCGAGTCGATGAGGAACACCTTGCCCCGCACAAGTCCGAACCCAAACCCCAGCAAATGTATCTCAATCCCGTGGACACTAAGTAGAGTACATATATATAGTTATCCAAAGGACACCGATCAGATGGAGCTCATCTCATTCTCCCTCTCTCCGTAGGGACGGGGCGGAGGTTTGGTAGAGTGGGTTCGGTTTGGTGGGCTGCGGGACGGTGCGCGGCGAGTCATAAGCTGTCACCTGCATTGTGGTGGTATGAAGGTGGCTCATAATGAATGGTTCGGTCCGTGTTAGGAGCGATTGCAGTTCTTCAGCAGAAGAGTTTTAGAGGGGGGTTGCTTTCCTTTGTTCTTTCATTTGTCTTTTCCTTGGTGCGCTCTATACCGTTGGGTCAGGCCAGGGCGGGGGGGGGGGGGCAGGGGAAGCCACCTGCGGACTGATCGGGGTCGGGATTGGACTGTGGACGGGAACTGGGCCGGTGTGTTGCCATGTTCCAGACAGGTCGCACGCAATTAATAATCAAACAGAAAAACAAGGTTCGGTCCGTATTCGGCTGTGCACTTGAGCGGGTTTTATTTTGTCGGTCCCTGGTTGTCGACTGCGATGTTATTCTTCTCCTCCTCCTCTTCAAGAACACCGACTGCGGAGGGGTAGGTAGTATCGATATACTTTACTTCCCGGCAGTATGTAGGATAGGCCCAGATTGTCGTAAAAGAAATTAAGTCAGCCACAGTCGGAGAGAGCGGTGGGAATGAGTACGACGAGAGCGCACTTCCCGCGCCGATTGATTGATTGGTAGTTTGTTGGTATTCGAGTTCGAGTTCGATTAGAGTATGCAGAGGTCAAGTACCCGAGATGCGTCGTATTTTATCCTTCTTTCCGGTATCGCATCCAGGCAGCAGCATCCTGGGCCGCGTCGATGGTGCGCTCGTCGACGGCGAGCTCGCGGGATCTTTTGCTGTAGCTTCGAGTCCGAGCGCTACTTGTTCCGGAGGGGGTGCTGATGTATGTACATTGATTATAGTGGCGAAAGAGCAACACGGTAGGGTGCTCCACACTCTACTTCCGGACAACTCCTCATGTAGGTAAAACCGAGCGCGATCACGGCGGTCGGGGGGCTCTGGAGCTCGCGTGATTCGGAAGTGATTCGGAAGTCGTCTGTGGCATGTTAGGCAGGCAGGCAGGCAGGCAAGCAGGTAAGCATGGAGTCGAGGTAAGCATGTAGAGACATCCATCCGTGTGCAAAGCTCTTTCCATCGTTCGTATGTGTATGCGTTCGTCGGCGGCGCTGGCGCCGGACTGCTGTTACTGCTGGTCTGGGCGCAGGAATCCAGAGTCTAATAAGAAGCGATCGGACGTGGGAGAAGCGATCCCTCGAAGGTTGGTCTCTCGTTCCACCTTCACCGAAATGGCTTTTTTTAGATCCCCCGTGGCATGAGAGGCCAGTTATATCTATGTAGCTGAGTTCCTTGACTGGGGGGGGGGGGGGTTTGGTGGTTGGGCGGTTTGGTGGTGGAAGGAAGAGGGGGAGCGTGATTGGACTCTCATGCGGGGCGGCAGAAAGGCGGTCCTGTAATTCCGCTTTGTCGAGTTCGATCCATGCCCATCCATGCCCACGCCGACTTTCCCCCTTTTGCATTTGTAGAGTATGTATGCCTGCTCGAGAGAGGTCTTATCTAGCCGATGCTATCGATGATGATGATGGTGATGATGATGATGATGGTGATGATGATGTTGGTGGTGCTGGTGCGGCGGTCTTGCTGACGGCGACGGGCACCGATGGCGATCCTCTGTGTACATATCGTGAGGGGGAATCGATTCATGCGTTGGGAACGCTAGTCCGGTTTCGGAACTCTCCGCCACATGTGCCATTAGGTTAAATAATCAAAATAAAATAAAATAAAAAGTTTTGTCACCACCGTTCAGGGGCTTCGCTGCCTTCACCACCACTCGGACAATCAAATCAATAACGTGCGCGCAAATGTCCTCGTCGTCTTCTACCACGATACCGCGCACACATTGTGGGATCGCCCTCATACGCATCGCTGGCTCACTGCTCGTACGCATGAACTGACCTGCGCTCGTACCTGTTGCAAAACTGCCCGTCATACACATCGCTGACCTTTGCTTGGAAGTCTTGCAGGACTACGTGGCCCGATGCGATATCTACTGCGAGTCCGACGCGAGCCCGATGCTGCCCAAGCTGGAAAGTGCCCGTGGAGAGATGCTTTACGACTGGATAAACTTGTCCGGTGGACCCGACGGAATTCGGTGAGTTCTTGCCGTCGATCGACACTCTTTTGGGCCAAGGTAGGTGTAAACAGGACTCAACGGCAGGGTGTGGTACAAGTCCAACACCACCACGAATGTCATCTGCAAAAGAGCAAAAAAAAGGCCGGTACAAATGTAGCAGGAAACCCCGGATGGCTGCGGTCTGCGTTGAAGATCTATGTCAGGTTCGGATGGAAACGACGCGTTTGTTCGTAGTCGTTCCATTATTGGTGCCGGAACAAATTGAGATAGAAATAGGCAGACAAGGGGAGCCGTTGTGGCAGTCCTTCTCTTTGCCGAGCGTTCTTCATCGCGCCGAGTGTCCTTTGTCTCGCCGAGGACGGTTCGCGGTTCGTTTCGCTGAGATGCTATTCGCCCCGCTGAGCATCGTTCGTTTCGCCGAGGATGATTCGTTTCGCTGAGATGCTATTCGCCCCGCTGAGCATCGTTCGTTTCGCCGAGGATGATTCGTTTCGCATCGAAGATGGATGCTGGCTGAACGGTCAGGACGCCATTAGTCATTACAATCTGGAAAAGAGTGTGGCTGTGCCGATGAGTTCCCCCCAAAGGCTAGACCAGTTAGTGTACGTGCTAGCGTGCCCAACGCACGAATCGATCCCCCGTGAGTGCTCAAAGCAAAGGATGTTCTCGCCGTGGTGATCTCTACCTTCTCTGTGCGTAGAGTACATATATGTAGAGTAGAGTAGACTACTCTGGATGTGTGTAAAGAACCATGCCAAGGTCTCCAGTGTGCCACGCTCGCTAGGCCCCCATCGGTGCTAGTTAGCCTGCGAGTCACGTGCTGCACCCAAAACATCCCCATCCACCGACAAACTCCGATCCCATGTATTCGTAAGCAGCCCCTCCCCCCCTCCGTAGCGGTCCGATCGCATCAATTTCTGCTCTGGAGTTACATAACTAGGTATTGCCGGAGCACATGCGCTCCCGTCGGACTCGGTTTCGTGCCGGATCCAAATCCAGAGAGCCAAAGCCAGTGTGCACACCGCGGCCAGCCGTCGAGAACCAAGGCTTTCTCTCCTTACTCTACCAGCAACGAGCTGGGCATCCGATAGTGTTGCCTTTTCTGTGGGCTTCGATGGGGGCTGACTCGCCGACTTGGGTCTGGCGCCAAACCCCCCTCCGCACGCAACCTCCGCCTCCTCCCCCCTGCCTGAACCACTCCTCCTAGCTTGCCCCGAAACGTAGCATTTTGCTCGCATTCTTTGCCGCACCAACCAACCAACGCCAACAACCAAGCCAAAAAATCACTATCGCTATCAAATCCCGACGCAGCGCAGCTCGTGCTCGGCGCGCCAGGAACATGGCTCCCCACTCCCCCCCCCCGACCCAGCACCAATGAAGGAAAGGAAGGTTGGCCAATGATCCCCCGGGGTTTGCGATGTGGACTTCGGAAAGGGAGCTGAACCTCACGGCCGCTGACGGCTGCCGGGGAGGCACCATCTGTTACATATGTAAGGCCTGCTTACTGCTGCTGCTGCTACAGGAATGTGTGGGCAGTCGGATTCCCTTGTTCTCGCTACATATGATACACTGACGCTGTCGCCATCATCGCCGCCTCATCGACCGACAAACGGGCCCGGACTTGCAAGTGGAAACCCCACATCGCCGACCCGGATTGTCACTTCGCAAGCTCCGTGGATCGCGCATTCTGCAAAGACGTGTGTGTGGCAGCAGCGGTAGTAGTGGTGGCGGTTAGGAAGGAAGCCCCTTTGTTGCCGCCCGTTCGACGGCAGTTTCTCGTCGCCCGTGATTCGTCTCGGTCCTGTATCGAGGGGCCGACCTCGGCCACCTTTGCGGAAGGAATCTGGCGAGCGCCGCCCATCCATCGTCGGGGTTGGAATTGGGAATCCGAGATTCCGAGGGCAGCATATGCATCCCCATCATTGGCCGTTTGATCGACGGTGGGGGGGAGGCTACACGAGCAATACATAGACGCGGCTCGAGAGCGGATGAGGGTACAAGTGTACCGATATGGGTGAGAAGGAATGGCGTGCGTGGGATGGGTCGTCGGGTCGTTGCGAGTGCGAAATGGCCAGACAAGAGGGAAGTGGCGGCGATGGTCTCGTTGAAGTAAGTAGGTCGAAGGGGGAATAATTCTGGAAGCGTCGTGACCAGAGGCCGCTAGGCGGGGGCTGTGGGGGGGCCACGTAGCGCGCCGTCGGCGAGGACTAATTTCGAAGTGACTCTCCGGCTTGCCAAGAGCCGCGAGTGCAAAGTCATGAGCAACGGGGTAGGGATGCCATCCATCCACGCACACAAACGGTCACCCGCCACCATTCCTCGATCGATCTTAGCGGGCGATCAGCGGCCAGCGAGCTGGACGTCCTGAGAGCGGTGGGAAGAAGCGGCGCTGCTGCTGGTGGTGGTAGTGGTGGTGGTGGTGGCAGGTGGCCATGCGACGAGCGGTGGGAGGCAGCGTGCCATAACTAAGGAATGCTGCTGGATGCCATCCACCGCTGCCCGTCTTCACTTTTGTCTCGCGCCCCGTCCCTCCTTCCCCGTTCCGCCCCCTCTCCTCCTCGCCGTCGTCGTCGTCGTCGAAGCTGCCCGCGCTCTCCGGTCCTCCGCCGCCCGTCCGCAGGGAAGATCGGGAGAGCGCGCGCACATCGTCTGGCGCGCGGCCACTCAGCTCCAGGCCTGGCGCGGACGGGAGGGAGGGAAGACTTAAGTCGGACCCACTTACCCTTCATTCCTGCGTGCTCTCTTCCCCCTTCTCTCTTTTTCCCTTTCCCGAGCCACGGGCACAGCCAGCAGCACGTTTTCCCGCCCGTCGAATCGGCAGCCAAGTGGTCGGTCGGTCCGTCGCTCCGTCGGACGCGGCAACACACCACAGCACAACAAACCCGCCCGCCCACCTGTCTCGGTCTGCTGGTCTGTCGCTCGCTGCTGCAACTCGCGCAGGCGACACCGCCCCATGCCTGCTTCCCTCGCACTCATGACGCCGCACTTCCGCCGCTCGCTCGCTCCCTCCGCGTTCTCCCCGTCCGCCCGTCCGCCGCATGCCATCGACGGTGGAAGCGGCTGGCGACGATGGTTGCCGCGACCAACGACACCGCCGCCCCAGCCACAGCTGTGGCGCGGCAGATGCCACACTGTCTGCGGCTCGGCCCTTCCACGGCCCCAGCGCTGCTCTGGCCGCTGCTCTGTCCGTCTGCTCTAGGTAGCTATCTGCCGTCCTCTCTCAACCTGCTTCTTGTCCCCTCGCCATCGCCATCGCCACCACCACCACCACCATCATGTCCAGTCAGCTCTTCCTGGCCTCCCCTTTTCCACCGTTCCCTCTTTTTTTTCTCTCGCGTCCACACAAACCTTGCATGCACACACACACTTCTCGACTCTCTTCCCCCTCCACTCACCCCTGCACATGCCATCAGCGCCTTTTTTTTTTTTTTTTTTTTTCTTCGTCGACTCGGCGGCGGTGATGATGCTGCTTGTGATGGGGAGCAGACAGCGGAGGTGGTGGTGGTGGTGTGTTTGTTCGGATTGTGCACTTCCCGTTCTGCGTTCCCCCCCGCGCAGCAAGTGACAGACTCAACGGCTTATACCCGATCGGGCCTTAATTACACTTAATTTCCGCACACGGTTAGCACGGCGTCCACTGGATTGGCTGCTAATGTCTGAGTCGGGACTGGGGTGGTGGAAGGAGGAAGGAAGAAGTTGTTGCGCCGGCCGGTGGTGGGGTGGCTGCTTCGAGGTGCCGTTGCAAAGCAAAAAGTATGCTTGCTTGCCCCTTCTCGCAGACACGACTGGGATGGGTAGCTGCTGCGCCGCTGCTGCTGCTGCTGATGCCGTCGCCGCCGCTGCGACAACTCCTGCGAGCGGATTCTCCTTCTGCTGCTGCTGCTGCTGCTGCCTCCTCTTCTGATCCTCCGCCTCGCTGCGACCACGAGCACATACATCCACCGCAACCACCCAACCCGCTACTCCGCTCCGTCTGGTTTGGTTCGTCTCTATCGCTGTCGTCTGTCTCTCTGTCTCTCCGCTCTCGTCCGTCTCGTCCTCTCCACTCAACTCGCGAAAAGAGACGGCTCGCTCGCTCTCTGGTCCCTTCCGCACACACCTCCCAACTCCCACACACCACCCCCCTCAGATTCCACCGCCCCCCCCCCCCAAGTCGTCCCGTAACTTCCTTCCACCACTCCTCCTCCTCTTCCTTTCCCTTCCTCTTCCTCTTCCTCCTCCTCTTCCTCTCCCTCTACTCGCTTGACAACATTATCTCCTCGTCCACCACCCACCGCTACCATACCGCACCCACACATCTATCCACTTCGTCTCCCAACGATCCCTTTACTCTTCCACCCTCTCCTCACGCTTTTCACCCTGCCTTTACTTACACATACATACTCCTTCCACAAACTCCAGCATCGCCAGGTCTCGCCCTCACCCGACGATTACGTTCTACCTCCTCTGGTCACGCTGCCATCGTTGACTCCGCATCCGCGCTCCCACTCCTCTCCTCCCCACAATCGACGACGACTACCGCATTCCCTTCGCAGCGGTTCAGTCGCCTCTTCTCGTCTCGCCGTTGATCGAGAGCCCTTGCCTTCCTCCTTCCATCCGTCGTCACGCCGTTGTTCTCGCCTTCGAACGTTTCCCTCACAATCCAAGGAAAAACTTGCAACTTTGCACCATCTGCGACCGTAGCAAATACACGCTTTCAAAGACGGACAGACGGACTCTCGGTCAACTACAGCTACGTCGTCCTTCTAGACAGGTCAGCATTCTCCTTCGTTCAAGTCACTTGACGCTCGTCCGGCGCTGCTCTCCCAGCCCCCGAAAAAAAAGACCCCCCCACCCTCCCGAACCGCTACTCCTGGTTCTCTTCGCGCTTCCCGCCACCCACTTTTCCTTCCTTTCCCGCCTCACATCCTCTCTTCACCCGCTCGAGCGATGTTCGCATTGCTCATTTCCGAGCCAGTAATCTGATCTTCAGCAGATTTCTCTGCCCACTCTCCTCGGAAACCACCATTTCCTCCCTGCCGCCTTCTTCGACATGGTGTTATTACCAGAGGACTTCTAAAAACGACAACATCCACCCTCTCAAAGAAGAAGCCGCAGAGAGGCTACTTTACAGCAGGATAATGACCGAGAACCCAACCGCGTCAACATCTCCCGGTATTCCGCAGCTTCCCTCAAACGCCACATCCACCCAACCTCTTGACGATGCAGGTGGCGAGATTCGCTGCATTTGCGAGTACAACGAGGACGATGGATACACCGTTTGCTGCGACAAGTGTGGAACCTGGCAACACGTTGCATGTATGCAGTTGGAGGACGATATCCCGTCGAACTACCTGTGCAATACTTGTTCGCCACGACCCGTGGAAGCCAAAAGAGCCAAGGAGTTGCAGAAGCAGCGACGACGGGACGAGAAAGTCAATCGGAGAAAACGATCGGCGACTACCGCCCACAAGAAGAAGGACGTCCACCAGTCTAGCGGACACCACGGCCAGAACGGAGCTACGGTCGGCAAAACCATCCAGGGCTCGGAGAAAACCGCCATCGTCAAATTGCCTAGCCCCAGGGAACCACAGGCCCCGGTGGCGCCGGTCAGCCGCAAGAGGAATCAGCGGGTATCGCATTCTGCCGGAAACGGATCGGTCGCCGGGAGCACATCCCCTTTTCCCGACAGAAATGCAGACGCTGAGAGCGACACCGATCTGGACAAATACCGATACGAATTTATCGATATTGGTGCGGGCCAAAACAGGTACACCAGCGATGCAGTCAAGGACTTCCTGTCAAACGCTCTCCGAAGCGGCCGAAACGACGAACACGTTAAACGCTATTCGCAGCACGATTTTGCAGCCACACCTTTCCCAAAAGCGTCCGTCCGGGCGGTTCCCGATCCCTCCAAATCCTATTCCGAGCTCCCGCGATGGTGTTACGTCTTGGAAGCGAGTTGTTCTCGAGGGAAGCCTGTTGCCTTGTTCAAAGGCGAACTTGGGTTCCAGTCCGAGTACAAAGAAGAAACCATCAACCAGTATGCTTTGTGGCACCACCCAAAACCCCATGTCATCTTTCACCCAGCTCTACCAGTATACGTCGACGCACGGAGACACGGTTCCGAGGCGCGCTTCGTGAGACGCAGCTGCAAGCCTAACCTGTCGATAAAGATCATGCTTGTGGACGACTCGAGTGTTTATGTCGGCTTGTTTGCCGCTGAGTCCATCAAGTCCGGAACCGAGCTGACTCTTGGCTGGGATTGGAGTGGCTTGGAGCAGTCGCAACATCTCCTGGATGCAGGGTTTGAGTTTTCCAAGGTGCCCGCAGACGAGATGAAACTGGCTGCCCTATGGGTCGACAATTTGCTCGACAAAATGGGCGATTGTGCATGTGCCGATCGGAACGAGTGCCTACTGGCTAAAATCAAGGAGTGCGGCGGGGTTGATACTGCGGTTCCGAAACGACCCGCTACTAATGGGATCGGGAACGGGAACAGTAAGAAGCAACGGATAAAGCGAAATCCCTCGACGGAGTCAAGTCGCTCGAAGGAACCCACTCCGGATGTGCAGCAAGGAAACAGCAAGGATGGAGACCCGGATCGGAAGATCAAACCAAGTAGCCGCGACCCGACACCGGTGCACCAACACGAGATTGCTGTCGACTCGGCGAACATGACCAGGCGGGAAGAACGCAAATTCAAGGAAGTTCTCTCGCGGATAGAGAAACAGGAAGAACAGGTGCACCAACCGTCCAAACGCCGAAAGCGAAATAGCGCCACATCCGACCTAACCACCGGTGGCGACGGAGCCGTCGCCCGTTCTGCGAGTCCCGGTTCGGGAGATGTTTGGGGGGGTGTTGAGGAGAGGAAAACCAAGCCTCACACAGGCGATTCACCAGTAACCAGTCCAAGGTCAGTCGGGCGCGAGGTCTCCGTGGTGGATGCCGGTTCCGGTCGCTCGCCTGGCTCTTCGACAGGGTCAATCGGCCATAAGCGACGAAATACCGCGGGGTCATCGCCCGCGCCGTCGGCAGCAGGCTCTACCAAAGTACGACGAAAAGTGAAGACCAAACCCGTGAGGTTAAACTATGTCGATTCTTCTGCCCAAACGGAGACGGACGATGAGCTGCCATGGTGGAAACTAGCAGTACCCATGACGCCCCCACGGCCGCCTCGACTACCTCTACGGAAACGTCTTATGCAAAGCCTACTAAAGGATAGGGAAGAGGCAGTGTCGGCGTCGACGTCGGCATCGACCGCTATCGCTTCCGGGGACGACAAGAAACGGAAACACGACTGCTTTGCGGCGGATACTGCTGTGTCACTTCCTGCACCGAAGGTTCAAAAGACCGTGGAGAAGGAAGTGACACGTCAGGCCGTCGGTGTGTTGGTGGTCCCGCCTGCCGCTCCAGTCCTAGGCCCCATCGCAGCCGTAGCTACAGCTCCGACTGCAGCCCCAGAACTCCCCGACGCACCACCGATAGTCGTTGAGGGTGCCAAATCCCCACGCCATGTGGTTCCCAGTCCTGCGCCAGTCTCCGATTCCACCAAATCGGAACGGCTCCGCACCAAGCCCCCACGACTGCCTTCACCAAACGGTTTGAGCCCTACAGACAAATATCGTGTGAATAATGGAGCCAAGCCCGCCGGGTTGCACCTTGAGCTTCCAAAGCCTTCCCGTGTCGCAGCTAGTCCGCTTCCGTCAACGCAAGGGGGGGTAGTGGCACAGCCCCCCCTTACCATTTCCACGGCTGTTCCCTTTTCGCCGTCCGTCATGGCTGCTGTCAATTCCGCCACTTCGGTCTCCTCTCCTAGTCCGACCAAGACCAAGAAGCTCAGCCTGAAAGAATATTATAATCGAAGCCACAAATCGGTTGATTTAACGGCCGAACGGAAGGAGGACGAGGCGATTTCAACTTCTACACCAAAGGGCAGCCTTGCTACAGCGGACTCAACCCAACAGCTTGCATTTCTCAATGTAATTACTCCATCAGATGCGACAGTACCGCCACAAGCGACGCCAGTCGAGGCGAAGATTGTCCCGGGGAGTACGTGGGGTCTCCGATAAAATGGCTTTTTTCTTTTGACTTTTTAGTTGAAATTTCGGTGTTTTCTTTTTTGGCTTAAAGTTGTGTTTGCGCCCATACTGCGGGGCCGAGTTCGTCCTCGATATCAAGGGGTTTTCTTTCTTTTATACTTGGCTTTTTGGGTGGTGGGTGGGGGGTTATCTGCTTTTTCTTGTGCTGCTCAGTTGCGTTTGTGAAAGGGTCTAACGGAGTTTGACTGTGTTTCCGTGATTGTTTTTTCACCAGGCTTTTGGGTATACTTTCCATGTCACGTTGGGGGTCTTCTCTGTTTCTCTTTCTCTTAGGGTTCAAAGGGGCATTTGCACTGTGTATTGTTTTTTTTTTCTTTTTCAGTGCTGGATGGTTTTCTGTGTTTGACTTGTAGTTGATGTACGATGTCTGTTTCCTTCCCGGTCTTCGTTGTGCTTGGGGATCTGGACACTGGGATCAAAGTTGTCGGATGTCAATCAATTCAACGGCGGGCGGTGGGCGTTCTGTTTTTTTCTTCTTTTCTTTCGATTTTGGGAAGGAGGGGGAGGAGAAACTCCAACTTTTTGATTAGAAGAGTCTACGACCAGTGACGGGCGGGGAAGGTTTATGTACAATACTCTTCTCTTTTGTTTTCGTTTTTTTTTTCACGGGTAGGAATGATGGATGATGAATCGAAACCGAAATGGTGAGATGGCGGGTGTGTGGATGAGAGGCGTCTAGGCTCTGCATGTTTGGTCGAGGGACACAAGATCGAGTTGCGATGGAGAAGCTGCTCGCTGCCTGCCTGCCGACGGATGTTGCTCGTGACACCCGGAACGAGGAGGGTGTCTTCCATCTTTGCAGATTGTTGCCATACCTGGTTTGCCCCCGACTGCCCTAGAGTTGTAACGGGTAGCTACCAGATGCCCCAAGATGATCCCGCGCATTGAAGTCTGCTGGATGGCAGTGGCGGTGTTTGGTACATAGTGTAATCGATCGATCGGTCATTATTTGCATTCAAACTTGGCACGTGTGCGCAACTTTGCGTCATCCATGCATGACTCGTCGCGTCGTCTGCAGTTCCATATACGCGTCTCTTCCTCTCTCTCCCTCTCTCTCCCTTTTCACCCCTCCTTTTCACGAGTCGTTCTGATGCCACCGAAACGGAAAACCGTCGCCACCACCGCCACCGCCGCCGCCAAACCGGCGAAACGGAAAAAGGTGGAGAAGGTGATGCAAGTGGGCAGGGATGGGGAGACAGAGAAGCGCGGAAGGCTCGCAATGCCCGGCTGTACGGATTCCACCACCGAGGAGTCCTCGTCAGAGGAGGATACGGGAAAGGGAGAAAAAAGTAAGGGGAAGGGGAAAGGGGTGGACGTGGAAGTGGAAGCCGACGAGGACGATGACGATGACGAAGAAGAAGAAGAAGAATGGGAAGATGTCCTGCCCACCTCCAGCACTGTCACCTCCCTGATCCCAAGGGATGCGGGCGAAGATCTAAAACTGACCCTCTCGCGCGCTCCCTTGACGGACGGTCTTCTCGACGGCAAGAAGAAAGGCGCATCGGCCGAGCAGCGGCGGATCCGGGTGCTCACTCACTGCATGCACGTCCAGTTCCTGCTCTTCCACGGCTGGCTGCGGAACCGGTGGGTCTGCGACGACGAGGTGCAAGCGACACTGCTCAGTCTGTTGCCGGCGAGGATGGCAGCGGCGTTCGAGCGGGCCCGCGAGAAGAAGATGAAGGCGGCTGGGAAGGCGAAGACGGATCCACTCCTGCAGCCGCTGGGAGTGCTGCTGCACTGGTGGCGGAAAAGGTTCACGGTCGATGCCCCCGCACTCCGCAAGCGCGGCTATCGCAGCTTGAGGCAGTTTGTGGACGAGCGCGAGGCGGCGGGAGAGGACGTGCTGCCTGTGCCTACCGGCCACAAGGATGTGGAAGAGAGGGAGGTGGTGACTATGGTTAGGCGTGAAGGGGAGACGGTGGACCGGCTTGAAGGGTTTAGGATGCTGGCACGCGAATGTAGGGGGAGTAGGGATATCGGCGCCCTACTATTGACGGGAATCTGTAGAGCCTTGGGATACGAGGCCAGGGTGGTGTTTAGTCTCCAGCCATTGGGATTCGGGTTTTCGAGTGCGGAGACGGCGGGCGTGGTTACTGGAAGAGGAGGAGGTACGGTGAGCGGAAATGGAACGCCGAAACAGAAGGGGAATGCCAAAACGAAGGGGAAATGGAGGCAAGTTGACAGCGAGGAGGATGACGATGATGATGAACTCAGTAGTCTAAGTAGTCTCGAGGACACAGGCGATAGCGAGGACGATAGCGGCAAATCAAGTGAATGTAAGTCCTTCCCTTCTTTTTTTTTTATATATATGTGCACCGGTAATCAGGAGCGACATCTAATGCGTAGCAGCCCGCAAGCCCGCATTCGACCGCGGCCTTCTGTACCCGACCTTCTGGACCGAGCTGTACTCCCCGTACTCGGGCACGTATCTCTCCCTCTCTGCATTTCCCTCACCGCTCCTGGGGCACACGCCCGACCTAACCGCCAAGTTCGAGCCCCGGGGCAAGAAAGCCGCCGACGCAAAGCAGGTCATCGCCTACGTCGTCGCCTACTCTTCCGACGGCCACGCACGCGACGTGACAGCACGGTACCTCAGCAAACGCACCTTCCCGGGGAAAACGAAGGGTTTCCGGATCCCTGTCTCGCAGGTGCCGATATACTCTTACGATGGGAAAGTGGTGTCTTCGTACTCGGTGGATTGGTTTGAGAAGGCACTGCGACCGCTCGTAAAACCGCGGGAGAAATGGTCGGATGCGGAGGCAGCGGAGGGCGAGGAGCTAGCCAAGGCCGCAGCACCGCCAGATGAGCCTGCGGCGAAGAAGCACAATACGAACACCTTGTCCGGGCTGAAAAATCACCCCGAGTTGATCCTGGAGCGCCATCTAAAACGCGAGGAAGCCGTTATCCCCGGGAAATCGCACGCGCGGACTTTCGTCAGCGGCAGGGGCGATAAGAAGGTCGAGGAGAAAGTATACAACCGCGCCGACGTAGTTGTCTGCAAAGCTGTCGAGAACTGGTACCGCGAGGGCCGCACGGTGAAGCTCGGCGAACAGCCGCTGAAGATGGTCAAGCGCCGCGCGGTGACACTGGCGCGTAAACGCGAAATCCAAGAGAAGCAGCGGGAGGGCGAGACGGCGACGCAGGGACTCTACGCTATATTCCAGACGGAGCTCTACATTCCCCCGCCAGTGGAGGATGGGATCATTCCCACGAACGCCTTTGGCAATATCGATATCTACGTCCCTACCATGATCCCGGCAGGCGCGGTGCACATCCCGCTGAAGGGCGTCGGCAGGATAGCGAAGAAGCTAGGAGTGTCCTACGCAGAGGCGGTCACCGGGTTCGAGTTCAGACAGCAGAGGGCGCTGCCGTATATCGAGGGCGTGGTTGTTGCGGAGGAAAACGAAGGCCTAATCAGGGATGCGTGGCGTGCTGCCGAAGAGGAGAGGAAGAAACGCGAGGATGGAAAGAGGGAGGCGGAGGTGCTGGGGAGGTGGCGGAGGTTCGTCCTCAAGGCGCGCGTGCTGAAACGGCTGAGGGAGGAGTACGGCGAGACACACCCCGGCGAACATCAAGAGGTCGAAGTCAATCCTTTCGTGAGAAGGGACTTGCAGCGAGGGGGACCTGCGCAGGACGGTGGAGGGTTTCTGCCGGATGACGAGAGCGAGTGCGAGGGTGATATCCGCGGTGGTGGGTTCCTGGTGGATGACGAGGAGGGGAGCGATGAACCACCTACAATGGATGGAGGCGGCGGCTTCATCCTCGATATCGAGGAAGAGACGAAGCCCACTCCACAGCTCCTTACCGTCCGCAACGGCGCTATGGCGATGTCACTGCGGGACGTGGCTGCCGCTGATGTGGAGACCTCCAAGGACGAGGCGGAGGCGGAAGGAGGAGACGACGATGAGGAGGAGGACGAGATCCGTTCTAGATACTTCCCTCTCAAGAGAGCGGCTACTAAGAGAGCCCTAACTCTCGGGACAGAGACTCTGCCGGACACGAAGAGGTCCACGGCAAAGAAGACGCCGCGCAGAAATGCGAAGAAGCCCCCCAGAAAGCCACTCAAGCAACGAAACCCGACTACTTCGGACGAGGACATGGACGTGGCTGAGGACGACGGCGGCGGCGGTGAAGGTACGTTCGCCGCTGCTACTGTTGCCGCCACGAGCAGGCCTCGACGTAAAGCGGCTGTAGCGGCACGTACGGAGAGTAGGAGGCTCGTGAAAAGTCGGTATTTTGGTGGTGAATACGACGAGGAAGAGGAAGAAGAGTAGATACGGTGGGTTAATGCCTTTGTTTCATACTTTTTTCTCTCTTCTTATTTTCCCTGGGGCTGGGCTGGCTTTTGTAGGTGCAAGATGAACATATGTACATTGTGTGGTGATTGTAGCATGATATCTCACTCGTGGTCGTGCGCAAGCCACAGAGAGAGGGCGTTTCCGTGGCGTCAAGAGCCCGAGGAGAGAGGACTACACGCCCGCGGGCTGGTAAGGGCTGGATCTAGTGTGCGATTCCGCGGAACCAGACCTTCCAGCAGGTTACCGGTTGAACCGGTTCGCCGATCAGCTTGTTCTAAGCTCCTTTTTATTTTGTTTATTCATACTCGCATGTAGCCTATCTAGACTATGGCGGCGCACTTCTTATCCAGGTTTTCCCGTCCGCTGTCCGCGCGAGGCGGCACGTTGCAAGCTTCCCTTTGCCCTCCGCCCAGGCCTGTCACAAGAAGATATGGCGCGCCCCAAGGAAATCGCAAAGGAAAGGGAAAGAGTCCGAACAAAAAGGAAAGAACAAAGGAAAAAGTATCCCCGCTCCCTGCGCTCCCATTCCGACACCTCACTCCCCCCGTCTTCCTCAGCCGGGACCAGCCTCCCCACATCCGTAGTGGAGAGGGAGTCTAGTACCGCCTGGCTGCATCTCCCATTGGCTAGGAGATCCCGGAGATCCCGGACCGTGAACCGGTGCTTCCTCCTCCCGGTCTCCTTTAGCACCTCCGCCCACAGGATATTCTGTTGGCCGTTCCACTCGGGGCACACCTTGAAGAGATGGTCCCGAGTCTGCGTCTGACCCCGGCGCCACCCGCACTGAGCGGTGGGACGGTTCTTTGTCCTCTGGAGGTACTGCCCCGTCTTGATCTGGTAGAGCCTCGAGGCTAGCCTCTTAGAACCCCCAGCCACCGTGCCGTCCAGCCCCTGGCTCTTCGGCATCCTGTGCTTCTTCTCGGAGGTCCGACCTCCAGCCCACTGCCGTGCATCCGCCCATTTTTTTTTCCTCCGAGATCTCCCGCTTCGGGTGCGCGAGCGGTCTAGTCGGTCCGCGCAGCCCAGCCATTCCACCCCGCGGGAATCTGGCTCTTCTGCCGCGAGCTTGGCCCATTCGTCGGCCTTCTCGTCCCCCGGAACTCCCCTGCGCGCCGGGCAACCACCGGATCTCGGTGGCGATGTCCGGCCGGGCTTTCCGTAGCACGGCGATGTGCTTCCTTGCCTGAAGCGCGTGCTCCTGGCCGGGGCCAGGCTCCTCCGAGGCCATCCGTCTGATAGCGGCTTGGGCGTCCGTGAAGATCGTGACCGGCTCCGGCATTGCCTGTCTTCGTGAACCCGATTCCAGCGCCCTTGCGAGAGTGGCGCCCTCTGCGTCGTAGGCCTCCTGGTTGTAGCCCATGTGAGTTTTGACGCCCACCCAGGATTGGCCGCCCTTCCAAACCACCGTGTATCCGGTGGCTCCATCGTCCAGTCGTGACTCATCCGTCGACATGGTGAGTCCGGGCCCTGACTTCGGCCTCCTCCTCCTCCAGGCGCAGTTCCGCGTCAAGTGTTTCGGGTTCCTCGGGTAAGACTGTGCTCTCCATCCTGCCCGCATACGCGGGAGCACTCACGAGTCTCCGCACGACGGCTGTTGGGGCGCCGGTTGTCTCCCTGGCCTGGTCTCCCTGCGGAAGGCTGAGTAGCCGTAGACCGAACCGCCGCTGCCTGTTTTCCAGCTGTGCTTCTGCTGGTCTGAGCCCTGACTCCATCGACAGGGCGCCGAGGTTGGTTGTCTGAAAGCAGCCTGTCGTCGCTCGTGCCCCCCGGTTGACCAAAAAGCTGTAACTCGTTTTGCCCGGCCGATGGTGCCCCTGGGTCTGGTCGCCCTTCCACCACAGCTCGGAGCCGAACACGGCGACTGACTGGATGCAGGCCGTCATGACCTCCCTGCAGTTGGCCGGCGAGGGGCCCATCTGCCCCCCCCCCCCGGGCAGCTTGTTCTAAGCGGTTCGATTGCTACTTGTCGCTGGCCCAGTTTATCCAGTCGGTTGGCATCGAAGCCCCCGCTGAACCGGTTTGCTTGTCGGTTGTGAAAACAACGCACGCCTGTCGTAGAGGGACCGCAGGGGCGCTATCCACCGACGACTATATACGCAAATGGGGCTCGAGTATGCTCTCCGGTTGTGGAGTGTATGACTGATGAACCCCTATCTCCATTCAACGCGTCCGCACCTCATATCCACCGCAGCCCGACATCTCGCTGCGGACGGTCAGTGGTCCCCAAGCTGCATACATTACACCCGAGAAGCCATAAAACTCGCTCCGCCTGGAGGGGCAGTTGGAAGAATACGGATGGGACTGAGGAAACGCTCCCTCCAGTAAGTGCAGGGCAGCTGGGCCTGGGACACCTAGATACTCTTCATGATGCAGCCTTGGTCTGACCTTTCTTTGAACACGATCAAACCTAGACTAGTGAGGTCCATAAACACTGGGGGGCGTCAGGATCTGCCACTAAACTGTTCAGACCTGGGCAGTCTTTAAACTCATCATTTTCTTGAAAAGGACGAGGCAGGCAGGGTTTTAGGGAAGACTTCTCCACGTGTCTGTATGCCTTGAAGACATAAAATTTCTCGCAGTTGTTCTCTCTCTCTCTCCCAAGTTGGCCTCAGTGCAACTTGGCTTTTGTGGCTTTGCTGAGTTTTATGGCTTCTCGGGCCCGGTTCGGAGAGGATTGGAGTTCTTTTCTCTCCCTCCATCGATCCTGGGGTCTAGATGATCAAACTTGACCGCATTCGAGTAATGAAACAAAAAAAAAAAGAACACCCCCACCCGCAGGACTGAGAAGGGGGGGGGGGGGGTATGATTCCTACTTTCGTTGGGTGTGTCAAGATTATGATGGAAGTTTGATGGAACGATGAAGTCTTGTGTGTATTGTCTTGTCTCGGAGAGAAAGGCAGGGAAAGTGAAAAGTCTGAATACACGTATATAACGTGATTCTACACGTGACAAAGTAACATGACAAAGCAGAACGAGTGAGATATTGCAACAGGGTGTGCGTGTGGCCGGTATAAGTGAGATCCCGTGTCCGCACCATCCTTCCCCCTCTTCACAAAGGAACGTACATTGCGTTCCCGTAGGCGGTGGAGCGAGTATGGCCCGCTGGTGCCACGCCATCTCAGCAACTGAGGACAGCTCTCCATCGGGTTTCTGGCGGGTCGTGTGGTCATGACACGTATGTAGTTACAATTTATTTCCAGAAAAAACAATGAGACAACAGCTACGGTCATAGAACCATGAACACACGGCTTCCCGTCCGCTCAGCCCTAGTTAAGCATGGTATCGCCAGGTTAGTACTGCAGTGGGTGACCATGCGGGAATCCCTGGTACCGTAGTTCTTTTTCCCCCCTGTCCCCCAAGGTACATACATACGCGTGAAGGGGATGGACTGGAATATGTTGGGCTCGGTAGACATTCGCGGGAGAAGAAAAACATGTGGGAGAGAGGTTCCACGTAACATGTATCCCACCAAAACTCTGTTCATTATACATAATACATCCAAATCCTCGCATATCTGCAACGCAAATCCATCCAATCCAATCTAACTGCTAGTCCTTCCTCTTCGCTCCATAGCCTCCGTATCCCGCACCGCCGCCTCCGTTCGGGGAGAACCCGTAGCCCGCATACCCGGACCTAGCCTTATCCCCAGCCACAGCCGCAAAGCTACCGATGATACCACCGTTCGCGCCAGCGCTCTTCGCGTGCCTGAGCCGTCGCGGCGCGTCGATGCCAACGACCCAGGCGTAGCAGGCGGCGGCACCGACCAGCGCCGAGAGGAGGCAGTAGAGGATGGTGTGGCCAGCCGCAGGGCCGCTCGCGGTCTTGGTGGCTTCGCCCGGCGGCAGGTCCGAGGTCGCGTACCAGCGCACGCGGAAGCGCAGCGGGAGCGGGTCGCCGATCACGATGCGCGCGGCCGAGGACTCGGCCAAGGATGTCGAATACGCCGCCGCGGAATCGATCGCGGGGGCGGAGGAGGAGGAGGAGATGTGTAGTAGCATGTTCAGGTTCGTGTTGACGTGGAGATGCGAAGACTCCAATTTACCGGCGAGAGCGATGACTGGCGCGGGACCGCACCCCCCGTCAGTGGTAGGGAGGGGTGGCGGGGGAGCAGTGGAGGGGACAACGTACCCAGAGGAACCCACTCCACACCGCCGCTGCCGGAGTCGCCGTCCGAGGGGAGTAGTTCGCCGTCGCCAGCGGGACGCGCGCGCACGCGACACGACATGGGCGAGTCGTGGTGGATGTAGAATTCGAAGAGGTGGTACATCTCGTCCGAAACCGCGGCGATGGTGCAGTTGAGACCTGTATCCTCGCCTTCGAGGAAGCGCAGTTGCAGCGGCGACTGCGTCTCGTTGCATACGGCGAACGGAACGTATTGGAGTTTTCCGGCCTTGTCGAGAATGTGCTCACCCGTATCTCTTCAGTCCCCACCGCCGTCCCCCCTCGAGAGAGAGGGAGAGAAAATCAGCATGATGTAGGGCGGGAGAAGTTAGGGCGGCGAGTGGGAGTAGAAGAGCTCACATCGTCCGGTTGAGGCATTCGACAGGAATGATGTCGCCCCTCGTGTATGACAGCTGCCGTGGCACGTCGTCGTTGGAGGTCTCGAACGCCGTTATTTGTCGAAGAAGGAGGAAGACTAACGAAACACAAGGCAGGAGCAGCCGCATCTCGGCCGTAGACAAGGTTGAGGAATTTCGTAATAGGGTTGCACGGCGACTGGTTCTGGGGGTTTGGAGGGGGAAGCTATGTAGAGTAACTCCCAGTCTGCCACGTTGAGTAGAGTAGTGATACATACTCCAAGATCATCGCTTATCGTTCGGTCACGGGATTGCTAGGATCATTTGTATCTCACCTCCTTTGAGCGCCACATTTTAATTCACCACGCCCTCTATCTCTCTGGGGGCATCGGGTGCGGGCCTACTCTCGATGCAGCTCTATCGCCGCCCAAGCTTCTTTTCAGTTTAGATGTTGTGGTTGGGGAGAAAAGTCGGGGTTGAAATGTTGTCGAAAAGGTGTCGATTAAAGGGGGCGCCACATCTGCTGGTTGCCCATCAAGTGGGGCTATGTATATACACATCTATCGCAAACCCAGCAGCAAATCCCGCCCTGCTCGATGCATGAATCCATCCATCCATATGCCGTTAACCGTACCCGCCGAAGTCGACCAGCCAGGGACAGACGAGACGGGAGGAACAGGCGTGGGACACGGATAACACATCCTTTCGGCGGGCGTTAGCCTCAACACGAGACTAACCGTGTCCACGCCTCGATGACTCAAGACGCCGAAACCCACGCTTTGCTCCAATCCCCTCCATAGGTGCATGTCCCTGGTAGGACAGTCTGCCAGCAATCGCTGAGATTGAAATGGATTGCACTTGCTTCTTCTCTGTGGCCAGATCGAAGTGAAAACTAAACGGGAACTCTCGTGACACGATACAGTGCGGTATGGACCACCGGTGACTAAACATTCCATGGTTCCGCAACCTGATATCCACCGATATGCAAATCAGATGCTCGGCTCTGCGGGATTTCTGTTGAAGCTGCCAAGGCTGACTGACTGCCTCAGACGGTCACCGTGAGGAGATCTGCACATCGCGGGGAGGAGGCTGGAGGGCGCGGTGCATACATACGTAATTGTATTTTGGTATCCAAAAACTTCAATGTTTGGCCTGGGCAGTGGATGGTCCTCTAGAATCGGTATGTGATGTATGCAACGACGCACGATTCCATTGCAGTTGAGGCTGGCAGCAATGGCCTATGGGTGTGCATGATCACATGTTCCATTAGAGTCCGCAGTCATCGTGACTATCGGACGGTAAACAACTCCTGGGCGGATCCATGGGTAGCCGGGCAGGCTGCTAGGTATGTGTAGCCCCCCCCTCCCCTCCCCCGTGGACATGTACCTAGCAGTGAATCTTCAGCACCACTCCCAAATCGAGCGCGCTTGACCCTCACGTGGGACCTCCCCAACAGGATGGGCCGGGGGTTCGACGTTTCGCGTTCAGCCTTGACTGCCTGGGGTTCGCGGTCTGTGCGGGCCCTTTGCGATCTAGACCTCTGCAATCTCGATACAATCCTTCTTCCTTTTCCTCCCCTACGTTCTGTGAGTATCTGTTCGCAGAGTTCATGTCGGTACCTGCGCCGGCATTGGGGTATGGAAAGGAAGACGAGGGGGTGGCGAGGGGAGGGGTCGCACAGCAGAAAGTCAAGCAGAACATCCGATGTCTCGCCGTGGCTGAAGAGCTGCGCTCCCGAGCGGCTATGCAGCATAGATACGGACTCCCCCAGCTATCTTGGTTAGCGAAGTGGCCGTGGCTGTCGGACACGGTGTTAGCGAGAAATATTCGTCTAAGCTTTTAGTGGCGGCGATGTCGGGTATATTTGACAACAGGTATCTGATCGACTGTGCAGTGTTTGGACAGCACAGACAGTGCCTCCGTTTGCCAGGTCCCGGGGCTATGCGGCGCAGTCGCAAGTCCTTGCACTGCCTTGAGACCCCCACCTGCGCCGACAGATTAGAATTGTGTGGCGAAGGCTATTTGTTTAGGGCTGGCGATAGAGGCGCGAGTGATCCAATGTGATAATTCAGTGGCAGTCACCCTGAAGCAGGGCATAAGGCCGGTACTGTCGAGCACATCATCCTGATCAATTGCCGGATTGTGCGCGAGATTTTTGAATCGTATCTTGAGACATAACGGACCAGTCAGCGGGGAGAAAGATGAGCACGAGCGGAAGTCAAGCGTCCAGAATTCCAAAAAAATCATGGCCGGCGACAATAGTCCGGTACGCAGCAGCCTCTCGGACACTCCGCAGCAGGCCAGATACAGGCTGTCTTCTTCTTTTTCAGGAGCGAAACGGTTGTAGATTAGCACAAGCTGATCTCGGTAGCAGACGGAGATGTTTTGCCCTTGCCCCAGTATTTGCCATGGAGAAACGATCCCGAGGGGTACGCAGAGAGGGGGGGGCTGGGTTTCCGATTTTTGCTCCCTGTTGGGTCATCACACCAACAGAGTCCGCAGGCGAGAATCTGCGATCGCGCATGCCTCCTGAGTTCTGGCGGCCGATGCTTGGCAGTGTACGGCATGCCGCAAGCCCGCCATGCCGTAGATAGTTGGAATCCTATAGCTTTGGCCGGGGTTGTGTTTCTCTCCATGCAGTGGGAAATTTGAAGTACCCAAGAGATCCGGCGTGGTGACTAAGTATAGACGAGGGAGCCCCGGCACCATGCGCAGTACATAATGTTACTCGTGGCGATACAGCACAAGCCGGAATCCCGACCAATCACATTCCCCGTGGTAACTTTGTATGTGCTCCCGACAGCGCGGTAGCAGCGAAGAAGTAACAATAACTCCTTCCCCTCTATCTGCGCAGGAACTCTGTCAATTTTTTAGCTTGTGCTAGAAGGTTGGTGGATTTGGTTTTTCTGGTCCGGATGTACATACTCGTAGTGCTGGAGCAGGTTCTCTTGAGTTTTTAGAAAGTGCGCCGTGCGCAGGCCTTGTCGCCAGGCAGGAGACTGTGGGAGGAACAGATGATGACGCCTGAGCAGATCGATCCTGCAGTATATAAGTCAAGTGCATCCCAAACCATGGAGTACATACATACGTCCCCTCCAGTGAATTATTTAGTTACTGCAGTTCACCTGTGGGACTTCACTCGAGACCGCCCTCCCTCCTCACATCGATATCGGACCCTCTAGCTCGGTCGCTTGGCAAGGATATTGTCTTGCATCTGCTCGACATCGAGGCGGCCGAAGGGCTGAACGGACAACCGCCCTCATAATCTTCCTCCTCCAGCTTACCCACAACGTCGCACACGTTCGCTAGCTGGGGGGCTTGTCGTAGTAACGCTGGCCACCGACTCCAGAATCGCCACTTGTGAAACCCAGCGCAGCTATGGTCTTCAGCCCAGTAAGTCTTCTTCAGTTCATGCGCTTGTGTGTATATGCCGTATACACGCTGGTAGGTGCTGTTAAAGAGCGCATTCCCCGCTAACACCAGCGCAAACACCAGGTTCCCGCCATGCGGACAGTTAGCACCCTTCCTAGGGAGTTTACGCAGAGTTTCACCCCCAGATTATCGAAGTCCCAAAGAAGAGTTCGTTCACTTAGCTTGGCCCTGCATAGGTGAGGACGACAGCTGCTGACAGCTTCCACAGGATATCGACTGCATCCCTGGCTTCACGGACTCGCGGCTGAAACAACAGCAGCAACACTTTGTAGTGTCGAAGGGAGGCAAGCTCCAAGGCTTCGAGCTCTACCGACGCAGGGTGACTCTCTTTTTCCAGCGACCGGAGACGTTGTGGAGTGGGTACAACGTATGGGGCCGGTCAGCAGTCCCTAGAATGTGTTGACTGACGTCGTGATAGGAATACGAACGCGATATGCCATCAGGGCCTGCCACCGACCAAAGCCCTCCAAATCTCCAAGGCCATTTCCGAGCAGCCGGTGCCACTCTGGTATCGTCGCGGCAGCATCGCCTTGCTGTCGTCCAAGTGTTGGTGCAGGCGTTTCTTAGGAGCAGAATGTACGCATCCGGCAGCAACAATTGTCAAGCGCCACCAAGCCATTCCGGCTGTCGTCGCGTTAATTCAAATACCGTATCAGGGCGGGCGGAGTTTAAAAGACCACGCACTGAAGGCACTGAAGGAAGAGACTTCGGCGGCGGCGGTGGCGGAGGTGGCGGCGGAAACGGCGGCGACGATCAGCACGACAGACATGGCTCAGATCGTGTTCAAATTTCTGGCGGGCGCTTTCGTTGCCCAGTATATGGGAAGGCGAACAACAAAACGAAGAATAACTGCAGCCTGGAGACTTTCGAGACGGAGGCGGAAGTACTGTATGTCACTCATTCCTCCCTCCCCTACTGACGGTTTCCCTGACGACTTGTGGATAGTCAGCATGCTCTTCAACGACACGAATGGTGCCCTATCTGCAAGAAGGAAAAGATCGATACCAGAACAGATTTCCGCTCGATGGACCTTGAAAAGCTTTTCTTTGATAATATGAAGAATCTAAGGTGTTTCCTTGAAAGACGTCGACGGACAGGGACCTCAAAACTGATGGTGATCCCATAGATTCCATGTGCTTCGACACCATCTGAGGGTGATTCGCTGCCCACATGCGGGCTGTGGAAAAACATTCGGACTCTTGAATGCATTTTCCAGGGACGGCCACGCCAAGACCCATTATCCCGCACAGGCGGATAAGGACAGCTTGAAGGAGAGACTCGAGGGGGATTTTGCGTCGGCCGAGCGCACTCTTCAGAGAGAAAACCCCGCACTGTTTAGGCTTTTCGATGGCGTGAGGAGGTGTAAGAGTAGGGTGGAGCTGGAGCAGTTTCTCTATCAGGATGGGGTCAAGGTATTTGATAACGATGGCGATGTAGATAGTATGTCACCCTTAGGGGGGTCCAGTTCTGGGTTGCTGACAACGCTTCCAGATATCTCACCGCCGAACTTAGGGGGGACCAGCCCTGCCTTTGAGCACCACCCTCACGGCCAGCAACTTCTGAGCCAGATCCTCCCAGGTACCCCACAGACTTCTGCTTCAGAGTATCCCGATACTCCGGTTGCAGGTTTCCACGAAATTACGGGCTACCAATCGATTTCCAACGACGTGAGCCATGCCGGTGGTAGATTCTCGCCATTCTCGAACACCAACGCCCCCAGCTTCCTCCTGTCCGATCAAAATTTGGCTCCACTTCCTCTGTTCTCGCCAATCGGGACGTCGTCGCCGGAAACGTTTCCAAGCCACGGTGGCAATACTGCGATGAACCGGATGCTCGCACCGGGCTCCAGTGGGTATCTAGTGAACCCGGCGGCTCGGGCAGACACGTTCTCGCACATGTACGACCATGCAAGACACTTATCGAGCCTGTGGGACAAAGCCAACCTTAGCGAACAGCAGGCGCTCTTCAAAACCATGGCTTATTTTTTCCTCGGTATTCACGAATTTGTGGAACAGAACCTCGTTGTGGTCGAAAACCAGTCCGCCAGCTATCTCGGCCAACGTAAATCGGCGGAGGCCGGCTCGGACTCATATGTCGACGATGGCGATGCTGACAGGGCATCGTGGACAGCGACCGCAGACAGTGCATTCGGTGACTCAATCGCCCACTCGTACGGGGACAGTCCTGGCCCCAGACTGCGACATTCCTTCCAGGGCCATTGAACATTGCCCCTCTTCGACAGAAGGTAACGAACAGAGGATAGAAATAAATTGGGTTGCGGGGGTTTGGGAAAAAAGAGTCAGGTTTGTGCCATATATATAGGTCTCGATCGTGTGTACTGGGTCTGTTTCTGTTTGCTGCTGTTTCTCGTCCTCGTTTGTCCATTGGTTGGTTGATGTCGCTTGTTTATTGGTCGGGTGTGGTGTTTTATACATAGAGCCGCGTTGATGTTAGCAAAAAAACAGAACTAGAGGGTGGAAAGATCGATCCGTACTGCTCAAGTACTTGGCCACTCCGTCGACTGTGATCGTCCAGAATCGGAGGCGGTTACTCCTGCAGAAATGACTATTTCCCGTTCGACCTGTCCAATAGGGAACTTCTGACGGGTACAACTTTCCCAAAGCCCCGAAAGCGCCCATGGAAATTCGTCTGGAGGTTGCCTGCTAAACAAGTACTTACCCAGAGACCCTGGAAACGAGGGCAGGGATCATCACCTCACCGAATGTCACCCGGCTCCTGCACCTTCATGCTTTTGTAATCAATTAATGATATAACAAAATAAAATTAGACTTCGTGATCGGCGCTGGGGGAGCCACAACGAGCCTTAGGGACAGTGGGTAGGAACTAGACTCGTGTACATCGCCGGGATCTAGATAGATCGCATGCAATTGATGAATAAACCAAAAAAAAAGCCTTCATGGTCGGCAAGGACGGGCGGACCGGTATTTGGCTTGCGCGTATCCACAGCGAAGGGGATGAGGAGGAGAGGGAGTGACAGGGGAGGTGCGGAAACAAAAAGGAGGATGAGGATGAGGAGGAGGAAGAGGAGGAGGGAGAGGAAGTGGCGGAGGAGGGAGATATATGGTAGGTACGGGCTGTGTTATCTGCATCTGTCTAGCCCACAGTGTTGCCCTTTCTTGTCCCGTCCTCTTGCGACAAGGCTTGGGTACTGTGTTGTCCTACATCACTGCCTGATCTAAGCAGCGGCTTGCCACACCCCACACCCCCCCACACATGTATTTTTGCGGGCAGGAAGATTCCCGTCTGCAGCTACCGTTGGTCGTTAAATAGATGCACGAATAGACCGTTGTTAGTGCGGAACTCTGTTTGGCTCGACAGTCTGACCGGCGGGCCGGAAGCGGACGGTGATGAGATGCAGGTGTGCAAGTGCTCGTCGGTAATTGCTCCACCTGCATACTGTGTAGTTGAAGGGGGGGGGGGCAAAAAAAAACGTTTCCCGCTAAACACATTACTATCGTACAGGATTATCTCACTTAAGAGGTCCCCATATAAACGCCACTGTTATAGGTACTAGCGCGCACAGGCACGAACTAGTGCGCTTGAGGACTAGCGCAGTATCAAATCACGCTTTTTTTATAAAAAAGTATTGAATTTTCGTGAGCACAGTGCTCCGTCCACAGAACTTAGCTACTACACACACGCAGCAATACACCACCTACAAATCCAACTACACCCATCTGTGTGCCAACGAGGGTCACACCAAGACCATCTTCATCATCCTCATCACCCTCAGTGTCGGTAACTTGTGGGAATGGTATGACATGACTACGTTGAGGTTTTTCCGACAGCCTAGCACTTCGCCGAGTTCCTATCTACTGCTGATGCTGCGTCGCGGCGTGCAGCTGGTTTTGCGGCGCGGCGGGCGGCCGCTGCTGCGACTTGAGGTGTGGCTGGGGATGTGGCTGAGAGTGAGTCGCTACCTATGGCTCCAGTGGTGGGAGGTTCTAGGCTAGGTTCTTGCCATGGCCACGTCCCCGACCCGCATAGCCCGCCGTGCTGTGGGCGGACACGTCGCGTATCCTAGGTTTACCTCGAGTTGCATCAGATGCTGACGGCAGACCTGATCATCTAGTTCGTCGTCCGATGATGATGAGACTTCTAAGGTATCGCCGCTGGTACTCATTGTACCTTCGCCTGTAGTAGGCGCTCCTCGAGTCTTCCAGTCCTTCAGAGCAGGCATCAGGTGGCGGGTCGGTAGCCCTTTGTTGGATAGTTCGCCGTCAGATGCCCCATCGATAGTTAGCGACGCGTCAATGGAACGGAAGGTTCGAATGATAACCTCCCTCTTATCCCGACAGAACCTCCTCCAAGCAACATCGACACATCTAATCATAAATCATTCCTCCCACTGCGCTACTTCCCGTGATATCCTCTGGATTGATAGGTATTGTTCCACACGTGTAGGGTTCCGTTGTCCGCCATTCCCATCGTCCACCCGCCCGTGTTCTGGCCAGGAAATTCTCTCAGCTTAAACTCAACTGTCCTGCACCGCTTGGCTCTAGAAGGAACGGCTGCCGGCAGAGAAACCCAGCGAGGGACCACAGCAATTGGATGTTTCCAAGGGTCGAGGCCCGGCGTGAATATAACCAGTGAACGTATGCTAGGAGTTCGAGGTGTATCGGCAGCTGGCTGTAAGGAAGTCCGTGAGAGAATCGCCGTGAGGAGTTCTCCTGGTTGCTCAGAACCTGGTGCTTGGTCGTTGGTGGTTGGAAGCCTTTAGGTGGTGAAGATCGCGTAGTTGGTGGTATGGGCTGATCACCTAACATTCGAAAAAGCTCGGCGCGCGCTAACCCTATGCGCACTAGCGCGCCAAAACATATATATCAATACCATGTTGTCCAAGATAGGATAGCGCTACCACAATTTTTACCCCTCCTCGACTACCGTATTTACTCATGTAAGACGCACTGTTTTTTAGCCGGGTTCACGAGCGCGGGTTCGGGAACGCGAGCTCGTGGGAAGGCGGCGCGGGGGGGGGGTTCAACCACCAGAATTCCTTTTTTTCCTGGAGGGCTCGCAAGAGTACGCTGCTAAACCCTTCCCGGCGTGGTCTGGGCCATCCCCCAGCTTGAGGTACGCTCGCGGTGGCATCTCCGGGGGCTGGGGGGAAAGTAGGGAGGAAAGACGTCGAGGCTTCCGAACGGCATGCTCCAATGCGGTGGGAATGCAAGCGCAAGCGCGATGGATCGCGAGAGCTTAGCTTAGCTAGCTTGGCTTCCATGCCACGATCTCTCGTATGTATGCAACGATCCGCTGTTGCCACGCTTCAGGCAGCAACTCTGCTTCGCTGCGTCAAGTTATGTAGATATCCGCCCCGCAACCCTCGCGGGTGACGTCATCGCATGCATTATCACTCCGCTCGCATCGCTTGCTGGCTTGCTGGTTCAAGCTAGACCGGTTTCGGCGGATCCGAGTGAGAGAGTGTGGGCGTAGCTCCGCTTCCAGCAGGCACTCTACTCCGGGTAACTACGTACCGCAGTAGCGAGGGAGCCCAAACAAGATGCCCCGACGATTTACATTGAATACTCACCTACATTAGGTATTCATGCGGGATCGTGAGGCTGTTGTCAAATAGACGTGGCGCCCCATGTCTCGAGCTGGCGCGAAAAAATGCTCGCATGCTTATAGATATGTATTCTGCTCTACTATCCGGATGGGGGCTTTCGGCATGCGCGCACACAAGGCAAGTACCTAGGATCCCAGCGGTTCATCCTCGGTACATGAGATGCGAAGTGTGGCGCTGGCAAAAGTCTGAACACTGTCGACCGTTTGATCCATATTGCACCCAGTACATATTTGGTTGCATAGCATCGGTGGGCGAAATTCCCCCCCGCGAACGAGGCTCCAACCAACCTGAATCCATACCTCGCCATCGTCCGGGGCGACGGGCTCGTATAGATATTCGAATCGCATTCCCGCAGGTGACCGTTGTGCGCCTCCGTCACCTCACCACACCCCCGTGCGCAATGCTCCGCCGAAGCGCGCTCCTCCGGACTCTGCCACGACCGCAGATAACCTCAACGGCTAGCAGAACTCTATTCGCAACTGAAAAACACCGTCCGCTGCGTTTCCAGTGCGCTGGCAAGGCTCTCGCACGGCCGCAAGTGAGAGTCCCGCAGCTACGGGGTACGGCCACCGCCACGGCGACAGCAACCGAGACGGTCACGACCACGGCCGAGGGCGTCGACGTGGGCGTCGGAGGTGCGTCTTGGCGGAAGAGAAGGAGCTGCGAGACAAGAGCGCGCGCTGACGCGGGAAACAGATCCTACCATCGGGCCGTTGGAGCAGTACGACGCCTGGGTACGCGAAGGGAAGTTGCGCGATGATGAATACCAACGAGGTCGGTTCGCTGCCCCCCGTCGTCGCCTCGGAATGCAGCTGATCCGGGTCGCCGGATAGGCATCGTCAGGAGTCTCCAGAGCCTTCACGACGAGCTGGCGCACTACAACCCGCCCTCCGTGGTCCACCCAACGATCGAGTCCCTTGCGCCGCCGCCGAGATCGTTCCTCGGCTCGCTCCTCGGCCGCGAACCCCCGCCGCCGCCGAAGACCGAGATCCCGGCGACACTGCCGAAGGGCCTGTACCTCTACGGCGACGTCGGGTCGGGAAAGACGATGTTGATGGACATGTTCTACAACACGCTGTCGGCGCACATCACCTCGAAAACGCGCATCCATTTCCTCCACTTCATGCAGGATGTCCACAAGCGCCTGCACCGTCTCAAGCTCGAGTGCGGGCCGGACTTCGATGCGATCCCGTTCGTGGGCGCGGACATCGCGCAGGACGCGGCGGTACTCTGCTTCGACGAGTTCCAGTGCACCGACGTCGCCGACGCGATGATCCTGCGGCGGCTGCTGGAGTCGCTGATGGGCCACGGCGTGGTGATGGTCGCAACCTCGAACCGGCATCCGGACGAGCTCTACAAGAACGGGATCCAGCGGCACTCGTTCATCCCGTGCATCGAGTTGCTGAAGAAAGACCTGGTGGTGATCAACCTGGACTCGCCCACGGACTACCGCAAGATCCCGCGTCCGCCGTCGGGTGTGTACCACCACCCGGCGGCCGACGAGGGCGCGCGCCAGCACGCCGAGAAGTGGTTCGCGTACCTGGCGGACCCCCGCGACCCGCCGGCGCCGCGGAAACACCGGATCTGGGGCCGCGACGTCAACGTCCCCAAGGCGTCCGGCGCCGCGGCAATGTTCAGCTTCGACGAGCTGTGCGGGTCCGCGACAAGCGCTGCCGACTACCTGGAGCTGTGCCGACACTACCGCGGATTCGTCGTGACCGGCGTGCCCGGCATGGACCACAAGACCAGGGATCTGGCGAGGCGATTCATCACGTTCATCGATGCCGTCTACGAGAGCAAAGTACCGCCCCCCCCCCCCCCCACCTCCTCCATCTGGCCTGGCCTGGCTAACACGCAACGCTGCCTGCAGGCAAAGCTGGTCCTCACCATGGACGTACCAATCCAGCAACTGTTCGTCAGCAACGACGACATCAAAGCGAGCATCGACGACAAGGACGGCGGCGAGCTGGACTGGAGCTACCGCAGCCTGATGGACGACCTGGGCATGGACATGAAGATGCTCAAGCACAGCTCCATCTTCTCCGGCGACGAGGAGCGGTTCGCCTTCGCGCGTGCGCTAAGCAGGCTGGCGGAGATGGGCAGTTTGCAGTGGGTGGAGAACTAGACCCGAGACCGGGGGGGTTGCGATTTATTTTTTCTCTTTAGAAAGAGCCATCCGGGCCGGGCTGCGCGATAGATGCTGCGTTCTTCCGTTCGTTCGTTTGTGAACAACCGCAAACACAGGATGTCACTCGTGGCGTACCTTGTTGTGTTGGAATCGGTGGTTGAGTGGGGGGAGTATGTACATACATTCTGCAATGTATTGGGTATATGGGCAAAGCTACACACAGGGGGGGGGGGGGCTTCCGCGAGGACTGGGCCGGCCGCATGGCATGTCACCAGTGCTGGCAATAGCCCACGGAGCCAGCCTGCTGGGCTGTGGCTGCTGGGCTGTGGCTGCTGGGCTGTCTAGGTGGCCGGGTTAAGGATATCGGGCTACGCTAGGCTGGGCGGGCTACGAGCGTCGACGGGGGTGAACCATAGAGTAAAGGAACAATGGAGCTTCGTTACGGCGGGACGGGTCGGCAAGCAAGACAGATCTCTTATCCATGACTGCACTCCCCACTGCCACAAACACTCGCACGCTCCAATAATCTCCTTCCAGGCATGTCGGCGGTCAGTGACAGTAAGTTTAGCACTGCTAAGGACCCGTTCCACCTCAGCTGACATGGCGCCGATACCCAACAGCTCGAGAGCTATGACGGACAGACGAGGGTAATGACTGCGTTGGTTCTTCGAAAACATGACCACATCCTCTACGCCCGGATCGCGGGGCTCCCGGCTCCACCTTTCGTACTCATTCAGCCGTGCTCCCGAGCTACCAACACCGATACCAGGCCTCGGCGCGTGTGCTCTGCGCTCTGCAGCACGAGGGGTTGCACTTGTCGCAGATGCACTAGGTGCTGTCTGCTGAGGTTGCCGGGGCGGCTGAGACAGCAGTAGCCTTGGCGATCCGGGAGGCTAGAAAGCTGGAATTAGATGCGGAGGAAGGCGCTGTCGTGGCGGGTGCCAACCACCCAGCACTTTTTCAAGCTAGCCAGTTCCCCACGCGATTCGTTGCAAACGTGATGCACTTCGAGATAGCGCCATTTCAGACGAGGATCCAGCACCAGAGCAGCGATATAAGCTGGAGTAGACCATAACTTCTTATGGTAGACGTCGAGCTTATGCAGTCCTTTGTCGAACGGTACACTGGCTCAAGAATGACAGATAGCCCTTCCAAGATCTCCCAATGTCGTGCTGAAATAGTATCACGCGAGAGGTCCGTGGTGTCGGAAACGAATGGGCTGATGGTCAGATTGAGTTTTAGCGCTCGTTGAAGCATTGCATGAGTTGAGTTCCACCTCGTATCATTGTTGGCAATTGCTGGCAGCAACGTTGCGGCATCGGCCTCGATTTGCATTCGAATTCGCTCAAACATCTGCTGTCGCCGAGGAGTGCGACGAAACGTAGACCGCTATATTCCTTCTCCTAACGGGCCCGACTTTTTCCACTCCTTGATACGCGCTTGTTCCTGCTGAATTTCGACACCCTCTTCTTCGGCAGTGCCACGGCTCATAGCACCGACATCGATTTTAGCTCCATTTCCATGTAGAATTGCTCTGGCGATGATGTTGGGAATATGTCCAAAGCAGAACAGTCGTCCATGGTCGGCGCTAAACTTGGTCGCCCCAGTACCGCCGACAGTATTCACCAACTGTGTCTCCAGTAAACGAACCGCAGTCATATAGTTGAGGACGTGTTGTCGAGGATGAAGTATCCGATTTGGTGCTCAAGACCTAGCTCTGTAACTGCGCGCTCCAGGCAAGAAAGTATATCGCAGTGCTATGGAGGGCCCGGCCGGACATGATCATCGAGATCAGGTGGTGCCCAGCGCACAAGGGGGGTTTCAGGAGAACGGGAAGGCCGATTAGTGGGCCAAACTCGCTGCGGAAGATCCAGACGCCTGTGGGGTGGGAATGGCGAGAGGTATTTAGACCGGGCGGAGGCACGATGCCGCTCCCCAGGTCTCTCGCACACCTCAAGAAGGAGATTTCGGAGAAGATTTCGGAGAAGAAGTTGGCTGAGGCGAGGCAATGGGCAGGAGACCAGACCTCCAGAAAGAAGTACAGGATGCCGAGCAGACAGAAGCCTGACATCACGGTTGCGGGGTAGTTCCAAGAAGCCTGGCTCGGGGTTCTACCAGCTGAAGTCAGGCCACTGCCTTACCGAACAGCATCTCCAGTGGGCAAGGAACCGTGCCGCCGCTCAGTGCTGGTGGTGCAGATGTAGGACGAGACCATCTCTTCAAGGTGTGCCTCGAGTGTTAGGCCCGGCAGAAGATCCTGTGGGCAGAGGTGCTGAAGGAGAGCGGGAGGAAGAAGAGCCAGTGCAAGATCCGGGACCTCTTTGCCGACGGGAGATGCAGCCGGGCGGGACTAGACTTCCTCTCCACCACGGATGTGGGAAGGCTGGTCCCGGCCGAGGGAGACGCGCAGAGTGAGGCATCAGAATGGGAACTCCGGGAGCGGAGAGAAGGGGAGAGGAGCGGAAACAAGAGGCCGAAGAGCTTTGTTTTTTTTCTGTTTATTCGTATCCGCATTCAACCAGTATAGACTATGGCGGCGTACGTTGGCCGGTTCCCGTCCGCTGCCCTTTGCCCGACGCCCAGGCCTGTCCCAAGAAGATATGAAGCGCGCCGAAGGAACGACGAGAGAGAGAACGAAAGAAACCGAGACTCGTCCACTGGTCCTCTTCCACGGATGCCATGAACGAGGGCGTGGGGAGAAGCAAAGGTTGATCCTCGCCATCGGCGCAGCTCCTCGGCCTCCGCCCTCCGCTCCTCTTCCCGTTCCCTGTGCTCGCTGAGCTCCCACTCTGATACCTCGCTCCCTGCGACTTCCTCGACCGGTACTAGCCTCTCCACATCCGTAGTGGAGAGGAAGTCTAGTACCGCCTGGCTACACCTCACATCGGCGAGGAGATCCCGGATCTTGAACCGGCTCTTCCCTCTCCCGCTTTCCTCCCGCACCTCTGCCCACAGGATCTTCTGCTGTGCCTTCCATTTGGGGCGCGCCTTGAAGAGGTGATCCCGTGTCTGTATCCTGCACGGGCACCACCAGCACTGAGCAGTAGACCAGCTCTTCTTCCTGTCCGCAAGTTCACCTTGCTCACATTGTTGAAAGCCGACTTACCGTCCATGAAGAGAGTACCCACCGCCTTACTTCCTGTCCACGCCTGCTGGGTGCGCTTCATGAGGTTTTTTTTTTATTATTATTATTCTTTACTCTTATCCGACCAGTTTTTGATCATGAGGAGCCAGGCCTAGAGAGCCTGGATTGAGAGGGAGAAAGCCAAACGCATTGCCGGATCTGAGAGGGCCCGAGAAGCCATAAAACCCTTAAACTCTTCTAAATGCCGAAGTCATCCAAAGCTAAAAAAAAAAAAAAAAAAGCAGCGAGAATTAGCTCACGTCAAGTCCAACATTCCAGAAACGCCTTGGCAGAAACTTTCGTCTCAGTTTGTCCGGTCAGTGGGTCAACTGAGCTGTACATAGGTTTAGTTAGACAAATATAAAGTCAGAGGGAAGTTTTTTTTTTTTTTGCTATCTGACCAAAGATAATTTGAGGGTTTAGCGGTCCTCGCGTCGGGAAAAGTTTGAAGGCAGATTTCCACGCCTTGGGGGGGGGGGGGGGGGGGGGGGGGTTTAAAAAACGGGGGGTGGGGGCAGGTTTT
>Ga0307516_10000813_pt1 | contig 42795 bp, 44 predicted proteins | sample 19_EM_MG_FD_203310 | JGI IMG/M metagenome (GOLD analysis project Ga0307516, IMG submission 203310) | Populus trichocarpa ectomycorrhiza microbial communities from riparian zone in the Pacific Northwest, United States - 19_EM | ecosystem: Host-associated > Plants > Roots > Unclassified | place... | reverse complement strand
CTTGAAGGGGCGTTCACCATATTGTTTGGGATTTCTGCGTTTTTCCTCCTTCCCCGATCTCCGGGGGAATGTCGCTTTCTCAGCGAGACAGAGAAGTCATACGTCGTTCGACAACTCAAGGAAACCGGCGCAACGGATGAAGAGAGTGCAGACAAGTTTTCATTGAAGGAGGTTGGTCTCGCTTTTCTGCAACCTCAAGTCCAAATGCTAGCTGTCCAATTGTTCTTTATTGGTGAGTCAATCTACTGTGGTATCCGCGACTGATGGCGATCATCGTGTACAGGGACTCTCCTTTATGGGCTTGCATAGTACGCATTTTATGACACGATTCAGGATTCATAGTGAACTGAGTTTGCTCATAGCTTTACCCCCTCGATTGTTCAAGGACTGGGTTACACTGCGGCTCGTGCTCAGTTATTCAGTGTACCACCTTTCGCAGCCGCATTTGTTGGTACGTTTTAATGTCCATGTTATTTCAGTTTGTCCTGAGAGACGTTGCCCAGTATCCATGTTCTTGGCGTATATCTCTGATAAATACAGCTGTCGCGGCTTGATTATTATGGTCTGCGGCACACTCTGCACCGTTGGCTTTGCGATGTACCTTGGTTGGTTTCCCGTTCGTTTTTGCGTCCAGCATAATCTGACCAGTTCTTACTACCCAGGTTCGTCATCCCTCCACGTGAAATATGGTTCCCTCTTCATCAGCATCTCCGGAGCCTACTCTGCTATACCTGCCGGAGCCACATGGATCTCCAACAACACAGCGCCCCATACAAGGCGCGCCACTGCCATCGCCTTCGGGGTTATGGTGACAAACGCAGGAGGCATCCTTGTTAGTTGGCTCTTCGGAACTCTTTCGCCAGCGCCGTTGTACAGGAAGGCATGCATCACGATGCTCATTTTCTCGGTACTCCCGGTCTTGATCGCTGGGCTGAATATTTGGTACCTCGCTGTACAAAATCGGAAGAAGGCGATAACACGGCAGTCGATGGAGAAGGAAGAGGAGAAGCCTGGGCTGGGCAATAAGTCGGCGTGGTTTATATACAGCCTGTAAATTTCATTGTATGTACTGGGTAACAAAGAAACACCCAATTAGATTATACAAAGAGGATCGACGTTGTTTTCAAAATTCCCAACGCGGACGGTGGGTCCAAGTTTGTCGTCAGCCTCTCTCCATATAAAGCAGCGCCGAGGCAACTTTCGCTTCAGGCCGGCTTCCACACGACACAAATGAACATCGAACCCAGCGAACTCCCGCTTTTTGTTCCACCTGGCTCGCATGCTGATAGATTTGTCAACGCCATTGGCGCGAAAATGTACGTCCACCGTATTTAGTTTCCTGCCCCAGGATACAGTGGAGTTGACCTGTTAAACGCCAAAGCCTCATACATAGAGTGTATCACCAACTGCGCGCTTGCGCCGTTTACCTCGCCGAAAGCCTCATGCATACCCGAATCCCGAGCAGACGTGGCCCCCCATGTGATCCGCACTCATACCATCGAAGGTCGGGCTTTTCAAGGCGTGGTAGTTCCTCGGGACCATGAGGATATGCGCAACACCCGCCTTGTGAGCCTCCAATTCAAGTTTACATACTCCTCGTCATCCATCTATTAATCGCTGTTTGTAATATAGTACACATCCGAAGACGGCGTCATCAGTCGTTTGCCCCAGTTGCTGCACTTTTCATCCCTGATGAGCCTCCCATCGACCTTGAACCCGTACCGAAACCCATCGAAGGCGTCCGGGCAAGATCACCCCACCGCTAGGCATCGATGCTCCCCTGTACCGTCCCCTACTACAGTATGTAACACAGCTGTCCATTTCCAGTGATATTCCGACATACATGATATTTAGGGGATGGCTCGCACCCAGTGCGACTGGTGTTCTTTCGATCACGGCAATCTTCCTCCTTTTCGTCTGTCCGGCATTTCATATCTGGACATCGCTGCAGGACCCTGAGGAACAATATCTCGCACCAATCGGATCGTCAGGGAACTCGGCCTAATGGGTTTCACCGTAACGGTTGTATTGATCCAACTTTACGCGGCACTGTTTCTGACTGCTTGTAGGTTTACATGCCCCTTCATTCGACGCCTGTGGAACAGGATTTTTTGAATAGTTCTTTTAGTCGTTTTCTTATTCTTCTTTATTTTCGATACTATTACTATCGCCTTCTTCAAGGGGGAGGGTCACAGTAGACGATCAGGAAATGCCGAGTTGGGTACCCATTTTATCTGCAAGGCAGAAAAGCAGAACAAGATAACAAGAAAGTATATAACATGCATTTAGATTATACACAGAGGATTAATGAGATCAAGATGAACTCCGAGCTACAAATAAGGCGCGCGTTAGACAAAAAGGGACGTATCAAGTCCCTGAGAGAAATCCAAGACGACAATCTTTTGGTCGTGAGATGTGCTGGATGCATGGGAGATTCAGTAAAAAATCCGTGGCTTCGAGAAGATGACACAACCTAACGATCCTTGCAACATCGAATTTGACGTCAAAAATGTGACTAGTGTGAGTGTTCTTGAACTCTCTAACAAGTTTCCCTGCATGGCAAAAGAAGCGTATATCAGCTTAGCACGAAACTAGTCAGAAAAGGAGTGCCGGAAAACCTACCAGTCACCAAGTCCCAAACTTTGACACTTTTATCATAGCTTGCACTAACAAGCCTCCCGCTCCTGGGATCGAACGATAGCGCCCTCACCAGCGCCTCATGTCCCACCAAAGTGCGGATGCACGCACCCGTCACAGCGGACCAAATTTTGATTTTGCAATCATTCGAACCAGAGACGATCAAGTCGTCCTAAAGCCGGAAAGGATCAAATCGGCCTTCCGATGGGAAAAGAGATGAAATGTTACCTTGAATTCAATACATGCAAGCCCCCTGTCATGACCCTCGAAAGTACGTATGCGCTCACCGCTTGCAATGTCCCACAAGATCATCTTTCCATCACCACTTGCGCTGACCTTTTTATATATGGTGAGAACGGCCAAATAAGGATGAAAGATGAAAGCTACTGACCACCCTGCCACTCTGCAGACCGACAGCATTGACTGGCCCCTCGTGCCCACGCAGCGAGCGACACAGCTCCAATGTCTTTCGGTCCCAAACACAGATTACCGCATCCTTGGAGCTGAGGGACAAAAACAGGCACTCAGCTATGCTGTTCAAGAATAAAGGAAGATCTCGATTTACCAACTGACGATCCAATTGTCGTCGATCCTCAAATCCAATACGCCTCCTGCATGTCCACGCAGGACAGCACGAACTTCCGCGTAAACCTCCCTCTCGTCGTCGATATACCCATTCTCATCTCCAAGATGATGTTCCGACTTCCGCCTACCTCCAACATACAAGTCCCACACACACACCGTACAGTCGCTACTCCCGCTGACCATGAATCCTCGCTTCTCCTCTCCCTCTCCGTTTTCAACATCGCCGTGTTGATCCCAGTCAGCACTAAACTTGAGGCAGAGGACACTGCCAGTATGGCCTTGCACTTCCATTCTACTTGTCGCAGTATCACCATGCCCCGCGTTACCACAACCAAAACTCCCCAGCAGCTTTCCCTTCAGGCTCCACACTTTAATCGTCCGATCCCGCGATCCCGTGATGATCCGCCTGGAGTCCAACTCCAGACAGTATACACTATCTGTGTGTCCCGCTATGGACAGCACCTGAGGGGCAAACGGCACGTGGGATGATGGGGTTGACGCGTGGGTTTGGCCTTCTCCTTGCGCATCGGTGCTTTGGTTGGAAGTTGTAGAGCTGCTAGGGCTAATCATCGGCGATGAGAGTCCCGAGGTAGTGATGCTGGTTCTTCGTCTCCATTCGCTTTCTGGGAAGTTTGATAGCGCGACTGGTCGTGTAATGCCATTCCATCGCTTCTCAAGCTCCAGACGTTCTCGATAAAGCGCATACCAGTTGGCTTGGAGCGGCGCACGGTTCAAAGTCGTGGTCCAGTGCCGAGGGCATGAAGGAAATGAAGGGGAGTGGAAAGGTGAAAGTAGGCGGGACTCTAGAGGCACCGGAGAAGGTAAGGGACTTCCGTAGTCTGTGGGTGTGGATGGAGATGATAGCGAGGGAGGGAGATTATGGGTGTGTCTAGATGACGGGGTCGAAGGAATCTCCACGCCAACTCCTGGAAGTAAATGTTTAATACGCCTCTTCCCGATCTTCATTCTGAACCCCTTCAAAGGTGATATTTGGGGCGAAGCTGGGCGTACAGGCAGATACTCAACCATACCTCCAACCCGGTGGCCCAGCGTCATCGGTGGATGGCGATGTAGAGTTGCGCGATGGCGAGTGAAATCAACAGACCAGCGAGAGAGAAACAGAGCGCGCCAGACCGTATTATCCTCCGCGAGGTGGCGCCATGTCCTCGAAACCGCCAAGCAGGCGTGAATGGCGTGAATGGAATGATAAGCCTCTGACAACGACGGAGAGGTTCCGGAAGCGGCAATAGACAGTCGATCGGAGCAAGGTGGGTCGCCCGTGCACAGAAGCCTGAGGATGTACAGGGAGATCTCCGTGGGGAGTAGGGAAAGGATGTCTGCAACAATCGATATGGGCCTTAACAAAAAGGGGCAGTTATGATGGACGCACCAATTCCGGTCACGGCTATTGAGCCATATGCAGTGTCGTTGAAAAAACACGCCTCGTCGTCGATAGTGATAAGCTCCCCTTCTTCGCCGTCCAACGGAGGTAAATCAGTGTAGTCAGCGTACCGCGCTATGGAGTGCGAACGTTCCAGATGGCGGAACTTGGATCTTCCTTTGTATAATGGGTGGCTGAACGGTTCCGGGGACTGTGGAAATGCAAACGGATACGGGCGACGCATTCCAGGTGAGATAACGTGCCATAGACGGGGAAGAATTGACTTGAAAGGGGAGCGAGGCATATCGGGATCATGATGTATGAAAGAGAAGGAGGTGGAGTCGATGGTAGGCGTTGGGGAGGAGGGACGGGTGATTGTCTGAGTATACGGAACATAAACGGGTGTACCATCAACGAACTCGGCGTCACTTGGCAGATCAGACGTTGTGAGGAATGGGGATCCTAGAGCAGTCGTCAAGTGTTGAGAAAAGCCATTATGGTCGCTCGGATTGCCGTGGGAGTGATATCGCCTGTGGCGTGGGGTAGGTTGAAGTGAACTCATGTTCAGGTAGGATAGGGTTTATAGCAGAAGGAAATCGATATTCAAGAATCAAAATTCTTCGGAACCTGAACAAGGGCGGTCAGACGGTCAAACGGGATTTAGTACACGAGAAACAGGGAAACGCACGACGCGGTGGCACGCTGCAGAGGAGTCGTCACTAATCCCACGTGGGGAAGTTCAACGAGAAAGAGATCTTAGCCCTCGACTTTCGTCGGACACCTGGGTTGTAGACGGGACTTCAAGGAATTCGAAAGAAACAACTGTAGTCGTCGTTGTTGACAATAGCAATGACCCCTCGACGTCGTGGTCTAGGGTGAGCTATGATAAGTACGGATGTAATACTACCGGGGACTTGGCTTAACCCGAATTCCCACAGACCGAGTATGGCTTTCTCGTCAATGTTACTATCCGTTATCTGTAGTCTCATACTAACAAGACGGTCCACGTGTGTTCACCGTTATCTATATGGCGTTAAGCACTATCTAGATGCTCAAAACAGCCTAGTTGACCTGGCATTCATTCGACCCTCAGCGTGCGTGGCAAATGTATCCGAGAAATTCAAATTTCGTGCGACCAAGGAAGGATTTCAAGGTTGGGTAGCGAAATGTACCGGATCCATACGCAGGACACATGCATCCAGTCCGTCGGCCACAGTTCCATATATGGTATGGCCACCATCAAGCAGCGACAAAACGGCCAGAGGAATTTCCTAGAGGGGAAACATAAGAAGTTGGTTCTACCCATCACGAAATCCTTACAGGGTGATTTTCAGGACATTGTAGCCATTGTAAAAGCTGTGTGCAATCAGTCTGGAGCCGAGACCATACTGACAAGAAAAGGCTGAGACCACATTCCATAGCAATCATCTCGGCCGAAACAAGGGTAGACATGATCGTCTGAGCAGTGATGATTGCATCCGTCCTGCGATGACAGACCTGAGCTGCATACTGAGCATGGGAGACCTCGCTTTTGGTCCCTTCAACGGGTAAATTAGCATTATATATTTCCAAGGCGGGTCCAGGGACAGGGGAAACCTACTGTCGAGTTGCTCGTATAATCTGCCTATTGTTGCAAGATTCTGGGTACTGGTATCGAGTGCCTGATATAACGCATTTCAACGGCAGAGAAATCACAGGTACGACATTCAGGATTTTTACCAGTCTTCGGTGAAAAGGTCTCGTTCCACCACATTGCCGTCTGGATGTCGAAATTGTACGGAACACACTGAAGGCATAATGTGTGATATCCCCGCTCGTAATCTTGCCATTCTGGATAAAAAGGCAGTGGCACGGTTAGAGGAAACTTTGAAATTTGGGATAGTAACATACTGTAAGACATAATCTGGAATTACTATTAATTCCGGTATTCGAGACGAGACAGATCACGTACTGGACAATTGTATTTTCAAGACATACAAGCTTTTCCGAGAGATATCGCAGCTCCTCCTGCCCCGTGGTAGCATTTCGGCTTGCAAAATTGGAGAAGTCCCTATTAAAAGCACTCAATGCATTGTTAAATTTCATTGCATTCGTGACGAGATTTCTGGTGAGTGCAGCGAGATCTGCAGATATCTAGAATCCACAGACTAAGCCTCGTATATGCGAGGGAAAATAGAATCTTACCTTCATAAACGACTGGAGGACCTGCAATTTCTCGTCATTCCCGCTCGAGTTACGAGCTGTAAGTGGCAAGATAACGGTGCAGAACACTACACATGGTCAGTTAAAGCTGTCAGTTTACCGGCCAATGAAGCTTACTTTTGAGGCGGGCAGACAAAAATCCCGCATTCAAGCGAAAATGCCATAACAGGTCCTTGAAGCTCTAATGAAATTGCTTGAGGAGGATTGGTACACTGTAGGTAAAACGAATTGGATACCTTGGCAAGGGGGGTCCACTTTTGTTTGAAAGAGGGAGCCAGAACAAGGATATCAACACTGTGCAGGGGCTTAGCCACGTTTTCAAACGCGTCCATGTGATTTAGGAGGGAGAGTGCGAGGTTCTGGCACGCGTCGCTGAAATCTGCCTGCATGTCGGGTGCGTTCATAACGTAGGCGAGTTCAGAGTAAGTGACTGGTTTTGTGGGACTGGACATGGTGAAGAAGCCTGCGGCGGGGGAAGTAACGCAACCTCTAAAAGGCCAATTTGAAATGTCGTATTTATAGCGATCACCGGCGATGCGGGTATTTGAGGTGCAGGAGAAAGCTTCCCAGGCACAACCGCAGACGAGGATACACTGACGTTTTTCCATTCGACATGTCAGACCACCCCGCGCGTCTTCTCGACGTCAGGCTCAACCGCTTCAAGTGCTGCAACGGAGTATGCTCGGTCAAGCGCTAAATCTGTGATCCGCTGATGCCGTCCATAGAAATAAGGGAGAACGGGGTCTCGATTGACACCGACCTTGCTCGGAGCCAGGATTTTCACAGGCTAAGGGGTCCGTGGCATCGCTCTCAACACTGCATCCCTTCTGGTACGGTTATCTCGAATCCCCAACCCGTCCGATGACGAATCGTACCTCTCCATTTGGCGGCAGGTTCAGACGAACGGAGAGATGAATCATCCGAGCGCCCAGGTGCGTCCAGGCACTGCCATTCGGACAATATAAGTACTGGGTTATCGCATCATTCTTGGCCAGCCTGAGGTTGGGAACATTCCCGGGTCACGACAAAGGGCAACAGTCGAAAAGGCTTCAAAGACTGAGCCTGGACAGAGTTACGTATAAGTTTCAAGGCTTGGTTCGCGTAGTACTTCCTTCTGAGCACCCACGTAAGTACCACAGATGACAGCCTGAGACTAATCGGGATAATCACCTTTTGTTCGTGGATAACCTTCGGTGCTCAACGGTTGCGAGTGCGGCGGGTAACCTTGGACAGGCTACAAAAGCCCTTACCCCTGCACTCTTCCGGGCCTAAGATGCTCCTCAACATCAACAACACGGTTCTTGTTCCGCAAACTCCGGTTCGAGAGCATGGGCCTTTGCTCCCAACATATTGCTCCGCCGAGGGGTATCTGCTGGCAACTTTTGAATACTTGCGCAAAACTGGTCCACCAGATGTCCCGCGGTGGATAATGAGAGATATAATACTATAATTAGAATCTACGTCTTGTTTCGTCTTGTTTTGTCACGTTGATCCCGACGCGACGCGACTCGGACGACCATGGCGTCGGAGACTCCATCCAATTCACCTGCCCCTCGCCGATCCCAGAGGGAAAAGAAAGTAGCGAAACCCTTTACTTCAGGTACGAGAGCGCTCCTTCCAGCTGACAAGATGGAACCTCAACAGCCACAGTTTCAAGCAAATCAAGTAAAGCCAAACGCAAACGGTCCGAAAGCGACGGCGAAAGGGGTGTCCACGACGAGGAGGATGCGGAGGACGTGAGAGACCTTTCTGGGGATGATAGTGATCATGCCGAGGATGCCTATTACGCACCCACTGTCAAGACAACGGGCAAACAACATCCTTCAAAGACAGTCTCGAAAGCGAGAGGCCTCCCACAGGCAAAGAAACCACGCGTCACGAAGGTTCAAGGTGTAAAGCCAGCGAAAGCGACCAGGAGGGGAAGAAAGGTCAAAGAGGGTGACAATGCTTATGACGCCGCCCAAGTCGCAAAAAACACGAGGATCGCTGCAGATAACCCCCTCTTCAGTATGTCTCTCTAACCTGAGCACCTGATTTCTGTTAACAGAGGCTGTTTAGATGCAGTAATGAACCCATCTAGCGCTCTTCAGTCGACTGCGGAGGATTTTCTGGAGTCTCTCGAACAGACGCCTGGTGCCGCTCTGGCAGAATTAGTGAACCTCGTCCTCCGCGCGTGTGGATGTAACGACTCAGTCAATTCTGATGAAGTCCTTGACTACGACGGTGTTGTTGACGCGCTCGACAACTTCACAGAAGGCTTGAAACTAGTTAGCTTTCTTCCACTCTTTTCTTCCGACACATTATTTATCTAATTTTTAGGATAATTCTCCCATATATCCCCTGACATCCAAACTCCCAATCTTCAAGAAATTTCGAAAATCTTTATCTGAATTCATTGAACGTGTCGTTGCTGCTTCCGCCGAACTCGGTGCCTTGTACACTTCAAGCCTGATGGAGACTCTCCAAGCGTGGGTTATTGCCATGTCGTCCTCTCAAATTCGCAGTTTTAGACATACAGCCACGGTGGTGGCACTTGAAGTTGAGACAGCATTGTGTGATGTCGCCGCTGGTGTGGAAAAGGAAGCCGAGATTGTTGGGCGTCAACGAGAAGGGGAAAAGAAACGTAAAGGCAGCACCAAGGGCGGGAGTTCCAGGGTCAAAGAACTTGAAACGAAAGCTCAAGAAATACGGGAGCGTCGGACAAAACTTGCCGAATTTTTGAAGGAATTTGTGGATGGGTAAGCACTCAGTCATACCCCTATAGTCTAGTTAACCTATGTAGTCAGCGTTTTTGTCCATCGCTACCGCGATCTAGATCCCAACATCCGGGCCGAATGCGTTCACGCGATCGGGCTATGGTTCAAGAGGTATCCAGAGCACTTCCTCGACGCCGGTTATCTCCGTTACGTTGGATGGGTGCTTTCGGATTCAAACACACACGTTCGTCTTGAAGCTGTCAAGGCTCTTCTGGGGGTCTACGGTCAAGCCGATTACATTGGGTCTCTAAACCACTTTACAGAGCGGTTCAAGCCTCGACTTATCGAAATGGCAACGAGAGACACAGAGCTTCCGATCCGCGTTACTGTCATCCAAGTTCTAGGTTTAATTGATGGTCATTCCCTTCTGGAAGAGGAAGAGAGAGAAAAATTGTGCCTCCTCGTGTTCGACCAGGAGGTGAAGGTCCGCAAAGCCGTGAGCCGATTCGTCAAAAGTGTTTGGGAGGATTGCCTAGCCGAACGCTTGGTGGGAAGGAATAAACCAAGCCAGGCAGATCAGCAGCGAGCTGGTATAAAGGCCATTGCATTGCTTCTTTTCAGATGGGGGGAGGTTCTTGACAATATCCCAGGCCATATCGAGAAAGATAATTCGGTTGTTGAGGAGGAGGTACGAGAGGGAGGACTGCCGTCACAATCTCAAAAGAACCGCGAAGTCGCTTCGCTTGCAAGCCTTGGTCAAAAAGGTCGCGTCGCACTTACTGTAGAGGCCTTATGGGATGAGGTGGATAGTTTGCGCGACTGGCAAGAAATACTCGACCTGCTACTGCTCGATCATTCAGCGGTCGGGGAGGACGAGTCGCAGGTTACAAGTCCTCATAGGCATGTCAATGGCAATGGCGATACGCCAGATTCTGCAGTGGATGAAGCTTGGAGACTAGAAGAGGTCGAGGAAAGCATCCTGTTGGAAGCCTTCATCCCCGTCTTGCGTCAGGCGAAGGCCGAAGCTGCCAGCGGTAAACGCGTCAGTTATTATCTATTCCATTTCGCCTTTTTCGACTGAAAGGTTACTCCAGGGAGAAGAGGAAGTTACAAACGACATCACACGTGAACTCATCAAAGGATTACCACGACTTTTTATCAAACATCAAACCGACCAGAACCGTATTGCCAATATCCTTGTTATACCTACGCTGATGAACCTGGACTTGTACCTCGAGATGCGAATGATCTCTGTAAGTTGCTAGGATTTCAGCCCTGTCTGATTCTTGGGCTAACCTCTTGCTTAAGAGCTATGCAAGTCTTTGGGACGACGTTGCGAAACAGTTCCTATCACATTCATCGCTTCACGTGTTAGCTCCTGCCATGAATATCATAGGTTACTTCATGGAGGCGACCAGTTTGTCAAATACCAACAGCACCAAAATCTTGGAAATAGAAGATGAACTGTCCTCGATTCTCCGCGATGCGGTCGCTGGTCGAGATGAGATCGAGATAGCGTCCTTTAACGAGGATGAGGTCCTCTCTTTGAGCGCATTGTGCACACGTCTGGCCATTCTTTCAGGCACACGCAGCATGATCGATTGGATGGAAGAGGACGAAGGTGGCAAGCAGAGCAGTGCATGGGATATTTTAAATGCATTGACTGAAAGGGGAAGGCTGGGGTATAAGGAAGAAGCAACGGTAAGTTTCCACACTTCGGGTTTGTCTGAGCTTACATCTTTTCTCTGCCCCAAGATGGTGGAACAAGCACTTCACGTGTTGACACTCCATATCATTTGGAAAGCGAAATGCCTCATACATTGTACAGAGCAGACTGCGGCGGATATCCGGCTTAAAGATTCCCTCCTTGGTCAACGCCAAGCGTTGATCGAGAAACTCGTTGAGTATGCTGTCGGTACTCAATCCAATACTGCCGATAGTGTCAGGAGAGCAGTAAGAATTTACCATTTCTCTAACCATTTCCTCTCACCGATTTTGCTTCTAGGCCTTTAAGCACCTTTTGGACCTACATGTGTTATTCGCTGGGACACAAACTGCCGAGGGAGATGACGCCTCCCTTCCCATCGCTTCTGTGTCTTTATCCCTCGATGATGAAATCCAGTATCGCTGTGCTGGGTATATACAAGCAGAAATTGAACGATATGCTGAATACATCGGCGGTGGAAGGGAAGACGAAGAATCTGGACAGGAAGAAAGCGGCGATGATAGTAGTGATGTGGGGCAAGCAGAAGCTGGGGATGAAGATAAAACGAAGAAGGGAAAAAATAAGAAGCCCCAACCCAAAAGTTTGTTCATTCCTCCATTACGACAGATTTTTCCCACTAATTTAATCTAGTCGAGACAAGGTCGCGCAATGATCTAGAGCAAGAATACACATTCATTGATGTTATGTCAACATTTTTGCGGGCCATACGTGCGGGTGCCGTTCATATACGACATGGGGCCACCCTCCTCACCCATTACGGCAGAATGGGCCCAGCGTTTGACGTATGCTCCAAAGTAATCGTCGACATCCTGCGGGAGCAAGGTATGATGGATGACCGTGGAGAGGAGATTGTTTCTGTCATCACTCAAGCACTTCAAGAGGTGGGTGTTATTGCACCTCCAATTCTAGCAGCGCTCCCTGACACAATTTCTTCCTCCAAGGCGTGCACGTTGGTCCTTGATGGCGTTGTTCATGACGAGAGCAATGCGTTGCAATTGTCCAAACTCCTCGCGACGTGCCTCGTGATACGTGGAAGTCAACTATCCATCGTTCGCCGATTGCACAGTCAATATGTCATTCAGATCCATACGGAATTGCTTTCATGGATAGTAAAACGTCTAACTATCTATGAGAGCAATAAGAACAAGAAGTCTTTCAAAATGGGGATATCGTTCTTTCGAGTTCTTGTTCCCCTGCTAGCAACTATTCAAAGCCGAGACGCGCTTAAAATGTACGTCCTGTCTGTCTTGTTGTTCGTATATCACCCTGATTTCCATTACAGTAAAGCACACATGGATCAGGTTTTGGCTCAGGAGAAAGTTGAAATCCCAGTTACGTCCAAAACTTGGGAACCCCAACGGGCGTATGAAAAACGGTTAACAACAGCCATGTCGAAGGAAAATGGGCGTTCAACAGGTCGTCAAGGCAAGAAAAAAGATATCGTGAATCCCGCAAGTGTCAGCACTGACGAAGAGGCGACTGATGGAGAGGGTCTTACCGACCATGAACGTAAAAACCCTCCTCGTGCCGAACGACGGAGCGGTCGCCTTCAGGGTGCCAATGCAGCTTCGCCGCACGACCAGCGCGACGTCGAGCAGACTGCTGATGAAGAGGAGCCTGAGCCTGAACCCACTACCCCAAAGCCCCGACCACGCCCCAAACCCACACACAGGCAAAAATCGCCGATCCCATCGCCTCCCGCCATGGATGACGAACCCCAATTGAGCGCGAATACGATGCCCAGTGCTGTTGCCGAATCAGCTTTGGTCTCTGGTTCTGAGGTAGCGAGTGACGCGCTGATCACGACGCCTAAACCGTCTCGAAAGCGTGCGAGATCTGGAGATGAGGGCTCCCCGTCAAGAGGAATCACTCCCCTTGGCGAGGCAAATCCTTCTGTCGAAGATCCCAATGTAGTCCCTGACGATGGCGAAATCCAAGTTCGCAGGAAGCGAGTGAGGCACTAGATAACCTTCTCGATCGCATGCAGTCTGGTGTCTATTTTTATTTTTTTTATGTCGTGCTTTACTTGTGCTGAGCATGTATCCCGATATGTACTATCATGTGCGTCGCGAATTGTAAAACTCTTAAGCATAATCATAAATTGGTAGAAAATACAGAGAAATGGTATTACAACATCGAAATCTCAGAAGTGAAATAAATTATCGGTAATAAATCAGAACCAGCCTGGTCGGTGTGACGTGAGGAGGATCCCTAGATCCGCCGCCATCGAATCAAAGCTATCGGGTTGGAAGGCACTGCTAGGGAGGGAGGCACGTCGTCCGGTATTCGGTGGTGCCAGTAATGATGGATCATAAAATGAGTAGGACGGCGAAGCCACTTGTCCTGCTTCACCTTGTATTCCAATTACCGATCGTGACCGCTGAAGGCGCCTATCGTTCACGGTCATGCCTAGCATCTCGTACAGGTCATCCTGGGCACGCAGCAAATCGCTCATCTCAGACATAGGGGTGGGACCAGTTGAAGAACCCTGAACAGAAGGTAAGTGAGTAGACCATTACAATGTAGAAGGAGATGGCTGATAACGAACCATGGATGCTCGCGGAAGTGGTATATTTGTCATGATATCCCCTGGCCGGTGGCAACGTGGCATACGTCGAACAGGGAGGATTTCGTTCGGGACGGCACTGGAAGTAGAAGGGGCTTGAAGGCTGCGTCTCCCCTGACTCGCAGAATGTAATCCAGCACTCGCTGCACGCGAACTCGACTTCCTGACAGCTAAAATGCGACCAAACCTGTTGTTCGTTCCATCAGGTGACAATCCCGCTATACCACTCCTGAGGTAGTCGTAGTCGACCGCGACCCCCTCCGCCTGCCTCCATGCCTCGTCTCGTTCGGCTTCCAGAGCCTCCACTCGCTGATGAAGGGACTCAACCTCCGAAAGGCTTCTTTGGAAGCTAGTGTTGAGCTTACGAAGAGCCATCGCGAGGGCACTAGCTGAGTGACGTTCACACAATTGGATGATCTGTGCATGTTGACCATCCAAACTGTGAAGCTCCTCTGCAAGTCTATCCAACGTGGCAGACACGTCTCTCAAATCTTCGACCAGGCGGATTGTACGGGTATTCCCTTCCGGATCAGTAGCATCCAAACAGCTCGTTAACAGTTCGAGGATGTTGGCGCGTCTTCGAGCGAAACTTTTGTACTTGTGCTTGACATCGTGCCTATGGATTTCGAGAGCCTCCAACTCCGCGGGGATCTCATTATCCAACGTCTCTAGCTGCAGAAGCCGAATTGAGGAAGCCTCTGAAGACTGCCTGATAGCACGAGATACAATGGCTTGTAGTTGTGTCGAGGTAAATGTCCATTTCGCGGCGTCCATCGTGTACCCGCGGAACTTAGCCGGAGGGGTTTCGAACTTTGGAGATGGTAGAGGGTTTGTGTGTGCACGCCGGGTACTCGGAATTGAGCTTCCGACAGATGATATGGAACCACCTCGTTCTCGCATGGCACTTGGGAATTGCGCACTTGGTCTGCGAGGACCAGCTGGCACTTGAGGCCTCGGTCGATTCCCTCGACTGGATCGATGTCCCGGTCCAAGCTGTGAAAGTTGCTCATTGCTGCCACTTCCATGAAAATCTAAGGGATCGGGGAACGGGGAGCGCGGAAGGTCGAGTTGCGGGCGGTCGTAGCTTCCAATCGCATGACGGATCATAGGAGGCATTTCAGTGGCAGTTTGCTCAGAAGATACCACAGAGTAGTAAGGGGGAGGTGAGCCTGTTTGAGAGTAATCATACAGGGAGCACATGGATGACGTCGAATGTTGTGTAGTTGGTAGCTGGCTTTCCGGTACAGGTGGGGATATCACCATCGGCCGCTTTACAGGTAGATTAGTATGTGTCGGGGGCAATCCTGAGGCCCGTGCGAGGGGAACCAGTGGTTGTACAGCATCATGATCGATTACCCTGAGAGACAGCCCGGATGAAGAGGATGTGTTGGCGTTTATTGCTGCACTGGAAACTTGCTCTGCGGACGACGGTTGATCGCTAGAGGGTGTGAGCGGTAATGCTTTGGAAGTATCCAAATCCAAAATAAAGTGAGTAGAAGATAGATTGTCAGATGCCTGTTCGGAGGATCCACTGCCCGCAACTGCAGCTCGTGAGAGTCCGTTACGGTCGATTGGGGATGACCGAGAACCTAGGACCGGATACTCATCGCCCTGACTGTGGAATGACAGCGTAGGGATGCCGGTGTGGCCAGCAGAATCTGGCGGAGTCAAAGTTTGTGAGGAAGGCATGGGGCTTGCTTTAGGAATGTTCGCCGGAAATTGTCCTCTGAGCGCCGTCGACGACTCAGGTTGAGGCCTACTCGCCATCGCTGCCGCTAATTGCGGATCTCGACTCGATATCACAACATGCTCGCTTTCTCTGGAATCTGCATACTTCTCTGCCACTTCAGGGTGAGTGACCGCGGTCACTCCTTCCACACCGGCATCGGTGCGTTTGAAAGCGAGAACCGCAGCCTCGGCTTCGACCTCATTCGTCGACGGTATGACAGCCATCCCTGTGCCAATTTGAGGTTGTCCCCATTTTCCTTTGAATTTTGCCAAACTGGCCTGCCTCGAATGCCTCGCTCCTTGCACCGACGTAGCTGCCTTCGTCAATAGCATTTGTTGTGTTGGAGTGGGATGAACACTGCCTCCTGGTGCCCCTAGCAAAAATGGTGATAACGGCGTCTGTGGTATAGCCACGGACATAAAGTCACCGTTGTGGGCATGATTAGATCCGGGCGGGGATGTCGGCAGAGGTGAAGGAGCGAAGGCGGCACTGAAGGTGCTAGGCGACTCTGGGAAGGTTTGCTGAATGTTCTCACTCTCATCAGAGGCTGATGTGCCGCTGTATTCGGAGTCAACGGTGAGCGGGGTGACTGTGATATCATAGACTGTGGCATCATGGGGATCTCGGGCAACATTGATTGGACTGGGTGCCGTCCCAAAACGCTGACGATTGAAGACGGAGCTACCTGGGGGGGCTGTGGGATAGTTATTCTCCGCTACAGGAGAGGTATTTACGGATGTCGAGGCCGTTTTGAAGGAAGAATTCCCGGGCTCAGTGGGAGAAGGAGTATTAGGAGAGATCTTGGAGAAGCGTTAATAACAACGATGCACGAAATATCTGCAATCCTCACCTGATTTGCGATAGGACGTTCACGGCCAACGGGAACAAGCTTCACGAGACGTGGACGGGTATAAGACACAGAGTGAGCCTGATCAACACGAGCTATGACTTCGATACTTCAGCATTGAGAGAATTGATTGAATTGGAATGTCTCACCACCGGTCAGTGAAGGATCGGACTCCTGAAGGAATCCGTCGGTTGAGACAGCATGCCCCGAGCTGCTGGGAGTATCAGGGCGGTAATTCACCGGTGGGGATAATTGTGAGCTTGACTCCTCTGTGATGGGTGAGAATGGCAATCGGAAAACTCCACTAGTTGGTTCGGGTGTGACCCCAAACGAATAATAGTCGATGACGTTGTCGATATCTTTGGAAGACGGCGAAGTCTCCGTGATCAAGGGAGGTGCAAGGTCTTCAGCACCGAGTACAACTGATTCCCGGAACCTCCTATGAGGATGTGTTTCGGGTTCGGCTGTCAGGTTAGAAATTGAACACTCGGGTCCTATCTCTGTACCCTTCTTCCCTGGCATTGCTTGAGGCCGCTCATGATTTGTGGACGATGTAGAAGAAGCCATTTCAGTCATTGACGAAATTTGTCGCGATGATGGCACATATGTATTATCCAGTGAAGTTGGCGGTAGCGACTCCACAGCGGGTTCATCCTCATGCTCTTGCTGCGGAATTCCTGAGTACAGGTGGCGTTTGGCGGGTTCTAACGACCCACGCGAAATCAAAGGGGGGGAGTATACGCGCTCGGCATTCTGGGGTACAGGGGGCACAGGGGGTAGAGGGGCGGAACGGGGCGAAAGCAGTGAGTCACTGATGCTAAATCTGTCACGCCACGGGGAGTTCAGGGAAGGGTAATCGCCGTTTGGGAGGGTCGCCGAATCTGCACGAGTCAAGGTCGAAAACCCGCTACGATATCTCGATGTACGAGGGTCCGACAACATGAATGAATTTGCCATGAGTGCACGTGCAAGGGTCGCTCCAGACATCGCCGAGGATGCAGACGTGGAGATCTGGGAAACAGGACGTGATGGACCTGCAGAGCGCACTACTTGCGGCTTCAAACCATGAAGCCCGCTGTTTGGTATTTTAAGCGGGGTAGGTGCTGGTTTCGTCCACCCTACATGACTCTCCTGATCGCGTTGAGCCTTACTGATGCCGACGAAAGTAGGGACTCAAACTCACTTCAGGCACATTGAGTTTTCCAAAGTCAGAGGCCTAAGTGGCAATACGAGCGGTGAGAGAGCGACTAGGAAGATAGAGATAATAACGCACATCCATCGTCTGGAGATTAGACACCACCTCTTCCACTGAGCTTTCGTCGTGCACCTCCTCACCCTCATAGGTTGCTTCCCTGGGGTGAATCTTCGGAAAATGGCCATCTTCAGATCTAGAGCTCCTCGGAATGCCATGGCCGTGCCCAGATACGGCATTGATATTGACTGGACTGCGGTTTTGGAGAAAAGTGGAGGAGAACCAGTCCGTCAAGGGTTCCGGGTCAACATCGACATCGAGTTGCATTCTGGGTATGCTAGTAGATGAGGAATAATACGAGGTTGACTCGGGGATGCTTCTCGTGGGTTCTTTTCCATCGTGAATGTCGAGAACGACAGGGGAAGTAAACGGATGGGACGACGGCGCAGCATGAGGAAAGTTGGTGGGAAGAAATGGCGAGCTGATCTTGAAAGGACCTTGTTTTCCTTTCCGTTTTGGTCTGTAGGATATCAAGGACGAAAGTACAGGCATTCGTACGGGCACTCTCAGCTTGGCCAGCCAGGGGAGAGGTCAGTGTATGTGGAAGGGTTTGAAGTGACCGGCCGTACAAGGAACAAGCACTTGGACATCACCATCACTCCATCATCAGTCGGCGGCGATGTCGCCACCAACCAGTGCGGCAGTGCCTACTGCCAACCATCATGTTAGCTAGAGGCATTGTTCATAATTGAAACGTAAGTGACTGCCTTGTGCTCTGTACCTCGGACCTCCCTGCAGATGAACGAACTGTCCGACACCGAGGGGGAATTCGCTCCAACCCCGATCCACATTGCTTCCAATTTCTTAAGTCACGAACGCTCTCCGAGTATCAATCATGGAAGCCAACAGCGGACGAACGGAGCGTTTTGCGCCTCAAGAATCAGATCCAGCCAGCCAGCCAATGGCCAAACTCTTTAAGTCCCCACCTACCTACGACCTTCAAACACATGTTCTGATTGTTTGTGGGATTCTCAGCCTTCCCGTGTCCTCCGACGGCGCGCCCGGCAACACCTGCCTATCTATACGTGAAAAGTTCACTTCGAGGTTTACAAGAACAAGGCACACGATCTACATGACGAGATACAGTATCGGAGATAGGTTGGAAATTATATGCTTCACAAATGAAAGAACTGGTAAGCACTTATATTGAGCCTGAATCTTGGTACTGATCAGTAATAGGGGATTATTATGACACCTTTGGCAGTCATCTCGGTACGATTCCATGGAATTCATGGATGACAGCCGTCTTAGACGGGCGAGGTGAGCACAATGGCACGGTCTTTGTACCTGGGTTGGACTAGTAGTACAGTCCGTACAGACAGCAAGCATTGCAGCGAACCAAGCCCACGGATGGAAAAATCAATTGCGACACACATCTTCGCGTCAGCTTCCTTCTCTGCGCGTCCGGGGAGACCGACGATTCTGATGTACTGGTGCAATGGTTATGACGCGTCCCAACATGGTCATCCGTCAAACCCCCATTTGAATATCTCTGGCATAATCAATCCTGCTCCCTCCTACGAAAGAATCAGGTGTTCGAACCACGTTTGACCTTGACGATAGGTGCTTCGTATATATGCATGAGGTTTTGGTGAACTATTTCCTGCAAGCAAGTGCATAGTCGCCAGCGTTTGTCAGAGCCATTGCAACTCGGGGCCAAGATTAATCCCGGACACATCCCTTCCAGAGCTTGCTACACCGTTGGCGTGGAATAGCAAAGCTCGAACCAGTAGCATCACCCCCAAGACTTGAGACTCGCACGGCAGTTCAGGCCTAGGGGACGCAGATGGTGTGGGGTCATCGCAGTCAACGCGTCTTGCATCACCCTGAACGTAAAGCCTCCGGATCCTGGGTACTTAAAAACTAGAAGGCTATGTCCTCGAAAACCACTTGTACAACCAACCCGATCCCCGAATACTTCCGCACATGCTTAATATTGGTTGCATGTCGTTACAATGTCAAAACGATGGAGACAAGATGGAGCTCATTGGAGAGATCGCCGATCAGGGACACTCTGTATCGTCATCAGATCTGAAAGTGGCCCCACAGCGGCGATGGCGCGAAAGTATTTGCAGCACGACACAACAGGACTGAATTCGAATGCTCTACATGCGCCCAGTTATCTTAGGAGAAGTCGGACGCGGCATGGCGTTGACTCCTTGGGAGCAGCGGACTACAGCTGAACGTAAAAGGTAATATTGTTTACCAAAGAACGCCGTGTGCAGGGCAATCATTATGCAGGGTCGCACGGGAATCTCCCGCTTGTCTATCGACATTTTTTTTTACAATAATAGAAAAGAACGGGAATATAGATGGTGCGTTTGCATCGCCCACCCCGCTGTCTTCCCTCACTCGAACTGCCAAGTTTTCAAGACGCAGCAACCTGGCTTGGGCTGAGTCATTCAGCTCCTTCAAGTCTGGCTTCGTTCAAGCTGTCACTCTCGGCTGCTAGGAAACTAGGCAGAAGCTCTCCCCACCATTCATAAGCCAGCAGTTCATCCACTCCGTCGTGTCGGAGCAGCTTTCTCTTCCGTCTCAAGGGTCTAATCTTACTTCACGTACGCCATGGCCGCCGTTTCGCCGGCTCGCCCGACGCGAAGGCGCACGGACTTTGCCGATTTTTTTCGCGGCTCATCGTCTACACATGGGAGTTCGCCGAAGAAGGAGACCCCAACGCCACCTGAGGATTCAGACGTTCCCCATTCACATTCCCCGACGACGTTGCAGAAGGTGGCAACAAAAATTCCATTTTTAACTCGTCACAGGAAGAAATCAACATCTTCAGTAAGGTCGGGTTACATTTCTCCACCTGGTTATGAGTCGTCCGACGTTGGCAGTACATATCCGGCAACAAAGAAAAATTGGTGAGTTTCCCCTTTTCTTTTTGGACGAGGTTCGGTCGCCACCTCGCCTATAGCATATTCTTCAGGCTAACCATTCCTGTCAGGAGGCTGTCGCAGCCTTTATCCTTGCCTGTTCTAACCCCAGCGCAACCACAACCGCCGCTTCCGAAATCCACTCTTTTGCTATCGCGTCCTTCTCTCAGCTCCAAGTTTGCGGCACACATCAGCACCAAATCGCGCAAGCGCCCATCGTCTCCACGTCGTCCTTCATCAGCGAAGCACATGGATGGCACTGTATCTGACACTCTAGCCGTCCCACAGAATAGGTCTCGTAAGTCCTCAGAGTCTGATTCCTCCACTACAAGTGGTCATGGAGGAACGACGCCTCGCGGTGGTCCAGCTATCACGGTGTCGCTATCCCCGGATAACCTCGACGATTACAAGGACCTCTTCACTCTCCCTCGTCAGAAAAGCCCTCTTGCAATTGGTATACCGAGCACTCCGGCATCCGAATATCGCGATCTCTACCACGATGGCTCCTCTAATATCACACTCACTCCCAGTACATCGACCAAATCCGGAACGAAAACTCCCCCAGCTGAGACCATGGCTGAAATAGCGCGACGTGAGGCTCGACAATTGGCAGACGGACATGTATCCAGCCCGTTATCGAGATCCGTGACAAGACGTGTTACCGCTGCCACGTCACCCGACACTGATGATTCGGCGGCAGAGGCGGAATCTGTGGGAAGCGCAGCTATGATGGACGGGCCAACCCGGCCATCCGCTAAAACCTCTTCGCTTCCTAGGTCATCACGGTCATCCCGTCTGAGATCAACTTCGGTAGCCGGGAAAGAACGCAGTCCCCCGTCCATTCCACTCCCCCTTCCACCAACCCCTAGCCCTCCGATACCACAATCTCCCCTGTCTCTCTCGCAGCCACCGCCCCGTCTTTCATCCTTAGCTACATCTGGGAGCGAGTGCTTCCGACGTCCCCGGGCCAACACTACCGGGAGTCTCCCCCCTTCTCCAACCTCCCTCGCTCCTCCTCCGAAGCCATTTTCCGAGCTTTCAGCCGACAATCCTGCCGTCGCCGTGTCAAATGATGAGATTCCGGATATCGATCAAATGACTTCAAACCAGCTCAAGCAAGCACTCAAAACTCGCAAAAGTCAGTACGACGAGCTAGCTGCACGTTTTTTTGAAGTCACCAAAGCACACGCTGTGGAAAAAACTGCACTCGAGAACAGAGTTCGCGCCTTGGAAATAGAAGCTGTAAGGAAAGACAAGGAGATTCGAGGCTTCACTTGGATGCTCAACAACCGGGGGGTATCGCCAGGAGCACTATCACCACCACCACCACTCGCCTCTCGCAGCAATGCATCAAGTAAACTACCCTTCCGCGCGCTACAACCTTCTTATGCAGACGATTCCGGCGCCGAATCGCACCAGACCTCGGGCGGCGAATCGACATTATCCTCTGGACCTCCAGTTCCGATTCGCAAGGAAAAGGTACGGAGAACCCACGTCCCTGGTGATGCCAATTATTCCCTATTTGGGACATTGACATTTCCCGCCCACTTGGTGCCTGGATCAGAGTCGGAGCTCCGGAACGGGAAGCGAACGTCATTTTATTCCATTACGTCTTCCTCTAGCTCCTCTACGTCGTCGTTGCCGCCGCCCTTCAGTAGCAACCTTTCTGCGTCCGCTCTTTCCGCTATACCGGAATCAGGCAGTACATTTCTCAATGTCCGGAAATCATTCTCTGCGGCGGAGCGAGAGGAGAACGGAGATGACGATGTGTCAAGTCAACTGCCGTCTACTGCAGCCGCGGGCAGTGCTTATTCAGCGAACCTCAAACGCGGACGACCGCCGTCCATTGCTCAGGTCCTCGATAAAGCCATAAAGGCAGATGACGGATCAAGAATCCAACCTTTGACCGTGGCGACGAGCGCCATTGTAACGACGTCCCTTTAAACACGGAGGAAGATCTTTCTGAAGACCTCGCAGATGACGGATCAAGAATTCAGCCTTTAACCGTGGCGACGAGTGCCATTGTAACGACGTCCCTCTAAACACGGAGGAGGATCTTTCCAAGGACGTCCCTTGGGGCTACAACCATTGATGATGGCTGGTTCCTCGTCTCACTCACTCCTTTTCGTTCTTTTCGTTCCTCTTTCAATTGTGTCATTTTACAACTACTATCCTATTTTTTTTGCATGCCAGATATGAAACGGCTTGTAGAGCATCATCTATATCATACGTCTTTCCTCTTGGCCGTCTTCCTGGTGCTTAATCCTCTCTACTCTAAACAGATCCCACACTCACACACTCCCTCATTTTTGTTCTCGAGTTGTGGATTCCACATCTTCTGCATGATGTTTAACTCATTGGTATCATCCATACGTTGTATCGCGTAGACTCTCATTCCTTATTGCATACAGTCCTTGAAGCAACCATTCCTACATCTCCGTCGTTACTTTTCACAAATTGAGGTTTTTTGCAACTCCTTTCAGAACGATCAAAGTCACCGCCCGTGAGGTGGAGCCGTCAATCATCTAAATATTGACCCTTGTCATTCAAGCTGACGTATCGGAAACCCCGAGTCTCTATCGTAGATTCTATTGTTGACTGGAAAGCAGATGCCTAATATACAGTGTTGTGAGCGGCGCGAAAAAAATCTATCTAGGCTAATGATCCATGATGTCCGAGTCATGGTGTTTTTGTGCCCCATATACCGTGGGGGTTGATCCAGGAGTCATTGCCACCAAATTCACACTGGGTGTCTACGACACTGGGGCAGTAAATGGCGAGAGGGTCGTCGTCTGCTTTAAAATGGCCGCAAGGGACGTCTTCTCCAACGGGGAGATCGTGCATGGCTATTTTTAAAAAACGAGGGTACTGTCGGTAAGCGTGAACAGGTCAAGTGCAAATAGGACGAACCTCTCCCTCGCTCCAAAATGTTGTCAAACTCACTGGACCTGCAATGGCAAAATCGTTAGATTGAAGATTTCAAGAATATACGAATGACAATACCCGTTGTTTGTTTTGAAGTATGGATGGCAGCGAACCTCATGGCAGCCATACCGATGAGCCGGTCTGGGTCGCAAAAGCTAGCAGTATAAAAGCTTGGTGAGCGAACAGCACAAATGGGGGGAGCGACATACGCCAGATATCAAGGATTCCGCATTGGGGCTCAATTTTGCAAATGCAAAGTAAGACCTTCCGCGGTGGCGCAAGGGCTGATAATTTCGATAGGCTGCCAATTCCGGCAGGGTGTCGAATAAAGCCTGCAACAAGACATCAATGTTTTTCGTTGGAAAAAACAGAGGTTGGAAACATATACCCCAGCTCCAGCCCTCTCCAGCTCAAAGACGATGCACCCCAGCGCCCAATAATCGATGCCGAGTGAGTAGTCCCTGCGATAATCCATGTGCTTCCCCGTGTTGTCCGCCATCTCGGGCGCAGTGTATGGCCAGGTTCCGCACACCTCACGACAATAATCTCCGAAGCGATAGATGGGTTTCCCTTGAGGTTCGATATACGCGCAGCCAAAGTCACCGATGCGAGCGTTGAGTCGAAAATCGATAAAGACGTTTTCTGGCTTCAGATCTCGGTGGATGATGCCTGCGTCGTGAATTGCGGCGAGGCCCGTTGCCTGAAAAAGTCATTGACGAAATATGAGGACGGGGGACAGGCGACGGAAAAGAGAGAGAGAATGCCGACCATCTGAGCGACCCACTGCTTGATGTATATTTTTCGCAGTTTACGATCCCATTTCGAAAGGATGTCCTCCAAATCAGCGCACATGACGTCCTGAAAGTTTACGATTTGCAATGTGAGGGAAGAAAAAACGAGGCATGATCAAAAAAAAAAAAAGACTGACCATGACGAAGAACGTCCGCTCAGGTTCCTCCAACGACGCTTCCAACCTCATCACGAAAGGTAGCCAATTAGAGCCACACCTGGTCGCGGCACGGCTCAAAGCCATGTAGGCAGCCAGTTCCTGGTCAAACGCCTTGCTCTTGACCGTCCGATCGAAAATCTTGACACAAAGGACACGATCACGGCCCTCGCGACCGCCGTTTATGTCACGAACGGCCTCGGTCTTTCCGTGGCTCCCCTCTTGGATTCTGCATATCCTGATGAAAGGACGTGGAAGATAGGGGATTTCAAAGTCAAAGTCTGATAGGGAAGGAGATTTTTCCGGATCAGAGACCAAAGTGTCGCTAGCTCTGGTGGTCAGGCCGTCGGTTTCTGTGGCAGATGAAGTTGTGGCCAAAGTGGTTGCTGAGACGGTCGTGATGGTCTGCAGAGGGTCACGGACTGTTCCATGTTTCTTGGGTGGAGAGTGGGGGGCGAGGTGGATGCGAACGGTCGGTGTGATGTGGAGGAATCGGAGCATACTTTAGGTGGTGGGGAGGACGTTTGGCAGAAGGGGGCGCCACCAAAATACGATGGCAGGACTGCTCCGCCGACGGCGTAGGATGGGACGAATGGACATCGCCAGAGCCATAAGTGAACTTATAGATGTCGTGCTCGGTGTGGTCGGTTAGTCCTGGGCCACCGGACTATGCCCGAGGGGGGAAAGGACAATGGCCCGGGGAAACAGAGTATGGCCAGTATGGCCCTCGTCTTCAAGTTCTCGTCACCCAGCCACTTTCGCATCGCATTGTCCGCTTGGAATGGAACTGATGACCTGAAGGAGTTGAACAGAACCAGGGGTCGGACAACAACGTCCAAGGTGTGCTTCGATGGACCATTTTTTTCTGTTCACATCTTGGCGGGTTCACAGCCGACCCTTTGGTCATCGCAACCTTCATCGTGTCGCGATGGCTTGGATGGGGTTTGGAGTCATCGACAAGGTTGCGTGGGAGATGTGAAATTGCAGGCATGCATTCACTCTCACTCCTTCTCGGGTCACATTCTCTGGCGTAAAGTTCTTTATATGTACATACAAGGGGCACATCACAAGTCCTCTTCAGACCACACGACAAAAAGGATTCATCAGTCCGACAACTACGTACTCTTCGGCGATACAGTATGCAAAATCCAAACCTACCTCGACGGCCAAACCTGTTCGGGATCCACCTCTTGTGCGCGGCCTTCGCCAACCCTGCTCCGATGAAGGGCATCATCTTCTAGCAGCAGTGCCACGCCTTGTCGTCGATAAAGGTTCGCATATACGAGAGACGCGAAGAGGGCAAGAGGGTGAAGGGCGGTGAAAACTACCATCGTCACCTATGCAAATCTGAGCACCCCACGTCAAGGAGACTTTAGAAAGGAACATACAAAAATAGGGCGTGGTTTGGGCTTTTCTGCCCATATACTGATGCACAACCAGGTCGCAGCGACGCACCATACGACATCGCGCCGAACAGCCACGACCAGCAAGGCTAGGAAATTCGTAGTAAACACCACGGCAAAACCTGTCCAGACGTGCCATGCCGAGTAGTGCACGGGGAAACCGGGCTCTGTGGGGATGAAAGACATTCCGAGCGTTACACTGGACAGGGACATTTGTCAGGACGTGAATGATTGCTTGCGGAGTGGACATACAAGAGGCAATAAGGAAAGAGAATATTCAAGGGAAGAGCAAGGAAGAAACGGACTGGGGCATGAATGAGGGCGGTGTCGAGCGGACGATCAGAGGTGGGGGGATGATATATGAGCAAGGCGATGTTGGAGTAGAGGAGGCAGAGGAGGAGAAGGCCTTGAAGGACAGTGGCGACCAAGAACCACTCAAAGGTGACGGCTATGGCCCACAACGCCATTATGCCGTTGGCGAACACGAGCGACATGCCGACTGCGTTTGTGAGAGCACGCCTGGTCTCTGGTTTCGACGCCAGGACAAGGAGAAGACAGTAGCCGACCTGGCCGAGATAGATGACGAGGACATAGACAGCGATGATGGATGGGCGGGGGGAGATGCTGGTGGGGTAACGTTGTGTGACTTGGGATAGGTTGGGCTGGGCGACGAGGGTGCAGGCGGCGACGACGACGACGTTGATGAGGAGAGAGAGCGGCGTGAGGACCTGGAGACGAACGAGGGCGAGGTAGTCGCGCACGGCGGGGTGCGAGGTGTCAATTGGAAGAGAGTCCATCGTCAAACTACGTCATCGACACTGCGCATATATGTCATCCTAAAAAGGAAACTTATCTGTGATGTCATTCTAGTGTAACATCTGGGAAGAAGCGCGCAGACGATCGACGGTCTCTCCGTGCAAATGACGTAAAACATCCTTCAAATGTCCATCAGCAGGCAAGAAATACAATTGACCGTGCAACATACCGCCGCCCCTTTCAATTCATGCACAAGCCCAACCCCGACCCCTGTCCACACCAGCATCCTCTCCTTCTCCTTCTTCGCTTTTCCCTCATCATACCGCTTCCGTCTCTCCTCCAATTCCGCCCCTTCCTCCCAGTCCCGCCAAATATCATTCTTCAAGGCCCTTCCATTCACTTCTTTCGGCCACACGTTCGTCCGATTGACGTCGTCAAAAGCCAACCCCCGCACAGTGTCGTTCATCCCGGCCTCCAACAACACGGTCTTCATCGCATCCGTGTACATGCACTCGTGCGCGAAAAGGAAACGTGTACCGACCACAGCCCCATCCGCACCCATCGTCAATACCGACGCGATCTGGGACCCAGTCGTTATCCCACCTGCAGCTAGGATGGGAGGTCGAATTTCTGACGGAAGAGCATCGAGAACAGCAGCGAGGAGCATGAATGTAGATGGTCCATCGGCTGATCCATGACCTCCCGCCTCGTTCCCTATCACACACACGACGATGAGCAGCCGTTCAACATACAGCGGCTAAACTCGCCTTGAACAACGATGACATCAGCCTGCCACTCCCCCACAGCTCTCGTCGCCTCCTCAACCGAACTGGCAACGACAAACACAAGGGTCTTGTGCCCGGGGTGTCGGCCCTCTTGCTGCCTTTTCTCATCATGTGCCCGAACCTGTGCGACCCATTTACCGAGATCGTCCCCGAACGAGAACCAGACCGCCGCTGGCAGCTCATCAAGGATGCTAGGAATACGGGGATCACCGGAGGCTTCTGTTTTGTCGAGGAGCCAACCGAGGAAGCCGACAGCAGTGGGAACAGGGACGCCCCGTGGGAGGTCGAGGGCATCACGGAGGGCCGTCATTTCCCCTCTCAGCTTTTCAGACGAGTCCGGACCTATGAAATAGATCCGTATAAGGCGTCGAGAACGGGACGTGTGATGATCCCCTAACCTGCCGCGATCATACCGAATCCACCGGCCTTCGTAACTGCAGCGGCCATAGCGGGAGTCGCTGCGTAGTACATCGGCGCCGAGACGATCGGCGACTTGATGTCTGGTGACAGCCAGTTAGCCCAGGTCACCATCGATGGTTGAGTCCCGACCTAACAGGCGAGTGAATTTGGTGAAAATAGGCTGCATCGTCGTCGGTTGGCAAGATGCAAAACGTAATGATTGTTGGTTTCAACTGGAGTGAATTGCCGACAAAGTCGGCATCAACCTTGCTTGATTTGAAAGACTCCCAGCATGTCATCACCATTTAGTCTGCCTCGCAAGCAAGGTAACCAATTTAATTAAGAAACACGATTCTATTCCATGAGCATGGATCGTGAAACAACCTATAACTCTCTGTCCTTACAACATCAGCGCGACGTTTCGGTGGATCTCATACATCTGTTGTTCGCGAGAGTAAACACAACTGGGCGGGGGGGATCAGAGGAATTGGCCATAGTTTCAACTTTATTTTGCACAGTTCAAGAACCATTTTCTCAGCAACATGCATCGATCATCAGCGATGGTTACGATTCATGGATGAGCATTCTCGGTAATGCGCCTAGTGTAAGTAGGAGTAAGTGTATGGATAGTGACAAGTCAAAAAAAAACTTGTACAGCACCTCCAGCCCATCATTCAGTGGTAGATATCCCGGAAGAAGGCAGAGGCACGGCAGTGACTTCAGAGTGCCTGAACGACCTCAGTCTTGTTCTCGTTATCTTCAAGCGGCTCTTGCAATGTGGATCGGGGCACGCGATCTCCGCATCAGTCGCCATCCAGTCATTCTGGTGGCTGGGCCGCTGCTTCGCTGCAAGGAGCGGTAACACCGCACCTATGGAGGTCTAGGTGAATACCATGGGGGATGGTATGTGAAGGGAGGTGCCTAAAGAGTAGATGGAAAACCCTTGACCAGGAGGTAAGTAAAGCATCTCCCCTTCAAGCCTGAAGCTGTCGCCGTTCGTTGCGCCGCAGAGGATTCGTTCCCCAGGGGGGCATACAACTTCAACGAGGAGGTCCCACAGCTGGAATGTATCGTCATTGTCCGCAGCGGCGGGAGTCATATTACTGCCGCTCCTCGCGTTCGCCTCAAGGGCCTGACAAGTTTTAAATGGTCATGACAGCAAGTAAACAGGTCACCTACTGACTTGATGAAGTGGCTAGATGGCTGTGCTTGGGGAAGAATGCAGTGTGGCGGTGTATGTGTGCAAGGGATTGTATATAGTGGCCGTGTTTAGTGCCAGGTGTCCTCCTCCTGTCTTCTCCTATCGCCCACACCAGCTACACCACACCACCCACCATGGGCGCCCAGCAAAGCCGTTCGAGTACGCAGAACAACCATCTAGAGCGACTGAAGAACGCTCTGGCACCACCGCGTTTGAAAGACGTGGCATCGATATCTAGTTTCACGAGGCACAAGAAAGGGAAATCGGCCTCTGCGACCTCAAGAACGGAGGAGAGCGCGAGCGTGAGGTCGACAGAAGAGTCTGCAGCTGTGGAAGAAGAGGTATGCCAGTTCCAGTTCCTGCAGCTGTGTGTGATGAAGTGGCTGTGCAACCGAGTCTCCTCTCATCTTTATCGCTTCCCATCGTCCTTTCGTCCACTAACTTTCTCTTTTCTCTAGCCTCCACGTCGCTCTTCGAGGCCAAAGTCAGGAATGCCCGCCACCGTTCCGTGCCAGGTCTCCTATTCTCTCCCTCTCGGTATCGATTAGTTGTCTCACCACTTGCCGGTCCTAGTATCGCACAGGCAAGACTTTGGGAAGCGGAACTTATGCTATCGTCAAGGAGGCCATTCACATCGAGACAGGGAAATACTATGCGTGCAAAGTGATCAACAAGAAGCTCATGGAAGGCCGCGAACACATGGTACGAGACATCCTCGTCGACACAGTTATCAGATATACTTATCGTTTCCTCTCATTGCGCAGGTACGGAATGAAATCGCCGTACTCAAGAGAATCTCCAGCGGCCATCCAAATATCGTGACTCTGCATGACTATTTCGAGGTGAGCAACTCGTCCAGATTCATATAGCTTCGCGTGCCATCCTGCCATGCCAAACAATAATTACCACTTTTTCCTGCAATACAACTCTTATCCACGACGCTGATACCATCGATCTTCCTCATAGACAGCGCACAATCTTTATCTTTGCTTCGACCTCTGCACAGGCGGCGAACTTTTCGATCGGATATGTGCGAAAGGGAACTATTACGAAGCGTCAGTTTCTGCCATCCCTCACTCTACTAATCTCATGAGGCTTTGCAATTCGTTCAGGGATGCTGCCAACCTTGTCCGCACCATCTTCAATGCAGTCAAATACATCCATGACTGTGGCATCGTTCATCGCGGTATGTATTCGTTTTGTCATGTTGTATGTTTTACTCACCCCTGCCTCTTGGACTCGCGGATCCACAAGACTTAAAGCCGGAGAATCTACTCTTCCTCACAGACGAAGAGGATTCTAATATCATGATTGCCGACTTTGGGCTCAGCAGGGTGATGGACGAAGAAAAGCTTAACAAACTAACGGAAATCTGTGGAACTCCCGGGGCAAGTCTCTACTTACTCCACTTCTACCTCGATTTACATTTTACCCGCCTTATCAGTACATGGCCCCCGAGATTTTCAAAAAGAGTACGTCATGCATTCAGTCTTACCCTTATTTCCCAAATCTTATTCTTGAAACTAGCTGGCCACGGTAAACCTGTAGATGTCTGGGCCATGGGCGTCGTTACCTACTTCCTTCTCGCTGGATACACACCTTTTGATAAGGATACGCAACAGCTCGAGATGCAGGCCATCATTGCTGGCGATTACAAGTTTGAGCCAGTCGAGTATTGGGAAAATGTTTCTGCAACTGCCAAGGACTTTGTATCCTATTGTTTGACACTCGATCCCGCAAAGCGACCCACGGCAAAGGAGGTGTTGGAACATAAGGTTCGTCGGCTGTGTAGTTACCTCCCCGGGATGGCATTCAGAGCTGACTGTGATGCCTCCCCTTTGACCTGAGGTAGTGGCTAGCAAGCAAGACGCCGCACTTTGTACCAGAGAGTGACGGAAACCCGGTTGATCTGCTCCCCCATGTCAAGAAAGCCGCTGACGCTAAGCGGCTATGTATGTACCGAGTCTCTTTGTCCTCCACCCCCTTTCTGAGATCTTGATGCAACAGGGCGTAAAGCAGGGAACAGTATTCGTGCTATGCACCGCATGACTACGCTCTTGGGTACACACCAGCAGGGGCCTGAAGTATCCAAAATGCGAGAAGATTTGGAGCAATATAAGAACGAGAGCGAGAAGGTGGGATACTTTCATTCCTATCAATACTACACTGTTGACGGTTGGCTTGGCTACCTACAGGAAATTATGGAGAAAACATCTATCACCCATCATCATAATTTTGCTCCTGACGGAAACTCGGCGTCCGGTGAGAAATCCCCTGTGGTGCATAATGAACAAACGCGGGACTCGGAGTTGCTTGATGAGATGGCAAAGGCTAGTTTGAAAGTATGAGTAAGCGCTGCGCATGCTGTACTGGAGCTCCTCCATCGGGAGAAAAATATCTCTTCTCCCAGTGTCGTCATATCTATTGTAATCCCACCTTTCCTGTATTGCGTAAACTCTCCTAAGTCACATAATAGTCATCGATCTCCATCTTCTCTCGCCAAACTTGAATTTAAACTCGGTCTGCTCATGAGGCGTTTCTCCCAAGCGACAATTCTTTTGTTTTTTTTTTCTCACAGAAACCGCATACAATCATAATATCCGAGGTGGTCAACGGTCTGCGCTTCACCTTTAGGGGTGATTTAATTTGGAAGACACGACTCGAACCCTCTCGAACCCTGTCAATAAATCCTGATCATGCTTCAACAAGCTATGCTCGGAGCATGGCTTTTTAGGAGGTTCGAAAGATGACTCCAAACACCGCGGTCGATTTTTCTTGGACGAGTATTGCCCCACACAAGGTATAGAACGCAAGTATACGCCTCCAATTCATCGATCAATACGCCAGGGGTGATTCAATGTTGGCATGCACTGGTGTCTAGATCTCCTGCGGCGCCACACAAGTCCGGGGATGACCTCATACGTAGAATGGCCGGGTTGGGTGGCATAGCCACCATATGTTGATACTCATACCCTGACGGTGACGGACGAATGGTATTCATCTTAATTCAATTGCCTCGAGAAATCTATCGATGAACATGATGTGCTACGCCGTGGCTATCCAAGTCCTTCGATTCACAGTGGTGCAACTCAATGTTCTCTTACCCCCTTCCTCATACTCCCCGCCACATTCGGCTGCGGCGCTGCGGATAGAATCTGGGACGCTCCCGCCTAGTGAGCAGACCTGTCATCTCTCATGCCGACCCCCGAGCGCTGCTCTCCGATTAGGCTTTCCTCTCTAACTCCGGGGGGCCATTGGAGTAATTAATGTGCGCCAATCGAATTATTTGTAAATTTCCTTTTCCCCTGACGCTACCGTGAAACATATTGACGGTTGCGATCTACAGGAAGGGGTATGGGGCCACCTCGGGTAGAATGGCTCCAGTGGTGCCATGTGTCCATAATCCTCCATCCGTGCTCCCTAGATGTCGAATGGTTTCTTCCTACCCGAATGAGCACACGGTTGCGGAATCAAAGAAAGAAAGATCTCACCAATCGTGCTGCGAACGTTCTGCTCACAATATCTAGCATGTCTTCTACTTGGCGCTTGGTGTATATCGGCTTCTCTTTCGACTTTAGCCGTCTGCTGATACCGCCATTAAATCTCCCAGGGCGGGGTCGGGTATTATGGATAGAATCCCCGAGCGGATCTTTCTGTGGTTGGCATTGGTAAGAAGAACAAGAGAACATTGGTACGAGACTTACTGGTAAGAATGCCGAGGCCGGTAGGTCAGTGAGAGACCACTCGGGAGTTGACCCCAGGCCTGACGACGACGTGCTGAAGTCTAAGCCAGGGAAAGGAGACATGCTTGGTGACCCCGACATCGACGATGTCAAGGATGAAAGGAGATCATCGAAATCGTCAATTTGCGCCGGAGACGCGGTTGATATTGGCTGAAAGGCATCAGAATATCCTCCTGGCGTTTGATCCATGGGCTCTGGTTTGTTGCTGGTGTTGTCGATGAGATGGTTTTCTAGGGATGAATTTGCTTCAGAGGCGTTCCAAACACTCCGAGGACATTGGAGGACATGGCATTGCAACTCGTCGCTGAGAATGAAGGATCGTCAATGTTTGCTCTGCGCTCGATCTCTGCAAAATAACTGACCTTGATGTAAAGACTTTTCTACAGGCGTTGCATCTCAAATTATTATTGCGGATATCTGATGGACGATGAGGAGACGTTAGGCATGAACTTCTCAACGATATGTAAATGATGCGTACGGATACCATAGTGTCGACGGAGGTTTGATCGTCTCGTGAATGGCGCGTCGCATTTCGGACAGTGGTATGCACCGTCCTCGGGGTTGCGACGTAATTCATCGACATCTACCATACGAAGGTTGTTCATGGTTTCGAGATTGAAGAGGGCAACTGAAGTGAATGCACAGAATCGAAGATGGGACCACCAAAAGTACTGCTTTCATCGATTCTTTTATATGGATTCGAAGGACTTTGATTACCTTTGCGGGGATAGATGGGCAATCAATTCGGGGGTATTAGTCGTGTTTGACACCGCCGGAACGAGCGCAATTAATCCCGCACTCACCGCTCTCAGGCTATTCATTAATGGAGCCCCAATCACGAAACTGCGAAGCCTCGGTGGAACTATACCTGACCTACCTGGAAGTCGAGGGTCTACGAGAGACCTCGGGCTCAAAAGATAGCCGATCTCGGCAAGTTGGGACTTGTTACCTGAGGCCTCAGACGTATGGACTCCAGCAAGGTCAGCAGATGGCATCAACAAGCTCGCGTTTCGCCATCCCTATTATAGTAGAAAATGAGGGTATTGCGGACGCTGGTCTCCTACCTATTGGATTCAGAGTCATCCACACAACTACATCAGAGTAGTGTTGAGTGGAGTGAAGATTGAATCCACGTCGCTTCAGTCATCAATTCTAATGCACGCATATATATCATCTGTCCTATCCAATCCTATCTTGTGGCCCAGAATACATCCAACACGGGTGCCTTCTGTCGGTGAAATGTCTTCCTGGTACTAAGTAAACGGCTGACTAGGATCGGCGCCGTTCATACCGGAGTGGATGGCCTCTTGGCTTTGAAACTCGGTCGTCAAGGTGTCGCGGAAATTCCAGAATCTATACTTTTGGGCATAGGAGATTGATAGGATGGGCATAGTGCAAAACTTTGGGCTATGTTTGATTCACGTATAGTGAAGTGAGCCGTACTGGAGTACTTCGCTTATCAAAGACCAGGGTCGAAACGCTCCGGTGACGGAGCAAGGACTTGAGGTCATCGCTTAATGGCACCAAAGTATATTCGCCGTTTCTGCTGAACGTGTTTCGCTTCAAGGTACAGAGTGCTACGTTGGTAGCTAGATATGGGAAGGTCTTGGGGGAGGTACTGGATAAATAGATTTACGAAAAGAGTCATAGCGGAGCCGACTCTGAAAAGGTTGGCTGGCATCTTGGATAGCATTAGCGAAATTGCAAGTAAATGGCGATTGGGTGAATTTCCAACTGGCCGCTCGCCACTTTCCCCGCTAAGCGCGCACCAGTGCCGAGCAAGCGAGTTTCATCCTGGATCAACTCGTGTCATGCTTCAGAAATACCGAGTTCGCGTATCATCGTGACAGGAACTGGTCTCGTGCGGTTGAACTTCGGTAAAACCTCTGCTGATTAGATTATTGTCACCAACATTGTGGGCAATGGCACAGCTTCACCTCTATTCACCCATCGTCATGGAGACACTAGATTAAAAGTGGACAAGTCATCCGCCTCGAGCGTGCTATGTACATGCAACTAGCCCGGGTAGCTCCAAGAATCTCTCGACGACACTCAAGATTATCGGTTAAATATTGAAACTCAGGTACACTGAACCCGCAGACATTCGTGATTTTCGTCTGGCCTAGAGTCCATCTGGGTTCGGAATCACATTGCTAGGGGATTAAAGTTGCGTGAATCCACTGAGATCACAGACCCAAGCGGGATATTTCCCTCAGCCAATGGCTCAGGTTCTCTGAGGTGTTGATGGCTGGTGCGCCGTACGATCTCTTCCTGTCTGAGAGTCAACATTTCGAAGAGGAGGATCGTCAAGAAGAAAGAAAAGCACCATTCTTTCCTCGAACGTCCTGCTGATGATGTCGAGCATATCTTCCACCTGGCGCCTTGTGTACACCGGTTTCTCTTTCGAGCTCCCCCGTCTTCTGAGTCCTATATCCTTGAGACTGCTCGGCCTCCGCCGGGGACCTTGCGAAGACACGTCGCTATTCATCTGTTGTACATCCTCTTTAGACTGATATTCCGTCTTCGGATACTGGAGTGTTTCTCACCAGGTCTTTTGCAGGCAGAAGGGGGGCCATTCCCCAGTCTGGAGTTAATGGTAGTGATGTTGTAGAGGCCGCAGGTGTGAAAGAAAGTGGAGTGGCAGGCATCGAAACTGAAAAGAAGGACGAGAGGAAATCATCCGTGTGCTCTTCCTGGGGTGTTGGAGGCGGAAAGGGTGATACCAACGAAAAGAAATCGGGGGATATCGGCGTTGGCGCGGCTTGCGAGAGAGACGGCTCGTATTCCATATTGTGATTGTTGTCCAAGGTCGTAGTATTTGGCTCAGACGTGGACCAGACATCTCTGGGACATTGAAGAGTATGATATTGTAACTCTTCGCTAGTATACCAAGGGAGAAAAATTGAATGAATTGAAAAATAAGTCTAGGGAGGAACCTCCAACCTGGATGCAAAGAACATTCCACACGATTGACACTTCGAACTCATGTTTCGTATATCTAGTCGGACGATTGTCAATGCAGGGTTGAATCTGTCAGTCGGTAAAATTACACACGGATGGCATAATGTCGACGAAGGTTAGATCTTCGGGTGAAAGGCGCGTCGCATTGCGGACAATGATATGCACCATCGTCAGAACGGCGACGAAGGTCATCAATATCTAGCATGCTCATGGTGTGGTGCGAATGACTTCGATGGGCGGTCCGAGAGTGAGGTCAAGTCAGAAAGCGGTCCGAGTAAATTAGGCTTTCCCCCAGTATTTAACTCGGGAACCAAGGGTGTATAGCCATCAGTTCCACTCACGAGTAACCATCGCAAGGTCCAGAGCGCATACCTCATTTATTTTTGGCGCCGATCTAGCCGTGAGAAACCTGCGAGCCGATTCTGAAAAGCCAGAGGTTTCGAATTGTCGCGATTGGCGTGATTGGCGCAAACTTACCTAGCGACGGGTGTCTTCATCGCTACATCGTTCGGCCTTTTTGATTTCAGATCGGACCTGAAGGAGAAAGCAGTCGCATGCGTATTACTCGGTCACACTGTCAAAGTGTACTGCGGGTCAATTTCTTGTTTGTTTAGCATATGTAACATCATTGACTTACCTCGATGAGGAATTTACCCCAATGGACACGTCTGATAATGACAGGTGTGGTTGTCCCTCATCAAATGGACTGTCGACTAACTGAAAGTGTTTTACGCCCTAATCAGAGGTCTTCGGTCTGGTGCCTGGTCCTCCGGAAGTGCTGAGGCCGAGCTTCAACCAGAGGGTCCTGAAGAAGAGCTAAGTTAGATGGTTACAGGGGTAGGAACAGGTCAGGGTCGATGGAGATATCTTTGTCCGGCGCTTAAGCTTAATTTCGAAACGCAGCCTCGCCTTGATTGCGGACGTTTTATGTCAATTATCGGGGAAGTGCGTTGTCGAAAAGCAGTCGCAGGCCAAGAGTCGAGAAGAGTGCTTCTCGCAAGGTCCTCCTGGTGTCTGAAATTTAATACTACAAGCAACAGAAGACCCATGTAATTTGGTCAAAGAACAGCCTTGATTGCGGTGAAACCTATGTTAGGCACCCGATAGTACTAAGCGGAGGACTCATCTGCTCAAAATCGGCTCAATGGGGTGTCGACGAGACATAAAACACCGACTCATTCCCCGGAACAATGTAATCGGAAGTACTTTCGGGGACTGTAGTACCAAAGAATGGAGTTGCATAGATATATTGTCCCTTCGATGATCATATCAGGAAGTTAACACCAATCAATAGTAACTTCATCTTGATCCAAGGAGACCAGTAGTCGGATAGTCCGCGGCCCGAACTCTGGAATGACGTGATTAGGATCGTAAGATACAACCATCTCTAATCCTCCGCGCTAGGCATGTTACCAATGAGTGGAGTTTCATGACGAAGAATAGATCATACCTCAACACGTCATGTTGACGGTCGTCGCGTTTGGTGGCGGATGTAGCATTTTGAACTCTCAGAAACCATAGGCCTGAATTCCTTCTAGGGTGACTGCTTTTGCAATGGGATCATATAGTGTCGAAGCAGAAAGGCTTGCTTTAGGTGACATTCGTTTCAAAGAGTAGACTCAGAAGCGGTGAGAATTGGAAACTCATGGCCTTTGAAAGACTGCCAGTCGTAGAATATATATATATTGGTTTTTCTGTGAGTCGATTCAAACCGGTGTATACTGAAGATAAGAGACAATATACAACTCACACAAATCCTCTTCACAATGATTCCTCGCCCTTCGCATCGCGCAACCTTGTGGCCCGGATTGCCCTGTTCGCACGACTAGAAGTCTGCCGGCCCAGCTCCTGACTAATCCAGTAACCAATGGCAACCATTTGATCGAGATCTACCGTTCCGTGATGCGACCCTGCAACTTTGTACTGAGAGTCCTGGAGTGCATACAGTACGTCTTCAGTAGCGACGTTGCCTGTTGCACCTGGGGAGTATGGACATCCCCCCAAACCACCAACAGAAGTGTCGATAGTCCGAATGCCCTGAGCAAGGGCGGCAAATACGTTTGCAACACCAGTACCGTATGTATCGTGGAACTGGGACGAGGTCATATGGCATGCCTGAATTCCTGGAAAGAAAAGAAGCTTACATGGCCCTGGACGCCAAAATTGGGTGTCAAGTGGATGCTGAACAGGGTGAGGGGGACTTACAGCCAAATTCCCCACAGAGACGCTCTTCTTGACCTCCTCAATCATCTCTGCTACACTGCAAGGGGTCCCTTGACCGACTGTATCGCCCAGACTAACTTCATAACACCCCATATCCACCAACGCCTTTGCGACCTCCCTTACCCGCCTGTAATCGACCTGTCCGGAATAGGGACAGGCGATTACGACGCTAACATATCCACGGACACGTAGACCGCGATCCAAGGCTGCCTTTGCGACGGTCTCCAAACGTATCAAAGATTCAGAAATGGACATGTTGAGGTTCGCCTTTGTGAATGCTTCGGTGGCTGCTGTGAAGATGGAGATTTCGTCAGACAATGGAACCTGAGTTGTAGATTCGTCCAGGAGTGATATGAGACGATCGAGTCCCTTCTGGTTGGGTACAAGAACGGGATAATGGACATGTGGGAGGCGCTCCATTCGTGAAATGACTTCTGCCGTGCCAGCCATCTAGGTGGTCTGGAGGCTTGGGATCTGCTTGAGCATAATGAAACGGCGGTAACAGACCTGAGGGACCCATTTAGGACTAACGAAACTGCCGGCCTCGATGGTACAAGCTCCGGCTTGTGCCAAACGGTTGATGAGCTCGACTTTTAGGTCGACCGAGATTACACCCTTTTCATTCTGGAGCCCATCGCGGGGACCTACCTCAACGAGGTTGACAAGATCGGTTGAGGCTGTCGCCAATGTTCTACGAGAGACCTGGCTATGAATCTGGGAGAGATGCCTTGTCAGTCGACGGGAGAACATGTGGGAGTGGAAAGGATCGTCTATTTGTCGTCACGTCGATCAACATCCAACCTGTCACAGTCTGCAGCCGTCACCTTCTCCCAACCACTAAGTACCGAATATCCCTGAGTCCACTCAGGATAAATATCGGGGCAAAAATCCAAAAATCCCTCAGGTCTATGCGCATAAAAATTTGGGTAGAAGTCCGATTCAAACCCTTGATCCTGCGAAAACCTTGACATGTAAGTACACAACTGCCTAGGCCATATATGGCGCGTATGTCTCGACTTGTACTTTCTGCAGATACCCTCCGATTCGACCTTGTTTTTTCCCTCGAGATGACGTCACGGTGGAGGAATTTCTCGATTTTTTCCTGTGTATACTTGAAAGTTGAAAATACCCCACCACAGATCTCAGGAAACCTCAGTCTCTCTTCCAACGACTGGGAGTTATTCAAGACTTTGAAGTAGATATAATTTCGCAGGCTGTGTCGTGGCTCAATGCGAGCTTTAAATCTGCCTCGCATCGCAAGCTGATTCCACTGATGGCAGGAACCTGTCCGGTGGTTGATATTCCCTATTCCCTTTATTCACTTCCAAACACGAACTACAATATCGTTTACGCGTCCGCCGCGTAGAGGAGAAAAAATCTGAATTTTCGGGATGCCTGAGGCACTTTCCGAAACCGACTTTCCGGATAGGGGCAAAACCGTCCGGATTTCACCTCAGGGATCTATAGGGATATTCGGGGGTCCTCCGCTATGTAAACCACCTTGTTGACCTGTGGCCATTTTGGAAAGCCTCATAGTTTTCCCGTCCGTTGCTCGCCGACCACCGCCAACTCATGACCCTGCTATGAGGGATCTATTGAACACTGTGGCCATTTTGGACAGCGTCAGAGTTTAGAACGATTTCCCTCGCCGGCCACCGCCGACTCTTTCCACATATGACCCTCATTGCAGCATAATCCTGACCGGTGACGCCAGTCCATCTTCTCACGTCAACTGCACTTATATCGGATGGATCAAGACTTAGACTCACCTCCCCATCCACTATGGGACGTGTACCTGTTGCCAACATTGCAAATATCCCCGCGAATTTATCCCACATCTCGGAACCCGAACCGCCCTTGGTTGTCTCCACAAGCCCTTTGAAAGGCTCAACTCAACCGGATATTGATTACCACCCTGACGAGGCGAAATGGAAAGCTCGAACAGCCCGCAGATTGGTTGAAGATCCTTCGCTGACCTCGACGCCTCTTCCCTCAGGATTCCCTGCCCACCTAGAATCGCCCCTAGTTTGGAAGGGCAGCGACTGGAAGGAAGAGAAGAAATGGGTTTATGAGCTGAGCTCTGACCACCTCCAGGAGCTTGAAAATGCTCTTCGGCACTTCCAAAGCGAGTGCCATATCCCAACGTCTTTTCATGTCATGAATGACCGACCACCCCCTTGACAGGCTTGAACAAACCTATGGGCCACATCTCTCGATCAACGTTCCCCTTGCCTACCTTGGACGCTGTACTCACCTCGCTCGCGAAAGAACTACACACCGGCCGCGGTTTCTTTGTTCTCCGCACCATCCCCATATCGTCCTACTCCCGCGAGGAAAATGTGATCATCTATACTGGCATCTCCTCTTACATCGCAAACCTGCGCGGTGTGCAGGATGTACCGAATGGTGTTCTCGGTCACATCAAGGACCTCACGCAGACACACTCGGCCAAGATGATCGGGTCTCCAGGGTCCACGACTGATAAGCAAGTGTTCCACACAGATTATGGAAACATTGTTGCGCTTTATGCCCTCGAGACTGCTGCAGAGGGGGGAACGTCGAGGATCAGCAGTACTTGGAACCTGTATAATGTGCTCGCTGAGACGAGACCTGACCTAATTAAGACCCTTTCCGAACCCTGGCCTTTTGACAAGCAAGTATATCCTTCCATCTGGAAGCGTGATTGTCAGGAGTTGACCACCGCTTTCTCTATCCGCCAGCTTCGGTGCCGCCAACTCATACACCTTGCGCCCCATATTATACCACCACGACTCGAAGATCATCCTCCAGTACACCCGTCGGTCTTTCACTGGCTTCCTTGGTCTGCCACGCTCCCCTGGGATTCCTCCTATCACTGAGGCACAAGCCGAGGCCCTCGATACGCTCCACTTTCTAGGAGAGAAGTATGCCCTCGGACTCAACTTCCAGAAAGGTGATATTCAGTATATCAACAATCTGGCAGTCTTCCATGCGAGAGATGGGTATACCGATACATCCGAGAAAACGTGGGTTTCATAATCGGTGCCGCGATATGATGTATTGATGCAACATGCAGTCGGCACCTGCTTCGTCTCTGGCTTCGAAATGAAGACCTTGCATGGAAGACTCCCCCAGAATTTGAGGACAATTACAAGAGGCTCTATTACACGGCTTCCGGTGATGACCAGGTATTCACCGTTGAGCCTTTTGTTATTGTGGGAGTGAAGAAGCGGCGCCTAGCTCCCATTCACAAATTGTAGATCATGTAGACTGCACACACCACAGATTTCACCTGGTGCGAAATCTCAGAGAAATCCGGATTTCCCCCGCGGGTCGCGACGACTGATACGTACAATCCCAGGGTTTTTTTTGAACGGCCAACTATATAGCTATAGTCTATTATAGTACATTTAGATTTAGGAACGCGATGTTGAAATAAATATTTTCCTCCCTGCTAATGAAGGAAAACCCAAGGAAGCCCTAAACACGTCTATGGGCACTACAACATGACAATTAATGTGAACATGTACCGCTCATCGGGAGAAGGTTACTCCTTCCTCTCGAGGTCAGATTGCTCTACCTCGACGAGGTAGGTTGACAAGACTGGTTGAGGCTGTCGCCAATGTCCTACGAGCGACCTGGCTATGAATCTGCCGTGTCAGTTGACGGGAGTTGAACATGTGGGAGAGGAACGCCGTCCGAGTCACCTCCGAGTCGATGATCATCAACGTTCAACTCGTCACCAGTCGTCACCGCACCTCTCCCGACCGCTATATGCTCTTCATTGACGAACGTAGACCACGCCGTTTTGGACAGCCTCATACTATAGGACGATTTCCCCACTCATTGCAGCATTACAGCGTTCTGGGGTCGTGACGTCATCTGACTGTTGACGCCATTTATTGGTCCATATTTAACCGTTCTTATAGTTATCGGATGGATCAGGACTCACTATGGCAGAGGTAGCTGTTACCGAAGTTGCAAACATCCTCGTTAACTCTCTTCACATCTCGGAACTCGAACCGCCCCTCACTGGTTCCAAAGGTTCTATGAAAAATGCAGGTCAACCGGATATTGACTACCACCCTGATGAGGTGAAATGGAAAGCTCGAACAGCCCGCAGATTGGCTGAAGATCCATCGCTGCCCTCAACGCCTCTTCCCTCAGGATTTCCCACCCATCTAGAATCGCCTTTAGTTTGGAAGGGCAGCGATTGGAAGGAAGAGAAAGAATGGGTTTACGAGCTGAGCTCTGACCATCTCCAGGAGCTTGAAAATGCTCTTCGGCACTTCCAAAGCAAGTGTAACATCTCATCATCTCCTCATGTCTTAAATAACCACCCCCTCGACAGGCTTGAACAAACCTATGGGCCACATCTCTCGATCAACGTTCCCCTTGCCTACCTTGGACGCTGTACTCACCTCGCTCGCGAAAGAACTACACACCGGCCGCGGTTTCTTTGTTCTTCGCACCATCCCCATATCGTCCTACTCCCGTGAGGAAAATGCGATCATCTATGCTGGCATCTCCTCCTACATTGCAAACCTGCGCGGCGTGCAAGATGCACCGAATGGTGTCCTTGCTCACATCAAGGACCTCACGCAAACACACTCGGCCAAGGTGATCGGGTCTCCAGCAAACACGACCGATAAGCAAGTGTTTCATACAGATACTGGAGACATCGTTGCACTTTTTGCGCTCGAGACTGCTGCAGAGGGGGGAACGTCGAAGATCAGCAGTACTTGGAACCTGTATAATGTGCTCGCCGAGGCAAGGCCTGACTTGATTAAGACTCTTTCCGAGCCCTGGCCTTTTGACGGGCAAGTATATCCTTCCATTCGGAACCGCCTGGAGTTGACCACCACTTTCTCTGTTCGCCAGGTTCGGTGCCACTAATTCATACACCTTGCGCCCCATATTATACCACCACGACTCGAAGATCATCCTCCAGTACGCCCGTCGGTCATTCACTGGCTT
>Ga0307516_10000812_pt1 | contig 42799 bp, 55 predicted proteins | sample 19_EM_MG_FD_203310 | JGI IMG/M metagenome (GOLD analysis project Ga0307516, IMG submission 203310) | Populus trichocarpa ectomycorrhiza microbial communities from riparian zone in the Pacific Northwest, United States - 19_EM | ecosystem: Host-associated > Plants > Roots > Unclassified | place... | reverse complement strand
CAATGTGGGACAAAATTTGGAGTTTTATTCAAGGGTCACAATATTGCTATTGGCACCTACAATGTTCTCTCTAGCATGCCCATCCACTATCATCCAATTAAAGGGCCAGTCACAGGTGTGATTTGGATGTATGGTGAATGTCTTCGATTTGCTACTCTGGGGCCAGAGTCTATTACTATATGGGAAGTTGGATTTACTGCAAGACACCCACCTACAGAGGTTGAATCCCTGCCCACCCCAAACAACTTTGATCCATCAACACAGTTCCTCTTCCTTCCAACCCTCTCCTGGCTTGCCTTTGTCCATAAGACCACTGTTCTTGTTTGGGATGCTCATCATTCCAAACTCCTTCTGAATTCTGTAGACACCAAGAGGCCTATGTACATGACCTTTTCCCCTGATGGTCACTTCTTTGCATATGGAACTGATGTTGGAGAAATTCATGTATGGGAGCAGTCTCCCATTGGCTATACCCTTCACCAAAAACTTACACCTGGTCTTGGAGGTTCTTTTGTGCCATGTGAACTACTCCTCTCTCCAAATGGACAATCAATTGTTGTCTCTGCTGGTACAACCCTTCATTTATGGCACACAACAGACTCAACAACCTCCACCTCCAGTCCCCAAACTCAAACCATTAAGCATACTAGGCAGTTCATTCTGGAATTCTCACCAGATAAATCATTGGCAGCAGCTGCACAGTTGGGAACCAACATCCTCACAGTTCTCAATCTCAAGTCCAGTGCCCTGTGGTTAACCATTGACACAGGTATGGAGGTTTATGGTCTGAGGATAGTCGGGGGCACCATCATTGTTGTGGGTGGGAAAAAGATAACCACCTGGAAACTCCCCATAGGGAGCAGTGTTCTCAATGCCAGGGCAAATATCAGTGACAGTATCCAGACAACAATGCTCAAGCATTCAGAACCACACAAGTTGCTGTGGGTACACTCTGCCTCAATATCTCCTAATTCCAACCACATTGCTGTTATGGGGGATGCTGTGGGGGAAACTTATGGTCTCAACATTTATGATGTGTCCAGTGGGGAACATCTCATAAGCACCCTTTTACATGTCTTAGACAGGCTGTGGTTCACTCCAGATGGACATGAAGTTTGGACAAATTGTCCTGAGGGATGGGCAGTCATCAAGGATAGTGAATCCAACATCACCAAGCTAGAGGGTCTTGACTCAGCTGGGGGCCCACTTGGAGGATTCCCATGGCAATCCTCTCTTGGGAACCAGGTTATGGATGATGGGTGGATACTCAACTGCAGTAGGAAGCAGCTCTTGTGGCTGCCTCACCATTGGCGGATGCGTGAGTCACATAGAGTATGGGATGGGCAGTTTCTTGCATTTTTGTCTTATGACTTACCAGATGTTGTCATTCTTGAGGTGTTAGAGGAGTGACCTATGGATAATATTTCCCTTCCTTTTCCACATCCCCTTTTTCTGATTTCAACTGTACACTGTACCTCACTCAAATTTTGGACACCAATCCTCTGGTACCAATGTACAGACTAGTGACTTAGCTTGAGCGGGCCCTTGCTCTTCTAGCCCAAACTACCTGTCATGGTCACCCAGGTTTGGAGTAGCTCAACTGATGCACTTGAGCATATTCTGGCAGGCGAAGAGTATTTTTAGGGGCACCTAGGATAAGCCTGACAAACATCAAGAGGCAGGAACTGAACAACCTTCCGTAGGCTATCGGAGACAATTTGGGACTCATTCACTGAACGACAAGAAAAGATTTCCAAGAGGCGACAATATGTATTCACCCTGGGAGGATTACAGGTGGGGTGTCTCATCGGCATTGAGAATAAGGGCGGTGAAAAATTCAATGATCTCCAATAAGTTATCCACCGATAGACCTACAATAATCGTGAGTTCGCTGATGGAACCCAAACCAGGAAAATAACCTACTCTCGTTCACGGTGTGGATACCGCCCAGACCTTCCCTCTGCAAGCCGTTTCCGTGGTTATATCGATATATGTTCTCAGATAACTTCCAGTAATATCTCGTGTCTATCAATGCATGTGAGACCACCGACCGACCGCAGGACATGAAGAACAGTTGATCCTACCAGTATTTCCAGTCATGTAAGCGGGATACACTTTGATGTCATCGTCACCCTTCAGTCCCCTGTGGGTATTATACACGCTCTTGATTGTGCCAGACAGGATATCGAACGCGGCAGAGCCTCTGTACGGGGAGATTGGAGCAGGTTCCAGTTGAGTGCTCCATGGGTCGGAAAGAGCGACGGATCCGTAAGACGGGAGAGATGGATCCGCGATGGGTTTACCGAATGAAGTGAACGAGAGGTTGAATTTCGCGGCGATCGGCTTGAGGAGTTCGGTATCGATACCGACCACTTCAGAAAGCGAGCTGAAACGTCGGATTAATGACAGTCGAGAGTGGAAACAAACGGCGGGTTTTACCTATCCGTGGCGATACGATGGTTGACTACTGCCCACGCTTCCTCGGGGAGGGCGTTCCTAATAACCAAATCTCGGTCACGCAATCTGGCCACAAATGGCCGAAGGACTGCTTACGCCTTGACACCACCACCAACGATATCGACAGCCCTAGTTGTGCCAACCAGAGAGTTGATCAGCGGGTCCTGGAAAACTACGGATTCGACCGCCTTGAGGGCATCGTCGGATGTAGTCGAGGCCAAAATGGCTTTCCTCAGGGTCTGATCGACCCCGGCAGAGTGGACGGCGGAGCAGAGAAGAGTGTCGTAGAACACGTTGTCTATGTGGTGTGCGTCATTGTAATTGCGTTGTGCAGGACCATGGATAGAGTACCTCTGAATAGCTTGGCGGGGATGGGGTTGGCTTCGATCTCGGTAATCAAGGCAGCCAAAAGACCGATGCTCTGGGTAGCGCATCAGAGATGGGCCAGGGGACATGAACAGACGTTCCCACCGTGTGCTTCGGAGGAATGCTCGAGTGACCCCCGGGGGATGCCACTGACAAGTAAGCATCGAAATAACCTTTCTCTGTGACAGCCGGGAGAGCGACCACGGAGCCGAATGACTGCTGGAATCCTCCTACGCAAGTCGTGTTGCTGAGATACCCTATCGGGACGAGATGGAAAAAGACGCACCGCCCTCATCCACAATGAACGCGAATGCCTGCTCACCAAAGGTTGAGAGGAGATACTTCGAAATTTCTCCGGCGCCCTGTTATCAATAAGGTACGGTTCCTCGTGGCGAATGGAGGGAATGTACCTGTGGTCCACTCGCTTCTTCATCGAATCCAAACGCCAGGACAATCCCTCGAGCCGGCTGGAATCCAGCGGAGATGAGGTTTTCGACAGCAACACTAAACCATTGTCAGAGGTGGCGGTGGATGCCTAATGAGGTAAAAGGACCAACAGTAGTCCGATCAGTGAACCTTTGTCGTCAGAGCTGCCACGCCCCCATATCACCTCTCCTAGGGTAGGCCGTTGGCATCACGTCACCAGACTTGAAAAATGGCATACCGTCGTAATGACCGGAGTAAGGAGGGTATTTCCATTCGTCCACGGTATCAGGATTCACCGGCACGACATCTGTGGGGGTTCGCTCAAGCTTCAAGGAACGAGTCGCAAATTATACCTTGATGTGCGGCGAATAAGACCGGTTTGAGGCTTTCGCCAGACCCACGCCACACGTAAACTAAACCCCAGGTGTTAACTTTGGTCAACGACAAGGTGGAGTGACTGCGAGCCGGTTGGAGGTGGTTAGAAACTTGGCCCGGGCGCGTAGGAACACATACACGAGGGGGAAAGCCTTCAACAGATAATCGTGGAACGGTCCAAAAGCATCCCAACGGGGATCCACGCCCACGGGTTCCATGTGATCGTACGACTCTGTTCTGTACATATTGTTGGGGTTCAGTTCAACACCAGGGAAGAGGACAGCACAAACCGAACCCTGACTGCACCACTAAGCCATTCTATCGCGCGCGTCTTATACTCTTCGGTCGCGGGTTTCCCTACCAACGTATCCCAGATCGCTGAGTGTTTAATGGGGGTCATAGGCTTCGCTTGAGGACACAGTGCGTTCCCAACGTAGACGGATGGTTCTGGAGCGGCGAATTTCGGGGCAATTGTTCGTAAGACAAAGCCCCCCATTCCCAACGCACCGAGACATAGCCCGACTACGAGGCCCCTGGTGCGTTTACATCTCTGCGATCGGTCGGACCCAATGAGCTCGACGTTTGTCGGAAGGCCAACGAAATCCTGTTTCTTCTCAGACATGTTGGTGGTGGTCTGAGAGAGAGATGAAGAGCACAAGGGGGACAGAGTTTAGTCGCCGGGATCAAGGAATTCTCTGCCACGGCTCGCGGGAAATGGTGATCCGGCCGATCGTTTGATGACGGCGAGCAAACGCTGAACGAACATACTGTACCAATCCGACCAATCCGGCGGGGGGTTGGTTGATATCACGGTCACTGGCAGCGGCGGAGGGCCGGATGGCGATGACAACCAAGCCCGGACGGCGGTCATGCCGATGATGACAACCAGCCCAGCTTTCGCTGGATCGAAGCCTCCCCACCTGGCGATGTCACCTCACCCCTTGTCATTCCTGCCTTAGATGGTGGTTTTTCGTTCTGGCTTAGATCACACTGTCTTTGAACTTCCCTTGCATTCGAGTCTTCCCCTTCCACCCGTTGAGAGGTATAAGAAAAACAGTATTCAAGTTCACATCCAGCATGGGGAGAGGTCCAGCATTAATGGACATGGAAATCGCCCTTGGCCAGGCCCCCACCACCAGTCTGTCTTGTCATCCCTCTCGACACCGAATTTGCTCTTCCGTGAGGGTGCCTCCTGGCTGGTTTCAGTCATGACGACTGCCGCAGTCCAGCACGGGCCTTGGAGCTGTTTAACGCACGGTTCGCAACCTCCTCTTGGACTCGGCGGGATGGTACTACCTACGATTACATGTTTAGAACCTCTGGATACAAAAATTTGGCCTGGCCCGGGTGACCTCCGAAAATTGGTGACAAGTCGAGCCCGGCGGCGGACCCCCAGATGACTGGTGACACCCGACCAAAATTCCGGCCGGCGGACCCCCCGATGACGATGACCAACCGGATTGGTCGGATTGGTACAGCAATCTCTGTTTGAGCCCGGAAACCGTGCGCGCACATCATCCAAGAAAGCGCTATATCGGAATTTTTCACCTCTACGTTGTCTCACTCACCTCTAGACTCCCGTATTGTCATTTGCCTAGGCCGTGGCTTCGTCTGCATCAAGGGCAACAGTCGGAGTGACAATCGTTCCCGCTCACGGTAACCACTGGCGGAGAGTGAAAGGTAGGGTAATGTGTCCGAAGTCAGCTCAGAAACGATGTACAAGGCTATACCTAATGCTAGCGACGATAGTATACACGCCTATATACAGGTGGGGGTTACCTGGTTGGTCAATTATAGATGTTACAGGTCTTACATATATATACCAGGAAAGCGGAGAGACGAGGGTAAACCGGGTGAGGAAAACCAGGAAAAGCACAAACAAGCAAAAAGCAAAGTCAATCAAAGCACGCCGAATGGTAAATAAGTAATAGATATCCCGGGAGAACGGAAGAAGAGTCATGAGGTAGCTTGGTCCTTGAGGCGGTCGACCAGCTCCCGCAGCTCGTTGAGGTTCTTGTCCTTAGTAACCAGGTCTTCGTTGACCATGTCTAATTCGCGTTGAATTTCCACCATCCGTTCCTGGCTTCCCGGACGTGGCTCGACCGACCTACTACGTGGAGGGAGAGACACAGCTAGCTGGAAAGGGCTGAGGAGTGCTGATGGGCGGGTATCGTCGATGTCAGGAGGAGCGGAGGAGGGGCGGTTTGTTGAGCGGCTGATACCACCTTCAGAGTCGGGGTGCGTTGGTCCATTTCCTGAAGGCTCAGCGTTCATCGAAGAGTTGTCCGGGGCGGGAGGTTGGGTGTGACCGAGGAAAAACTCGAAGTCGGAGAGGTGATTATGAGCTTGGTCCTCCTCGTCAGGGAGTGTAGAGGGGAGGTGAAGGGGGGTGGACGAGATGTCCATATCGCGCTCTCCGGAGCTCCTGACGCTAAAACCGCTCGGGGAGACAGTGGGGAGAGGAGGGGAACGGATAAACGAAACCGGGGACACCTTCGATGCAGGGGACAGGACGACAACAGCACGCAGTTCTGAAAGCTCACGCTCAAGACGCTCGTTTATGCGCGTTAACCTTGGACGATAGGTGAGAGCGGTAGGGAATAAAGTGGGTGCCCTCACCTTATACACTCACGCTCAACGCGGAGGATGTGCTGAAAGCCACCGTGGGGTTCGTTGGGCGGCGGTTGTGGGGAGGGTGTTTGTGGAGGTAGTTGGCGTCGGGGAGGGGGGTGCGGAGTTGGCGGTGCCTCAATATCAGCTGATACGGAATGGGGGTCGGGCTTTATGTCCGTAGGTTTCCTCCTTGCGTCGAGGGTGTCTTTTGAGGATCGTCTCTCCTTTTTGAAGCCACTGATCGCATCTGAGAGGAGGTCGACGCGAGCTTGGAGGTCTTCGACGGCATTTGTAACCCCTCCCCTTGGGTGGGGTCTTGTTCGTGTGGGAGCCGTTGGCGATGAGCGATGTGTGGAATGAACGGCCTCGGGTTCCACGGAAGGTGAAGTCTGGACCGCAACCGAAGCAAAACACGGGGAACGCTGATGCCTCATCCCCTGTGAAGCCAGTGACGCTCTTAGAGAAGGAAATCAGACAACGTTGGGCAACTTACGCGATTATGCAATTCATGGACTTCTAATTCCAAGGCATGGTTGCGTTCTTCCGCTACGCTCAAAGAGCGGACCACCTCTGAAAGGGGTACTTCCGGTAGACTTGGGTGTAGTGCTTCAACTAGGCTGCGTTTCCGAGGAATCGGTTTAACCCCCGCAATGTGTTCGTGGTCCCGGCGTTCCAGTTCGGCTTCCCTGCGGGCGACCTGAGCCTCCAACGTCAAGATGGTTTCATGTGCGTGATGAAGCGCCTCCGAGGCTTGGCTGTACCGGCCACGTTCACAAGCGAGGGCGTTGACTAATGCCTCCATCCTCGGGGGTGCGATTGGGAGAGGGGTGAAATCGATGAACCTCGTCGACCGTCCTGGGGAGGATATTTAGACGGGCAAGCAGAATTTATGACTCAACTTACCCGCAGGAGTAGGTAAGTGCATCATGGCAGATGTCCACCCGTCGAAACTGCCGTTGGATCTCTGGACTTGAACCGTTCGAACGGGCGTGAGCTGGAATGGTGGGGACAGTTTGGTCAGGATGAAGAGCTTACCTTTTTTAATCAAAAGTTCCACCACCTCCTTCATCTCTTCCTTCTCCCTCTGAAGCTCTTGGATGAGATTCACCCACATATGCTTGTCATTCTTTCTCCGTTCGGCGTCCAGTTCAGCCTGGAGAGTGTCGAGGGTGTCGAGCGCGGTCAAAAATCTTGTGTTCAGGTTCGCATTGAACGCGAGAGACGCCTCGAGTTGTGAAGTTAAGGTGGTAATCTGAGAAATGGGGTCAACGTGGGCGGCGAAGTGGGTGCGGTGGATCGACGGACTTGATCGGTCTGTTGGGTCACCAGGGTTCTTAAATCCGGCGGTCCCATTGGGGTATAAGCAAAACACAGCGGGTATTCGACAAAACAGCAAGTAGAGACGGGAACGGATAACAGATGTACAGCAGCGGCGAGAGCAAGGGAATAGCAATGGACACAACAGCTCAACCCGCAATTCCACACTCCGTCGTCAACCAGAAACATAAGGCAGTTCCCGGCGATTTTAAGCTCCGACAAGAAGCGTGATGTGACTGCAGTCCCGTGATATCCCGCGATCGTTTGGTAACGCGTCGTCGACCATGCACAACGCGTCAACTGGCTGTAGATCATGTCCCTCAACGACGAGGTCTGTACGTCGGATCCCGATGAACTCGAAAATATCCTTGCGACAAAGTCAGACTACTGGGGGGCCAAACCGCCTGCTTCGCAATCCCCCCAGATCGCAGGCAGTACGAGCGTATCGTTGACTCGGAAGCCGATTCCAAGCTCTCAGCCCTCGGACGATTCGCCCCGCCCCCGGAAACGAATGAAGGTGAGTTCTGTGGGAACGACACACTAGAGGGTAAGGGAAGTTAATTCAGCTTCAGCTTCACAAGACGCCGTCAACTCCCAGCATCCTCCCGCGAGCCAACCAGATCACACCCCCACTACCCCCATCATCGCGAATGAATAGTTTCAGAGACGACTCCTCGGTCTCAAGTGTCTCTCGCGCCGCGACCGACGACGTCGAAATGGACGACGAACACCTCTTGTCCATGAGACCTTATCGACCACTTGATGCCCCCTCTACGCCAACTTCAAACTCTCCTTTATCATCCCCCTCCCGCCAAGAATCTCAGGACCCTTATAATCCCCAAGTTGTTGGACCTCTTTCCCGCTGCACCTCACCGGGTGTTACATCCTCTCCTTCCGAGCTTTCTAGACACTCTTCGTCGCACACTTCCGCCAGAAGTCCACCACCCGTTCCAGAGACGTGGCTGCCATCGATACCACAACCAGGGCTCGTTGGTCCTGAGCTTCGGCCCGGCCCCGAAGATGCGGAAGGATCCACACGTCGATGGTCTTTTCGATCAAGGAAAGCTAATCAACTCCAGCCATATAGATTCGATCGCCTACAATATAAGCGGCAGCTACAGGGGAATCCCGACGCAGTTGTGACCGCGTTGAGCCCACACCGCCGGAGGTCGTCTCCCGGATCAACAGTGGACCAGGATTTCATCACAGATGATGATGAGAATACTCAAGAGACTGGTGGGCTCGCTGGACTCACCCTCACCGGGGAAGAGGAGAGCGAATCTCAGTCGAGGGATAGTCACCATCCTCATTTGGACGTTGCTTCTCCAAGAGTCAGCCCCCCTGCGCAGCCACCTCCACAATGGTACCTTGACGGTATGGAGCAAATTTTTGATACGGATAGCGACGAGGACGAAGTAATTGGATACCTTGCTGACCGTTCTCGCAAGAAGCAGTCAGCCGCAGAAACAAACAATAACGGAGAGGCGCCCGCAGTAAGTTGCCAGTACCCGTTTGGAATTCCGCAGAACCTGATCAACCCTCCAGAACACAGAGGAACCAGATAACCAGCGAAGGAGAAGGCGGACACGGCGCCATAAACCCCCGCCATGGTTCCGCCATATCGAGAGACCAAGACCTCGCTCACCCGACCCTCCACCAAGCGGTCGCGACTCACGTGGGCGGAGTACGGAAGGTGTAGAAACCTCACCCCCTGATTTTGGGCCACCACCTACAGGTTCTCCGCCCGGTGGTCGCTTGGGATCAACTCCCACTCGGCCATCCCCCCGCCCACGGCGAAGGCTCTCTACCTCGGCCGAACCCTCGGATACTTCGGAGACGGATCAAGAAACAGGGCTTAACAAGAAGCAGCTTCGAGCGCTTCGTCGCATGCTGCCCGCAGGAATGATCCAGAAACAACTACGCCAACCACCACCGCCGAGGCGCTCATGTTCCACAACAGCACCACTTCCACCTGAACACAGTCCGCCCACCTCGCAAGTCATCCCTGGGAGGGCTAGGACGACGCGCCACGTAAATCCTGGAGTAGGTCTTGCCCATGCGATCAAAGGGGACTCAGAGAGTTCTGATGAGAGGCGATCGGTGATCAGCGTCAGTTCCTCTGGTCGCTCGATTTCAGATGTCGAGGAGTTACGCTCTCGCACGTTTCCCGGTGTTTTGGACTTGTCCCTGGACTCTTCCGACGAAACAAATGTCTCGGACATGGAGGATGCCAATGTCGACGACGCTGACATTGGTGCTTGGGTTCACCGTAAACCGGTAAACCTTCGACCTGAATATGGTGACTTCGGAGAAGCTGAGGAAGGGGATCTCATCGACCGCATGCTTTCGAGGACCACCGTGTCCAGACGACGCGCAAGGAAGCCGACGAAAAACGCGACGCTCAATTTGCCTGTGGTAAAGCGTGGCCACCGGAAACGCAAGAAAACAACAAATATTTACGTCAACGGCTCCAGACCACACGACCGCTCGCGCCAGTTGCGCATTTCCGACATGTTTGGAACCAGTGAAGTAAACGAAAGAGCTCATGGCGAAGTCAACCGGAGGTCTGTGCCCCGCGGAGGCGGGAGGGCGCACAGTTAGTTCTCCCTTTTCGTTTCAGCTGCTCTCAGACGCTAACACTCTCACTTTTCAAAGAGACTCCAAGACGTGCCCGGAACACAGCCGAGGGCCATTCTATAGAAAACCAGGCGTCCCCAGGGAAGAAGAAACGGCCGAATGGACAAACATATCAGAATCACAACCTCCCAACATCAACTCGCATTGTCACCGGCAGGCAACACATAAACGCCATGAACCTTGAACTCGAGGAAGAGCCGGAATACGTACCACGCCAACGACCTTACTCCCCCGGTAATTCCCAACAAGATACTCCCGCTTACTCCGTTTTGGAAACCACTCACTACCGCGCGATACATCCTTCGGAGTTCAGAGTCCTCCCACTAAACATATCGTTTGGTCCCAATACGTACCTTGGCAGAGGGTGGCTACGGGACCTCCTCGCGGAGCTCTGCGGTCAAGACGTGATTGCCCCACCACCATTTCTCGTTCAGGAAGTGGAGCTTGATTCGATGATGGATGTTGAGGACTTCGCGAAGGTGTTCGTGTCAACGGTCGACCGATTATTAGCAACGCTCCAAGGTGGAACGGCGAAACTCATGGTAGATTGGAACGAGTGGCAGAACACTCTCCACCCATTATTTCGGTTGTTTACGTGGATGGCCTCGGGAGGTTATTCGATCACCGAATCACTCCGCAACGACACCCTCGAACGGGCTTCCCGGTTGGCGAATCATTTGGATGCGGAACTGGAGCGTACACCTGCCTCAGAGACCAAGGCATTCCTCCTCACGGCTCGCTGGGTTTCTTTCGAACTACTTTTGCGCGCACACGGTGCATCGGGTTCCATCCCCCTACGCGCCCTCAGCATGGCACTGGTCAAGCATCTCTTCCAACCGGCCTTCCTCAAACCCGCAGCGTCAGTGTTCCCGGATCCCACTATTGTCGAAATACTCGAGCCCTCACACCACCTCTTCCAAGTGTGGATCTGTCTCTTTCATACCCTCGAGCATTTGGCAAAATGGTTTCATGAGCCGACAGGGGATGCAGCGGTGTCCCCGAATACACATCCTATCTGGCAATTGGTTCGGTCTACTTTGGAATCAGAGAAACTTCCCGACTTGGACGCAAGCGAGAAACTCTGGAGTTCGATCTTCAACCTTTGCGCCGTCTCCCAATTCTCTCTCCTCGGTACCAGCTCTGAAGTCCCCCATCTTTCCGCATGCTGGGACATGGTCCTCCTCGCCCTGCGTCGTATCCGTTTGGTAACGGGTCAAACGGACGACTCCCAGATCCGACGGCGTCGGTTGATCAAACGGGACCAATACATCCGGCTGCTGTTCTCAAGGTGTTTCTTTTTGAGGAAGCCTTGGTCGTGGAATCTCAAAGATGCCTCTGCCCTGTTCGGATTACTTTCTGATGTCTTCAAAAACAGGAAGTTTTCCAACCTAAACGGAGAGGCGTCTGACTTCCCGAGCTTTGTACGGCACGATGACATGTCGCTTTTGTCGGAGTACAGGAATAGCGACACCGCATTTGGGCTGTTCCTGAAACTTGCCGTGCTGGCTGTAAAGGATATGAGGGAGGCTGTAGACGACCCGGGGTTACCACTCAAGTTGAGGAAGTTGATGTCAGTCTTGATTCCCGTTGGATCTGTCCCGTTCACCAAGGATACCCCGCCGACGTCTCAAGAGCTTTCGATGCTCTACAACCGCCTCAGTTCGATCGCCATCGCCATCTATCTCGACCCGAACGTCACCAACGCCAACTCCCGCATCGCTCAAGCTCGTCGCTATGTCGCTTTTAAGGATGCAGATTTAGCGACTCGCCAAGCTTGCATTCGTGGGATGATGCATTTTGCCATGATAGCTTACAGGCTCCAGCTACCACTCACTCCTCCACTGGAGTGGGTGACTGAAGCAACAGACGTCTTGCTGGACGAATACCGAGCCTTTCCCCCAAGTGACACACGACTCGAACTCAAGAATCGGATTGTTCTGATTTTGCAGCTATTGGTTGGCTCGCTGAGGCGCATTCTCGAGCGCATTGGTAAAAAGGATCCCAAGATTTACCCTGACCCTGTGTTCATGGAGGGCCGTGAGTCCAAAATTAACCTTCCCCATGAAGTTTCGTTGACCGGGTATCTGCAGCTTGGGTGACTCGGGTCTTTTCAACAATGACCGACATCGCAAACCTCACAACAACAGGAATCGAGATCCAACGACTCGTACAGACGTTCTTGAACGTTCGCGCCGCCTACTTCCCAAAACCACGTCGGCCCACGATCCACGCAGCCACCGAGGACAGCCAAGAGAGTCAAGACTACTTTGGTATGTTCGACATCGACTTGGACGATCCCGACCTACAAGCAGTACTCGGTGATGAATCTGAGTCTCCCGAGGCCAAGGAAGTCGCTCGCAAGGACAAATTACTCGCAGAAGTGGTTCAAAAGACCGTTATCAACGGGATCTTCAAATTGGTGATGAGGCGTGTCACGGACGTTCCGGACGGTTCCTCTCGAGAACTCGCACACTACGATCTGGACAAATGGATTGATTGTTGGGTTGGCTGTGCCCAGATAGTGGTTCATAACGGGCTGCGGGTATGTTCTTCAGCTTCCACGCTTGTGGGTAGTCGCTCACATGGGTCACTCAGGCCTGGTCGTTTTACCTGACTCTTGGTGGTAAGTCGTGGGAAAGGATTTCGGACGGACCTTGGAGGCGTAGAATCGGCCTACGATTCATGTTCATGCTGCTTGTCCTCGATCCCGCCTCATACAAGGTGGGCACCGTGCGATCCATTCATTCGTTGTCCGATCTCACGACCTCCGCACAGTCGCACAAGGACAGCTTCTTTGACGTGTTGTTCGAGTCATTGGCCACCTCCGAGCTGACCATGGAACATCAATACGTTTCCCTATTGTTTAGTATTGATGGCCTTCAGCATCCACTTGTGGACGGCATAGCGTTGCAGAGGGGTCTTGACGGCGACTACCTTGTGACGGAACAAGAATTCAACCCGCTCCGCATGACCGTAATAATACGTGCGTACCACCCCCTCCACCAAAAGGACCATAATCTCACCCGGTTGCTCAAGGAACCACCCAGAGTCTTTCTGCGCGCATTCGACAGGAGGGTGAAAGACCGGAACTGAGGGGCAATGACCAAGTTTATATCGGGCACTTAATCAGGATGCTCTCCGCTATGGAAGAGATCCTCCAGGTTAGCACCCAACCGTTGCTGCGGCAAACAGACCCTAACCAACCCCTACCCCAGTCCTTGATAATATCCAAATCGAGTAAAGCTGAGGGCTACAAGACCTTCCGTGCCGAAGTCACAAACACTCTGAAGTCTTACCCTGAACTTGCTGGGGATGAGCGGTTAGGAAAGGCGATTACTCGGGTATCAAGGGTGGGGGGTTCCTGATAGGTGGTGATCTCGACACAGATCGCTGTTCCCCTTGCACCGGTGCGAAATCCCATAGCTTTATGGAGGTGTCGACCGGCTTGGAATTCGGGCGTCTTTGCACCATCATGACTTCGGTTCCTTCGTCCTCGGAACTATTGTCCGAGTCATCAGATCCTGACATATCTTCATCGAAGTTTCGGGATCCAGTAACGCTCAGGAGCCAGGGCTTTAATGGGTTGAAACCGACCGATCCAATAGCGTCTAGACTCAACATCAGCGTATGCCTGTGATGAATCTTGGGCCGAATCGTACCGTTGTGTGCGGCGTATTTTAGTGTTGGTGGTAAAGGTTCCGCTTGTGAATCTGTGTGGCTCGCTTTCCACAGATCGAAGAGACGCACACCTCCCTTCTGAAACATCACATAAGTCTCGAGCATATTCACAGGTGACCATAGACAAACGTTGTCTCCTACTCCAAGCCACCTTCCCGCATAATCGATATCAAACATGAGCTTTTGATTTGATATCTCTCCCAGACTGAAGTCGGAAGCTTGAAAGACTTGTAGAGGAATTGAAGTGTCTCCCCGGAGGTCCCAGCTGTATATCCTCGTGCTCCGGCGGAAGGATGCATAGAGGATTGAGGGATTGGTTGGGTTGAATTTAAGCTGAGACGTGGGGAAAAATCAGCGGGTTCCCCCACGGGATAAGGGTTGAACTTACCTGAGATACGCTGTTCCCTAGTTCTTCGCAACCTACCCACGTTATGGCCTTCTCCCCCGTGGATTCACTGAACAGGGCGATGTTGAAACTGGAAGGAGTCAAAGTCCCGGCTGCGAAGTATTCGTTCGTTTGGTCTGGGCAGAACGCGATGGAAGATATGATCCCTAGACGCGAACGGTTTAGTGGCAGGGTGTGCGAGGGAAAACTCGCGAGTTGAGGGAGGATGATCCGACCTTTCAAGCCGTCCTTGGCCTTCTTCGAAGGAGTTGTGTGAAGTCTCGTCCCTTCGTTGTTGCCATCCCTGTGTACGTCGAACACCTCAATCGCGTCTTCGAATCCGCAGTAGAACCTACGTGTCCGAGTTTCGAGGTTAGAAAGCGATCCACCGAGAGGATATTGGCACGAGCGTGATACTTTGTGGCGTTGGTATTAAACGACAGGCAGTGGGGAGCGATCTGCCGCTCCCTGTGGTCTACGATCGAATACGATGCCCTGAGCTACAGATATTGGGCGTATCCCGCTGTCAGTGGGGGGCTAATGGTAGAATATTTGAATGGAGACAGGGAGGTGACTTACACGCCCATCGGAGGCATCGAGCAACTTGACGGGACATTCCCGCACTGACGCCAGGAAACAAAAGACGGCGGGGTCATTTACCGTGGCAGACGGGTACCAAGCGTAATCAACAATAGGGGCAGGTTGGTGAAAACACAGAGGTTCTACGTTGCTTGTCCTGTGAACGAAACTCCGTATGCATAGGCTCTCTCGGCAGGGGGTTAAGCGTACGGGTATAGCATCTGAAAAGATCGATTTTCGCAATGCGATAACGCGACAGAACCATCTGGGGACCTAGAAAGCCACGTCACAGTTCAGCCTATGCCATGGTTTTCTTGGTAAGTTTCTGTAAACCATTTCGCGCTTCTCGCAAAATTTCCGGGGAAATTTACGTCTTCGAGAAGATCTTTGGACTCGAGTAACTTGGGTGGCCGCTCGGTGTTGTACGTTGGAGGTGTCCAGGTCGCAATAGCATCTCCAGACCCAGATTGATCATCGGTGTGACCAGACATGGAGGAGCAGCCGTGGAAAAACCATCATGATAACAAACTCTCGGCGAAATTACCGCAGGGGAACCGGATATCTTGGGTATATAAAATACAACGCCGGCTTGGGGTACAGTGGAATGGCGTATCACAACAACTGACAACTAACGACGTGCACGATACCTCTCAAAGGTCGGCTATCATGATGAAACCAAATCTCTAATTTCGTACAGCGGTGGCAAAGGTTTGAGGTTCCTCTGGAACAACACGTAACGGCGGACGTGCCATATGGCGTTCTTGAGCTGATACCTTGCGTGTCGGGTAGTTGGGACGGAGAAGACAAAATCTAGCTCTTCTAAAGTGAGAGCCTTGGTTTCGGGTAACGTGAACAGGACCGCCGTCCATCCAACTATCGAGAGGAGATGTTGAACTCATGAAATGTGGGGGGAGAAATGGGGCTGGTACGTACTCATGCACCAAGCAGCATAATAGCCAAAGGCTCCTTGGGGTTTGAATGCTTTGAGTAGTGACGGGAATGAAATAGCGAGCACAAAACTGTAACACCGATAGTTAGGAGCCGCACGTTGGATTTGGGGTGCAGGCGACTCACTTGAACAACCAACAGATTGAAGTAGCCCACGACATTCCCAGATCCCGGATATACAAAGGGAATGCCTCCGCAGAATACGTAAAGGGTACAGGACCTTCACCTGGCGAGTAGAACGCCATGAATAGCTACAGAAGGTGAGAAACCGGGATGGATTCACGAGACAGGCACGGCTTACGTAGATACCCGTAGCAACGATACCTGTCCTTGTTGGACCCTCTGGAGCCCAGAATCCAAAGCCGGTCATAAGAAGGCACGCAGCCATTAGGGGGAAGGTAGTAAGCAAAAGATTACGCCTTCCAAATGTATCGACTAGGAGGAACCGCGGATGAGGAGGATTCAATGATGCCTCCGGGAACTTAACGTACTGGTATAGAGGGCAGGAAGGGCGAAGAGCCAGTTCACCAATCCGGTGCCCATAGTGACGAGCAACGCAGAGGTACGACTGAACCCAGCTTGCAAGAAGATAGTTGTAGAGTAATACGCGATAACGTTGACGCCACAGAATTGTTGCATAAACATGACGAGACCGGAGGCTTGGGTAGCACGCCTGTTTCGCGGGACTCGGAAGAGGTCCAGGATGAGGTTGCGACCTTTCTGAACATCCTCTTCGGCTTCGAGGAGAGCGTTCATGTAGAACATATCGCGAGCGGCCTGGAGGGGTGTGGTCCTTAAGCGTAGCATTGCTGCATAGGCGTCGACATAGCGACCCTTACTGATGTACTGGAGAGAAAATGAGGAGGAGGACTATGGCAATTGGCAACAAGGCTTACCCAACGAGGTGACTCTGGAGCAAAGTATATCATAGCACAAACTATAACGGGAGCGACGGCAGTACTTCCAAGCATTAGCCTCCAAGCGATGTTATCTTCGATGCCGCCAAACGCGACGGAAACAATATCTCCAAGCGCGATGCCAAATGCAGTCCACACCTGCCATTGCATGACCAAGGCACCACGAATGGGGGCGGGGGAACACTCTGCAGTGTAGATAGGGGCTGTTGCGGATTTGGGACCGATGCCAAGCCCAAGGAAGAAACGAGCGACGAAGAGCTGCGGCCAAGAGTAGGTGAAGGCCTCCCAGATTGAGGCAAGAGCAGCGATGACGCAAGACCAAAAGATGCATCCACGACGACCAACCAGCCGATTAATCGGATCCGTGAGCCAACAAGACAGCCTGAAGGAGACTGCGTAAACGGCGATCCTCGGGAACAGGATAGGGGAATTTACACGGCACAGCAGAGATAGGGAGCAGAGTTAACGAGCCCTTGGATGAGGACGTGGGAATTGTTGTTTTCGTCGTCGATCCCAAATCGACTGTAGTAAAACACTTGGGCGCCATTGACAACAGACTCGCTGTGGATGGCGTTTCAGTTGAAAAGAACTAGCAAAACGAGAAACGACCCACTCCATTCCTTGGACAACCGCAGCCATCGACGAGATGATTGCAACGTAGTAGATCTGCCACGGTTGTTTCCACCTGTTGGTTTTCTCATCCTGAAGTGCGGTTAACTCCTCAGGAGTGAGACCCTCAACCATTTCCGCCGCACGGGGGAAACCAGCAAGGACCGCGCCTCTCTTGAAATCCTCGACTACGTCGCAGTGATCAGGGGGGACGCGAGAACCCCAAAACTCACTACGTACCATGCTCCATCAGACCGCGTTTTTCGCAAAAGCTGACGGCATCTTCCTCGAGTGTCCCCTTGTCCTTCCCCGCGAGTGGGTTCTGGAGTTTGGTGGAAAGGCTCAAGACATCGGAGGAATGCCCCGACTCGGGCCGAGAAGCGTTCTGGTTGTGTACGACGGTTTCCTTCTCGACATCCCGGTTCTGCAAGAGAATAAGCGATTGGGAGAGAAAAAACGGACGGGGATGGGCTTTACGGAAGACATGTTTGGGAGGGGGACGGAGGGGGCGGGCACAAACCACGTTGCGGGTTTAAATACCGGGACATGGGGGCAAACCGTCCGCAAATATTTTCCCTCAGAGTCGCGGTTCCGTCGCCACCCCTTCAAAGAATGGAGACAGTCATCGAACCTCACCGAAGGGAGTGACGTAACCGCGAAGAACAACCCCACGTTTCTCCGACACCGACGCTTATTTAGGCCTCTCCCACGGGATCGCAAAGCAAGTTGTCGACGTGAGGAAAAAAGGCTTAGCAAAAAACACTAGGACAAGAACGCGCACATCGAACTACAGACGAAGTCTGGCAGAACACAAAGATCTAAAGAGCAGGGAAGAAATCGTCAGGAGTCTTCTCGTGCTTCGCACACGAGCGTCCCAGTAATCCACAGCAAAATACAAGAGGGCTACAAAACGATCAGATAGTGGAGTATCCAATTGGGAGAGGTGGACGGGGTGGGTGGGTGTCACGATGAGAGCGAAGGGTACAAAAACAGCACAAGGGATCAACAGGCAGATCATAAGGATGCTACAAACGGTCAGGGAAACACTTCGGATACACAGCAGGTGCGACAGAATAAAAAGGAATAATGATATGCAGTCGTGAGCTTCTTGCCATAATCGTAATCTTCGTCTCTTGGTCGTTCAACAAACCAACCCGTTCAGCACTGGATGCAACAGGAGTTATTTGGGCGCACCGGACTGCAAAATTTTCACTCACCGAATTAAACGGCGCCTGAATCCGCCTTCCGTGCTTCGTCACTACCATCCGACTCCGCTTGTTCTTCTGTAGGGAACTAACTGGACTCCCCTCCGGTTTCTGTCCGGGGACTTGGACAGGCCGTAGCTGCTCTGGTTCTAGAGACATTACTATGATGTCCCGAGTATCCTCCGGGACTATGTGCCTCCCACCGAACGTGTAATCGTAAAGGGGCGCATATTTGACTCGGAGGTGGCGACCAGAGTACCCGAGGCACCGACCATGAAGCCGCCGAAATGCGATCTTGCTCTGAACGACGCCTGGGAAGTCAACAACGGCATAGGGGTAATCTTGCATATCAGCAGGACAGTAGATCGTCATCTTCGTGGCACCGAGCTCTCGGAGGATAGGCTTCAACCGTTCGCCATCGTAGATGACCGTCACCTGCTTGTCGACGGTACTACAAGCCTCGTCCAAAACAACGGAGTAGTTGAGGTTAAGGATAAGGATGCGCGTGGTCCCCAATTCGCGGTCTCCGTCCTTGGCATCCGGTTTCTCACATCGGTACCAGTGAGGGCAGCACCGGATATCCGACGGATGCAAGTCAGGTCGGTCCAAGCACTTGTGCTTCGTATTGACAAAATGGTCATGCGCTACACCCGAACGTCACAGGCTTCGTAGAATGTACCGAGGGGGAGAAACTCACGAATGGAACCACGTTGGAGGAAGGATTCGTTGACGCCGGGGAACAACCCAACCATGTACCTTTTACGCTGGGACTTACGGTCGATGACCGCCAAAGCCTCTTCGGCGTCTTCATAAACCCTGCAGTCGAATTCTAGGCCTTCTTCGAAAGGGTCGTAGGACGGGTACATGTAGTCTGGAGAAAGTTTCCGTCACCCGACCATGCGACCTATTCCCGGACGCACCGTCTGGGTCATCGTAATCAAACTCAATACGGGGAGGGGAAGGACTGTTGAACGAAAATGGGTAATCGGGGGAGTTGTTGGCAAGCGATAAAACTGCGGGGGCGATCATCAGGTGACAATTTCAACAGACCAACACCGGATGGCCTACCGCTCTCATCACTAGAAGAGTAGCCGGAAGTCAAAGACGGACAGTCACTGAAGATAGGCGAAAGCGGAGCTAACAAAAACGATCAGTCATGACACGCCCCGGAAATACTGGGCCGCTCACAAAGCATCGGAGAGACACAGACAGAGAGGGTGTCATCGTCCCCATAAAAGTCCGCAGGGGTAATCGTCTTGTCTGGGTCCTCTTCGAGTTCATCCCCATCCTCATCGGTGATGGTCACAGTTATGTCGCTCGTCGACGGGACCGACGATGGCAACTGGGTCTGAGGAGCCTCGCCGAAAACTACCGACAGGTAATCCAGAACGTCGAACCAAGGCACGCTTGACCCAACAATCGTGAAGCACGTCGCGTTCGCCGCAAGCAGCGCAGCAGGAGTGATATCGTTCTGGGTTCCGCCATCAGATATCGTCGATAGCCACGGGGAGAAAATTACCTGAGGGGTGAAGGTGCTGGTTCTCAAGCTCGAATCAAGGTTTGGAAGGGGTAAACTCGTCTACAGTCCTCTTCAGAACTGCATTCGCGGTTACGATCTCTGGCGACTTACGTAAGCCAAGTACGTGGTCAGGATGACGCAGGGAGGCGCGAGTAAGAGGAATATGTTGAAGTAAGAGGCGGGAGTCGATACTGGCTTCTCCTCATCCCAATCCAAAGACGGGAAACACTTCTCTTGACCAACCTCCAGAATGGCTACTTCCGTCGACACGTTCGTGCCCGCCGCGGAACCCAAGTTCGAATGCTGGGAGGGAGTATAGTAGACAACCAAGTCAGTAATGGGGGGATTTAGAGAAAGCATGACGCCGGAGTAGAACGTGGGCGAGCCAATGAAAGCAGGTGAAAAGGAAAAGACGTCTTCAATCCGTTCAAGGAAAGAAGCTGGTGCCACGGACTTGAAAGCCGTAAGGAAGAGGGAAATTGTGGAGGATGCTTGATGCATCCTGAGCAGGAAGGGCGCAAGAAATATCGCGCTCCCGATTAGGTGGGCGATTAGCATTCGTCGAGGAATGAATTTATGCAGGCAAAAGGGTGATTGTGTGATATCACCGTGACGCTTCTTGGGTGCGGGGAAGGCACGAGGTAGGGGTGAGGTGTGATGAGTGGCTGGTGGATGAAAGGGGAGGTGAAAAGAGGGCGGGGTAAAAGGGAGGCTGAGGGCGAGGCAAAAAAAGGTCGTTATATGTCACGCGCAAGAAAGAAAGGAAAACCAACCGTTCCCTTTGACCTCTGGCGGACTGACAAACACTAAAACCTTTTTCCACGGTGCGGTTCAGCAGAGTCCATTGTTCTCCACACTGGGCGGGGGTTGACCGTGCGAACTGGGTTGACCGGGGCAAAAACCACGCAGCCATTTTGTCTCGGCCATTCACTGTTCCCCCACCTCACCTTAGCACCCCACGCCACACTTGAGAGGACGGATTTCGCTGTAAGCTACCGAGCAGCTACTAGCTAACACTCACCCTCAAGCAAGGGGAGATCTGCGTTGTTGATCGGACTCGATTCCAACTCCGATGCGGGCGGGCGTGGTCGCGACACCAGCTCCATGTGATTCCTTCCCCCACGGGTCATCGAGTTGAAATTCGCCAGTGGACAAAACATTCCCCCAAAACGAGAAACGTCTATTTGTGTCTGCACGGCTAGATATCCCATTAACTGGAAAAGCGCGTCGTCAGTTCGACCGGAGTCGGAAGGAAACTACCCAGGGTAAGTGACCATGAAGGAAGACCTCACCAGGCCGGTACCGTAAGTGGTATTTTGACTGTTGTCTATTTCAAAAACCAAGATAATACAGCTGCGGCGGGATCATCCGGCGAACCGAACTGTGGGACTTACCGCCAAACCCTGGGGGCGAGCGAAACGGCCGATCCGTTAGTGCGGGTGTGTTTATAGGGGAGTGTGTGGACGTACCGACAAACTAGTTTCTTTGTACTTCACACTCATATCCGCCGCGGTGAGCCTCATGGCTTCGATGGCTTGGTCTAAGCTGACCCTATAAATAGTATCGCTAGCCATGGCCAACTGAGCGGCAGTGACTGCCTTCACGGCCCCCAAACTATTTCGTTCCTGCGTGGAGGTAAACACGCCCGAGGTGAGCTGCACAACAAGGGGGGACCATGGTGTAGACACGTGACTTACAATGCATGGTACCTGAACCAGTCCGTCGATCGGATCGCACGTCAGTCCGAGGTTGTGTTCGATCCCGATCTCAGCTGCCTGGTGGAGTGGGATGAGGTTGAGGTTGAAATCACAAGCTCTGTGACCGACTCACCTGGAGTACCGTTTCTGGAGGAGCTCCCATGCATGCCGCGAAACCAGCGGCGGCCATTGAGCAAGCAACTATCGGACCCCTGTCAACCAGGCACATGCATGTTAACGGCGTTCGCCTCACCTCCGACCTCAGCCTGACATCCACCTTCCGCAGCCGATATGGTACTGCCACGCTTGAACAGCATCCCGACCGCCTGAACACCAATTGAATTCTCAGACGGAAAACACGCTCGAAGGGTCAACTCACGGCGGCAGTCAACAGGAAGGTCGTGATAGACTTTTGAGGATCGTCGCTGACGAACTAGACCGGGCGAAATCAGAACCAACCCATTGGGTAGTACAGATTGTCCCCGTACCTCGATGATGTACTTCAACACGCTGGGTATCACGCCTGGAGAACGTAACACGGGACTTCAGCAACGGCCCACAAGCAGGCTCCCTTCGTGTCACTGACCAGAAGCACCATTTGTGGGACTCGTCACGATTCGACCACCAGCAGCATTCACTTCGTTCACAGCACTGCGTTGAAAGTATAAGAGGCAAGAATGGCACTCCAGACCGACGGAGGTTCAACCTACATCGCGTAACATGATAGGAAATCCACAGCTGGTATCATCGTCTTCCTCTGTAGTTAGAGTGTGTCAGCCGGCGCGGGGAGGCGGGTCAGACATCACTCACCGGTGGGACAGGCAACAATGGATGGTCGAATTGTCCGACAACCCTAGCGGCGGGTCTCCTCACGGGTGACACACCCTTCATCGGACCCGCCTCGGTTTCGATACCGTTTCCTCCCAAGGGTTCGTTGTCGAACCCATCGGGAGAGTCGATTTCCCCACTGGCCCGCTCTCCTTCACTGATTTGGTGGTATCCTTGGAAAGAAGGTGTGAGTCCAGGATAAAAACCTCTCATCAGTCTCTTGTATAACATCGGGGCTCGACGGTGCAGCCTAAGTCTCCCAGGGAGAGTCTTCTCAGATGTCGAGACTCCTGTTCGGATACAGTCATCCATGACCGCCCAGATTCTCAAGAGCTAAAATGGTGATCAATTACACGGCGGAAACCCTGTGACAGTTACCGCACCTTGTTGTGGATCTCCTCATCGGTGTACCCAAAGGAGGCCTCGTTGTCGTATACAATCTGAGCGATCGTCATCTACGGAGTGATGAGCACCCTCTGTCACAGTACGCGCGGATACACCGACATTGTGTCTGTGGGACAGGGCCAGCAAGGTGTCTCCGGACTTGAACGGGTATGGGGGGTGCATCGGATCAGTGTCTTTCTCGACTTGACTTGCGTCCATCCCGCCAGTGGTCTTTGAGAGACGAGCTACATGCACGGCTCGTTTGTCAACGGCTTTGTAGAACAGATTTTCGCCAGCGGTCTTGGTATCTTCGTTCACGACAAAACCCCCCCCAACACTGGTCACACATCAAAGATCCGCTTCAGAAACACTTCACATTCTGCCTTTGCGATGACGCACCTGAAGTATTCGTTCGTCGCCAGCATATCACCCGCTTTATCGAACACGGAGAACCTCATGCCGTTCGGATGCGTGCGTAACACTTGGTCGTACCTCCAGATCATGTCCCGGTCGTGGTCGTAATGGATTGTGTGGTGTCCGCCGAGCATGATGGATTTCGTGTCGAGCATGGCCTGGTAACGAGCGGGGATGGTGCCTGCATCTATCGTTTCGGGATCCGAACCTAGGTGACATTGTTTAACGAGTGCACCGCGGGGGTCCAAAAATCACATGTACCTTCCAGGCCAAGGAGGATGGCTTGGGGAGTGTGGTGCCTGTGATTCTGTTCAGCGGACCGTAGACAGGAAGTCAGGCCAATGCTCACCCCTTTCCGGTCGCGGCTAACGAGCCATACCTACATTGAATGTCACCATCTTGTTGACATCACAACCAGAACACGTGGGACACGAACAAGGTTATCTTCACCGTCTCCACCTGAGGGTGCAGATTGTCAGCTGAGCCGTACGTTTGTGATGTGAAATGGCGTGCACCCGTTCCAGGATCCCCAAGTCTCTCAAGTCATTGATAAATATGTTGCCAGCCCTCATGGGGCCGACGGTATGTGAACTGCTCGGACCAACTGAAACGCCGCAACATCGCGTCTGGAAACTTCAATAAGCAAGACGACGAACGGGACAACGGACCTCCAACGCTAAACAAGTCAAAAGTTGATATGACCGCATGTTCTGGTCGACGCAGCGGATCCTCGTCCTGACCTTCCCCTTTGACGATGTCCTTGTTCTCCTCCCGTTTGAGCGCGGTTAATGCGGAACGACTCGGGGTTGTCTGGGAGAAACCTCGAGTCTGCTGAAGTCTTCCCCCGCTGACAATGACGTTGCTACCACCGGCGCCAGTGCGCTCCCCGCACCACGTTACGTTACGTGGGACCTGACGACCGCGAGCATTGCGGACGACGGTTAGAGAGCTGGAGGCTGCACGACGAGTGGCAGGAATCATCCCGTCGTCCGTGTGGTTGGGGGATAAGATCTAAGAGGCGGGGACGAAGCTGAGCCGGGGGGACGAGAAATCTTTCATTTGTTTCGCCTCGCGACAAGTTCCGGTTCCATGAAAGGTCCGATCGGAGCAACCCAACTACGGTACCGGCTTCGGCAGGACGGGACAAACTCGAATATGTGGCCTCACAAACTATTAAACACAGGAGACAAATGCGACTGGAACGGGGTATGGTACATTGCTGAGGGAAGCCAAATACTGCACGCAATCAAAACACAAGCAAAGCGATATGCACCTCAGATGGGAAACAGGAGGAGTCGAAAAACCGATGAGAAAAGGAAGAATGCAAGATGCTCGATTCAAGGCGGGGGATTACAGTATGGCTGCCAGCGAAAACTCTAGAAAACTCTGGAATCAGAAACGTCTGTCCCAAGCCTGGCGGATACGGACTTACGTCGAAGATTAGCTCATTATTTTGTCACCCCAAATGAACCGGTGACGATGCGTTTTGTACGCCCCCATCGCCGATATCCAGACGATGTAGTTACAAGCAATGAAACAGAGCAGGAAGAGGAAACGGACGAGATACTTGGTCCGAGCCGAGACTGGTGCCGAGGAGGTGAAAATGATTATCCGCCAACGGTCGTGAAAAGAGGTAGTGAGCCACGTCATGTCCTTGACCATACTCTGAGCCTAGGGGGCAGGGTAAGCACACGGTATGTTCTCGAGAGATGTAAGACAAACCTTCACGCGGCCGGAATCATAGACGGACCGTATCTCCGTTATCTGAGCTCGGGTGACCGGGAGAGTGGTTTCAAGCTGCGACAGCGATTCCAAAGCGTCGTCAAAAGCGCGGTTAATGTGAGGAACGTAGACGTCGATGGCCCGGTCTGTCCGTCGGACGTTCCGCTGATAACACGGTTAACAAGGCCGGCGAACGCAAGAGAAGCTGATTTGATCTCACTTGGATGCCTGCATAGACCTGCCTGAGCGAGGTATCGATTGCCCTCGAGTTACTCAGGTGTTCTGAGAGTTTCGACTGCGGGCGACGCGAGGGTAAGGTGGAGTCGTCACCAAGGCTGGGGGGTGACGGACCTCAAGTTCCTTGAGCTGCCTCTCGTACTGGAGGGTCCTTGCGGAGGTAGAGTGAAGGAGGCTGTCCAAAGGACTGGCGCGGTCAGCCGTGGAACAGGAGGCGCAGGAAAATGGGGATTTACTGGGAATTTATATCGGGGTCCATTGTACAGAGGGGAGAGGCTGGGAGAGCGAAAGAAAGTGAATCGAGGATAGCCGACCCGGACAGGCGATCACTTGACCTCCTACCACCATCATGTCAGACAAGCGGAGGGCGGAAATCCTCGCCAAACGGGCAAAGCTCGAGGAGATGCGCAAGGCCAAGGCCCAACGCCAGGCCGAGGCCGACCGTCGCACATCTTTCGTACGCCCTCCAGCTCTCCGCCTCACTGCGGGTTGAACCACTAATCTCGATTTTCAAGGGAAGAACTCCACCACCAAAACCGGACGAGAAAGATATTGACGACTATATCACAAAGATTATTGGCCCATCCCGCGGAGTCGACACCGGCGAGCAGTCGCCCTCTATTCCTGGCACACCGTCACTCTCGGGCATACCCATCCTCCCTGGAACCTCCCACTCTGGACGTGCTAGCAGACAAAGCAACGAAGGCTCTGATAGGCAAGACTCCAGCTTTGGGAGATATACAAACTCTGGGACGGATCACGCTGTGGACCGGTGCGTTCGACTGTCACCTCCGCATTATTCTTGTCTAACCGGTGCTATTCTAGCACTATTATCCCGCGGGTGATGGTTGACCTTATCGATATCGAGCAAGAACTATTCGAATTGCCTCAGAAAGTGCGTCTACCACATGCCTCGTATCGATCGTCGGTCGCTGACCTCGATCAACAGGAGCGCGTTCTGTACAACAAAGAAGTCCAAACACGCGACGTGGGTGAAGATAACGACGCAGACGCTGCCCAAGCAGAAGCGGAACTTCGAGAACGGATATTGCGTGAACGGCTTGCGGAAGTAGAAAGCGCAGCCGCTCGTGAGAAGGAGCTGGACGAGGAGAGCGTAAGGTTGGAGAAGGAGATCGAGGCCGATATCCGGGGTAATCCCGGTCATACCCCCTAGGGCTATCGCGCTAACGAGACTCACGGAATCCAGATTTGACGGAAGAAGAACGAGGAATCATCCTCACCGCCCCAGAATTCGCTGACTTTGTCGAATCTTCCACCAAAATCATCCAACGCGCACTGAACGACAACTACGACTACATTCGCGACTATACCCTTGGCGCGGAGTCAGGCGTAGACGACTCAGAAGGCAGGCGTGTGAAGAGGGTATGCGCCTTCTTTGACGAGCGTTATGGCAAGAACCGATCCATCACAGACGTTGATTGGTCTCCCAAGGTGTGCGCTCTCTACGTTTTCTTGTGGGATTGTGGGCAGAACAGAAGTGCAGTTTGTCGCTGTTTTAGTACCCGGAGATTAGCTGCGCGGCATACAACAAAAACCCGGCGGCGTTGAACGAACCAGATGGGCTCGTAGCAGTCTGGAATTTGCACATGCTGGAACGACCAGAGTTTGTTCTCCATTCACAGGTGACCACCTTCGAGACTCCCTTGCGCTGTTGTTGATAGGGCCTTTAGTCAGATGTTCTGTCCGTCACTTTCTCACCGTTCCATTCAAATTTGGTATTCGGCGGGACATACTCCGGTCAAATTCTCCTCTGGGACATGAGATCGAAGCACCTGCCTGTCTTGAAGACGCCTCTGTCTGCGGCCGGTCACACCCATCCCGTCTATGCGATGCAGATGGTCGGAACCCAGAACGCCCACAACCTGATCACGAGCAGTACAGACGGGCTGGTGTGCAGTTGGTTGGTGGATATGCTGGCTCAACCCCAGGTACGCTCTACTTTCGGCTCTTTCATCTGTTGATTTTTACGCCGTGACAGGAATCCCTGGAACTCGTCCACGCTGGTCACAACAAAACCGGGGAGGTAGCCATCACCACACTCGATTTCCCAAATAACGAAACGACGACTTTCTTGGTCGGCACAGAGGAAGGCAACGTTTATCAAGCTCACCGATATGACCGCGCTGGGGCGAAAGCCGGGTTAAATCAATACGACGTCTACAAGGGTCACAGTGGACCCGTGATGGGTCTGCACTTCCACCCTCTTGTTGGACCTGTTGACTTCTCAGACCTATTCTTGACGTGCTCGGTGGATTGGACCGTGAAACTGTGGAGAGCTAAATCGCTAACAAACACGGCCGGACCACCACCTCCCTCGCTATCGACGAACTTGGCAAGCTCCACCAGCGGGAAGTCCGCTGGTGTGGCGGGATCGCACGCATCTGCCGTCTCGCCAATTTACTCGTTCGAGGAGGCAGACGATTATGTTTACGATGTCAAGTGGCACCCCCTCCATCCCGCGGTGTTCGGTACTGCTGACGGGTCGGGGAAATTCGATCTGTGGAATCTGAACACAGATACGGAGGTACGCCTTTATCCTCGTTAACTCATGTTGTAACATTGATGAGAGGTTTAGGTCCCGGTCGTATCCACCACCGTCAGCTCGGGCCGGGCCATCAACAAGATGCAATGGGACAAGAAAGATGGCCGACGTGTCGCCCTGGGAGGGAGCGACGGCAAACTGTACATTTACGATATCGGAGACACAGGTGTCCCACGGGAGTCGGAGTGGGCAGATATGCAGAGGACCGTCGCTGGGTTCGCTGGAACTGGTCAGAGCGGACATGGCGATGGGGACGGTGGGGCTAGGGTTACGGCTGGTCGGTGAATCAGTTTACAGTTTGTTCTTTCCGGGTTGTTTATAGTTTCGCCTGATTCAAATGGTGGGGGGATTGGTTATTCCCGAGAGTATGAGTGAATGTGGGAGATCGTAGTTCGATTGATAGAAACGCGCTGCCAGGGGCTGGGGTTGTATGTTCACGCCTCCTGCGGCTCGTAGTTCATGGCGCTCTGCGGATGTGATGGTCCGTGTATTGAAGGTTCCACATCTTGCTAACATTAACAAACAAGCAGGTTAAATGTGTTTGGTTTCGCTCTCAACGGCTCTTTTCCCGTCAACTCTGCTGCTGAAAGGGCCGCCGCTGTTAATCGTGACTCTCATTCTCGTCATCCTCCCTCTTAAGTATCGGCCACTTCGCACAAGGTCCAAGCCAGAGATACCCTTGGTGATACCCTTTCCTCTGCCTTTGCTGCCGGCTCCCGACTTCCGTCCTCGTGCAGTTACAAACCTTCCCGCTCATCTCCTTGGTCGGAATACCGGTCACTCTACGATTCTCCCGCTCGGCGGGCATCGGATCGTGCTTGGTATCCGCTGGGTGCTCAAGAGGATCGGGTGGCTTGCCCAGTTATGCCATACTCTCACGGAATTAGGGCATGGAACCCGCTGGGAAAGTTGAAGAGATGATGTGATGATTAACTGACTACTGGTGTTACAAAAGACAAGGTCGTTGGGGATGGGGAGCAGGAGAATGAGGAACAAGTATACCTCAGCGGTCAGGTTCTTTGAAGGACAACTTCCTCACGACGCCATCGTCCCCGACCATGACAAGTGATGGACCAGCCCAAAAATGTCCGCCGCCACCCCTCCGTAAATTCCCTGGTGGGACCCAGCAGATCTTCCTGGACTCCACATCGATAACCCATTCGTAGTTCGCATCAAGTGTGTACAATGGTGTTGCACGGGATTCTGACAAAGGTACCGGTTCCCCTTTGGTTATTGTGTGCGAATAGTCCCCAGACGGCGATGCGACTACGTCGTAAGGAATTTTGGTGTGCCGCCCTGGTTCATCTATCTTGAGGTGAAACCTGGTTTCCGAGTCGAAGACAAGATCATACACCTTCGCTATCCCAAAATCATCGTGCGCTAGGGGTAGGTTCGCAAGTACGGTTCCCTGTTTTGCATCTTCTATGCGAAGCTCCGGTCGGGGTGAGCTGTATACCGTAACAACCAGGGTGCACATTGGCGACAATCCGCTCAATGGCGCATCCTCGCCGGTTGTCTCTGTCCACTCGGGGAGTGGGTTACCAGACTGCCACGCCCGCATGACCAACGGGATGTTGAATTTTGCAACTAACCCGTGGCTAAATGATGCGCGGGCGAATGGCGATTGGTTTGTGAGAGGTGACGCATGACCAAAGGGTGATAGATTCGTGAACAGTGACCAGAGTGGCGAGGTGTCATCGGGGCGGAGCTCTTGCAAGGTCTCTAATTCGAGTAGAGTGAGACACCTGCCCGGTTGGATGCAAATGATGTGTTTTTCGCCCAGGGGGTAGATGTAAGATGGGCGTACGTCCTCGTGAACCTTTCCACCCTTGAGAACGTCGATGGAGAAAATTTGGATGGAGTCGTTGGTCTGGACCACGAGATTTCTCCCCAATGACACTGCAACAGATCTAGCTGCACCCAGGAGCGGTGGTCTTTCAGTCCAGTGGCGAGAGCTGGGATCAAATAATTGTACTCCAGCTGCCGGGGTTATGCATACAATCTCCTTGCCCACAAGTGTGGGACTCTCCAGTCGCCCACGATGTGCCAATGATACATCTTGGTGGAGTGGCTCAAAGACACGAGTGTAACGGATGGGCTCAAAGGAGCACCGCTCCTGGCCCACTGCTGGGATTTGCCATGAAGTTCCCACCAGAAGCTCTTCCTCAGAATGAACCAGTCCCCATATGTGTCCAGGGGTGGAAAGCCATATTGAAGTTTTACCATCAATGATATTGCGAATATAGAGGGTACTTTGGGTTGCAACCACAAGGACCTGAGCAGATAACCAATGGATGGTTACAACTGGTTGATCATTCCCAAAACCTCTACCCTCCTCTTTGGTATGGATATTCCAGAATATGACAGAGCCATCAGATAAACCACATGCAATGTGAGCTGTGGAGACTGCAACATCACTGATGTTGAACTGTGTGATGAAGGTGTAGATAAGTCCACCTGTTTGCACATCCCACATAGTTACAGAGGAAGAATGTGCAAGAAACAGAATAGACCCATCTGGGGAGCCTTGTATCTTGGTAATTATCTCTGGGGCACATATAGACTGTTGAAGTACACCTGTGACTGCATCATAGATATTCATGATGTCCTCACATGCAGAGATGATCTTCTGGCCAGAAGTTGTGATGCATGTGAGTTGCTTTGGTCTGGTGTCAATTGTCCTTAGGAGTAACCCCCAAGTGTGGGGAGTTCCCAAGAAGGCAGTAACATAAGATAGCTGGTTGCCTGTAATCTTCTGAATGCATGATTTGCGCAGTTGTGATGAAGCTGGGGAGAGAGGCACAGCAGTATGGTATACTTGTTGTGCACACTGTTGGATGGGGTGGAAGAAGTGCATTGACAAACGGAGGCAGTCTGTTGCAAGGTCACGCAAGGGGTTTAGGATTTTGAGGAAGGCATCAAAATTAGCATTAGCCTGGACCTTGGCCTTCAACTTGGTGTTGGCATAGTTGTCAGTTTTGACATATGCTTCAAGAGTACCATTGGTACAGACACTAGAACAGGCATTGGCATAGGCCTTAGCCTCAGCTTCAGCCTTGGCCTTGACCCAAGCATCCACCTTGAATTTATAATAATATTAACAACTAAGCCCCTTTATATTAGAAAGAGCCACTTACTTTGTCTGCCCAGTTCAGTAGTCCATACATGGAATGAATTACTTCATCCAAGTGATTTTCAAGGCTCATTACCTCAATCCACAGAGGGGCCTTTTCAAGCATGCTGGTTGCCAAAATAATGACCTGGTATGTCCAGCCATTACCAGATGTTGAAGAGAGCCTGAGGTGCCTAGCCCAGTAGCTACATGCATATTGCAGGGCACCACCTAGTTTGTGCTCAAGTAGCTGTGAGAGGTTGGACACATCTTGATTCATTATGAAGGGTGGCAGGGAGCAAGGATTTTCCTCCAATTTCTTCATCAGCTCCAAGCAGCTGAGGGTAATGCTACCATGGTGGGTAGTTGAGTTGATATGAAACCTGGGATCTGTACATCTTCGGCGATCCTGTAGGAAATCAGGAAATGACTTGTGGAAAATGCGGATCTCCTTGGATTCATTGGCTGGAATGAGGATTACAGAATGGAGATGGCGTAGAGTGGTTGATATGAGGGCTGGGGGAGCACCAAGGATTACTGAAAGCTCTACCCGAGATAATGGGTTGGATGCAAGCACAATCATGCCCAAGACACGTCTGACAATTTTAAACATGTCTGGTTCATGGATACCTGAAAATGCATCCAACAAAATCTGGGAGTATAGGGAGTCAATGCCAGCAAGTCCTTCATGGGTTGTGCAATTTTCTTCAGAAACAACAAGTTGCAGACGTTCACTTGGCTCATGGTGTTCTGATTCAATGAACCGGGCCAAGGTTGAGGCAAAAATGAACAGCCCAGCTGATTTCTTGGTGAGGGCAACAATTTCATAATCATGTGGCCATGGGTTAGGAAGGTCAATGTCACTTCTTTGTTTGGCAATTGCAGTCAACCTCTGTGTCAAGTACAACTGGATATCATTATTAACACTGGCCAATTCTACCTCATGGAGTAAGAAGATCTGGGTGAGGGGTTGTAGAAGGGGAAGGCGAAACCCAGTGCGAATGCGTGGCTCAGGTCTACCTGTGATGAAAAACTTCACAGGTGACAACTGCTTGACAAATCGACCCAAGACAGAAAGAATTGCTGAGGCTGGCTGATCATCAATACACTCATCTAATGCATCAATAACAATGACACATGGGATGGTTTCCTCAGAGAGGGGGTTCACAAGGAGGTTCTCAAGCTGAGAAATGAGGGAGGCATGGGCTAGGGTGGGGTCCTCCTTGAGATTGGTGATTATCTTTCTTCGGAAGTGGGGATAACGGCATGCAAGTTGGTAGGCAAGAGTGGGGAAGATGTTTTTTAGTTCTCTTCTGTTGAAGTAATCCCGGGAACAGAAAAAGCTTGCACCAAGGAATCCATCATTGGCAATGGTTTCTGAGAATGACTGGGTTATTGTTGATTTCCCAGTGCCTGCTAATCCATTTAACCAAAACACATTTTGGTCCTGAGGTTGCCTAGCCCAAAGCATAATATCATGGAGGACAGATTCTCGAGTCCCAGGAAGGCATTTGTTGTGGTGACCAGCCTGGTAGCCAGCATTACGCACTGGCTCCAGCTTTGCCAGAATTTCAAGGTCTGCAGCCTCCTATCAAAAGTTCATGTCATCAGCACAGATTCCATCTAGGCAGTGAACCGTCTCACCAGGATGTTCCTGGTATCACTACGTATATTCTTGGTATCATCATGAATATTCTTTGTATCATCATGAATATTCTTGGTATCATTGTGGATGAGCCTTGTCCTCTCATACACCCCTTGTTGCAATGAAACCTAGTTGGGTGTTAGCTATAGATCACAGTGGGGCTGGCAACTTATACCTGGTAATCTATGACAGCATCAGCTAGCTCTTGAACAAATCCAGTCAAGGTTTTGGCATTATCAACATTGCGCAAAAACTTGAGGAGTGCATGTTGCTCAGAGAGTGGTTCAAGCTTCACAATAACCCCTTCAAGTTTCCTGAGAGGGGGTAAGCAAAATAGTATTTGTCATGTAAACACAAACCTCCAGAGTTCCACTCTCCTCCCTTTCTCCACATAATCACCCTCACTTGCAGGAGAGGACAGAACACCAGATAGCAACTGTACCCTCTGTTCTATCCCCTTCACCATTTCCACATTATCCGATGTTTGCTAGAATGGGAAGCAGGTATAGGATGAGGTAGTGCTCAGTTCTCTGGCAAGACCCACATACATCATAGTTTCTTATCAAGACAGATATAACACCTGCGACTGCCTTCAGTGGAAGGAACATATCAGAAGATTCCCTGGTGATTTCAACAGCCATCCTTGCTGTGCTGTATGCTGTTTGCCATATTGTGTCCCTCCCCTGAACAGTATCACCACCTCTGGACGTATCACGAGTATCGTAGAGTGGGGAGGCGATGGAAAGAGCGATGGCAGTTGATGCGGCACCGAGCGCTCTAGAGTCCCCTTGAGGCAAAGACATGAGCATTTGTGCGAGCTCCCCAGGACGCGATGGAGTCGAAACTGCTGGTGACTTCGAACTACGGAGGCGATGCATGATGACGGTGGATGGAAAAACCAACCTATGATCGATGTGACCGCGGTCACGAGAACGATTACCGGCGTGACAGCGGCGTTTGGCCCGGGCAATGCGTTGGCTTTGGTCCCTCTCCCGCTGGGTGTCGCGATGGATCCTAAGCGTGGATCTGGTCATATAGCACGCACGTTCACCAACGGTAGACATGTGTGGAGGACAGGCTATACTCCCACAATTCCGGTCCCAGTTCAGAGCGATTTAGCTCCCCCAGGCCTTTTCAAACATACCATTCCCTGACAACTTACCGCTGAAACCCTAAACCTAACCTGGTCGCATCCACCTCGGCGCAATCCTACACCGTACCAAAACCAAGCAGCCGCGGACCAACATCAACCGTTCTCGTTTACCACCGCAAATCAGGTACAGGAGAATTATACTTGGTCTCAGAAGTATCTAATACCCCTTCGCAAACCCGTTGGTCCCATCCCTATCCCTACCCCAAGTAACTGGCGGCCTTGCTGGGTATTCAAATCGTGAACGGGAGCCCGGGGTTTGGATACGGGATCGCAACTGTCCGATTTATGGAACACGCCACATCGCTTCGTGCCCCCGAACCTCCCTACAACGAGACCAAAATGCAAACGTGAGCCGAAAAGTCAGACCAAGGTCGTGGAGAGCGTACAGGTAACTGCCTTAACGTGACCAGCCCAACAGCCCATTCGATATCACTGGGGGTACTTGGCGTCCACCGAACCCATCAACCACTTGCGCATCCTTAACCGTTAATAACTTAACCCACTCAAAGATACCGCAAGACTTGGTTCACCAAAATCAGTGGCTCTTCGCGCGTTATGATGAAGGTTCCCATACCTCCAGGCTCTCACCAAATCGCCATCCTCCCGTTGGTATTTGAGCAGGAATCCACCCCCCCCCGGAATATTCGCTCGTTTCGTACGCCTTTCCGACAAGAGACAAACTCTCCAGCGCGAAGTGTGCGACGTGGGTGAAACGGATATCCCAGCTGTATACCCATGAGGGAGTTGTGCTCGGTGAAAGTAGCCAATCGCTTTCTGGAGGCAGTTCATAGTACGGAGTCAGGCAGCCTGAAGGAACGGGTACCGGCGTTGTGACTCACTTGGTGTCCGCGGCTCAGTAGTCGGAGTGGCGTTTCCCGAGGCGGGCGTCGAACCAGACGGGCTCATGACGGTCTGGAGTTTGCACATGCTGGAACGACCGGAGTTTGTTCTCCATTCACAGGTGACCACCTTCGAGGTTTACTGGCGCTGCTACTGACGCCGGTCACACCCATCCCGTCTACGCGATGCAGATGGTCGGAACCCAGAACGCCCACAACCTGATCACGAGCGGCACAGACCGACTGGTGTGGAGTTGGTTGGCGAGGCGGGGCATAATGAGGGTGGGTGGAAAAATCGGCTCAATAACCGATCTGACCGCGATGCTGATTGCCAGCGTGACTACGGCGCCTGGTTTCATTGCCTCGGTTTTGAGCATGAACCCGGCGGTTGTGCGGTACGCACGTTCACCAGAAGTACATATGTAAGGGGGAAAGTTATATCTCCTCAATCCTGGCCCGCCCCCGAGTTCAGAGTGAGATCTTAGATCTTAGCATTCAGCGCGACCAGCCACCGTTTCGATTCGTGTTGTTTCGGCTCAACCACTGTTTCACCATCCTCCCTCGGCGACTCACCGTCAGGACCTCAAACCTAGTCTGGTCGCGCCCACCTCACACCCGGCAGCGATCCTACACCGGGCTGAAAACGAACAGCCACGGACCAACAGTAACCGTTCTCATTTGCTAGTGCAAATCAGATCAGATGGGATCTACTCGGTCGCAGAGGTATTTAATGTCCCTTCGCGAACCCGTTAGTCCCCTGCTTAGCCTTCAGCTGCTTCAAGTAGCCATCGGCCTTGCCCAACATCCAGATCGTGAACGAGAACTTGAAGTTTGGATACGAGATCGCTACTGTCCGATTGAACATCCCCTCTATCGCTTCTTGTGCCCACGAACCGTCCTACAAGAGGACGAATTGTGAGAGTGAGCTCTAGGGCGCAGACCAAGGTCGTAGAGAACGTACGGGTAGCTGTCTTGACATGACCAGCCTGACGGCCCGCTCAATCGGCTCAGGGTGGGGGTATTTGGCGTACATCAGACCCATCACCGCCCAGGCAGTTTGGACCACTTGCGCCTCCTCCTTCTCGACCCACTCAAAGATACCACAGGACTGGAATCATCGAATCAGCGACTTCTCACGCGGAAGCTATGACCGGATTCCTCATACCTCCCAGCTCTCACCCCAACCGCCATCCTCCCGTTGGTATTTGAGCAGGAATTCGCACCCCTTCCTGGAATATTCACTCGTTTCGTATGTCTCTCCGACAAGAGACAAACTCTCCAGCGCGAACTGTGCAGCGTAGGTAAAGCAGATACCCCAGCTGCCTACCCATCCCCCATGGGGCAGTTGTGCCCGGTGGAGATAACCAATCGCTTTCTGGATGCAGTTCCTAGGAGCAGAGTCAGATGGTTTGACCGGGCACGTACTGACATGGGACTCACTCGATGTCGGCGGCTCGGTACTCGGGGTGGTGTTTCCTGAAGATTGCGAGCGCCGTAAGGACCGAAGTGGTGCATTCTGGGTAGTTGTGTTCGATCATAATCCGCCCTGCAAAGCTCTTTAGTTCACGCTTGATGCGAGACTCGACGTCGCTTGCGTACCGAAAACCTCCGCAGGATTGAGCGTCTCGAGCCACTGTGGTCCCCGAATAAGCTCGTAACTTGCAAATCCCCCATCTGGATTCTGTAAACCGAGCATGACGTCTACGGCGTCGTGCATCCGTTGTTTCGAGATCAGCTTCGGGGTGAAGCTAGAAGTTTCGTCAGCATTCCCCACAAATGGGCTTAGTCAATCTACAGCACGCACTCGAGATGTTCCTGGAGGTATAATACAGCCTTCAGGCCTTCGGCGGTACAGTCGCTAACGGTGTAGCTCTGCGCTGGGGTACTGAAAGGCCAAGCGCCCTTGCTCTGATGTCGATAATCCTTTCCATAGTGCATACTGTTGCCCTTGATCTGCGCTTGATCTAACCATTCCAAAGCCTTCACGCAACTCGGGCGGTTTGGCTCTTCGGCGGCAAGCCCGGACTCGACAATAGCCTGGGAGATGAAAGTGATGTCCCATAACTGACTTCCGTTCGTCCCGGTCATCATCATACCTTCCTTCCCAAGCCACATGAAATCGGCTCTCCGTCGTCGGTGCTTTTTGAATGCAACGCTATCAGGACCGTCGACGTACCACCGGACGATGAGGTTCATCATCTTGTTGACTGGGCCCAGGTCTTGATAGTCGGTATTGTCGTCTTCGGTAATGATGAGGCCGTAAACTCTCTTGAGGGCAGCGCGACGAAGCGGGGGGAGGGAACACTTCTCGTATTGAGCGAGGATGACGTTCAGGCTATCAAAGAGAGCGGAGTGGGGCGCATATAGGTCGACTTTGCAAACGTTGTTACCCTGCGCTGCCCAGTCGATAGAATAGTAGTCCTGGGTGTACAATTCCTGACGGGACGAGTTCAGTGCTAGTTGGATGGACCACCGTATGATAGTACCTTTCGCAGCGAAAGAATCAGATCTGTTTCCTTGGCCTGGAAACGAGCACCGTACAGATAGCTCATCGGGAGGTAGACCATTCGACAGTGGATCCACCACCTATGTGGATGGAACGGGAGCCATTCTGGCAAAACCCTGGGAAGAGAGAAGGGTGAGCAGCGGTAGTGACCGACAGAGTGAGGTGGTGCCATACCAGAGCTCCGGAGGGACGGGGTTATTCCCTTCCCACTCGTATACATTCAGGACGGACAACCAGAATTTACCCCAAGCGGGTGCAGCCAGAGCGGAACCTTGTTTGAGGAGTCATAAGTAAGGGAGGAACGAGCCAAAGCCAAACGGCGAGTGGGTTGCAAACTGACCCAGTTTATGTAGACAGCCGCGTGCCATTGCAGCGACCGGGTGATCGACACCCATACCGAGAATGCGGATGGCGCAGTAGTTCAACGAGGTTCCAAACGCGGTAGAAGGACCTTCAATATGACTAGAACCAAATTTCAAGGATTTGGACACGTCAGGAAAATATACGACACGTACATTCCCCATCCGCCGTCTTCATTTGCGCGGTTCATCAGGTAACGAATCATCTCGAGACGTTCTTCGTCGGTGAATGGTATCCCGGTGATGTAAGATCCAATGACGAGTCCTGGGATGAGGAACATTGGCCCGCCGTATTCACCGGGCCAGTGACCATCGTGTGCTTGGAGGTGTTTGTAGTATTCGTAGCCATTCCTTGCAGACTCGAGAGGTGTTTTCGCTGGCGGGAGATTGGGTAATCCCTTCACGAGGTCAATGGAGTACAGAGGTAAACGGCCAGACCACGTACTGTTGGCAGGCCCATCCAAAACTTGTCCAGTGGCTTTTGAGGCCATTTCGCACACTCCTCGTCAGTCCGGAGATAGATCCAAGAGTGTCTTCCGTCCTCGTCTACGATCAGCCTCCATCGCGAATAGTCCGCAAAAGGTTCTAAGGGCGAGGTGGGGACGTCCAGCGGGGAGAATGACATGGCAGAGAAAGGTTGGGCTGGCAATTCCAAGGTGGCACCATCTTCTGGATGAGCGCAGGTTTCGGCTGATTTTCGCACGCATCCCGCGTTTGACAATCGATGCGCTTCGACCACTTACAATCCGTTCTATGCGCTTCCAAGCTTCCGTTAAGTAAACACCCGGTCAATGGAAGCGCACCGACGCGCACCCATTGATCAAATTACTGTATTCCAAGCACGAGGTCCACGCAGGGCGTACCAGCGAGAGAAAGAAGCGGGAACTCCTCTTCGTTTCGATTTCGTGGAAGCTCCCCCCGTCAAGATTCGGTCGGAAGGGGCCCGGAGTTGACCAGGATCGACCACTCAAGCCTTTGCCGGGGACGCACTGCGAACGCGACAACGAACTCTTTTCTCCGGATTTGAAAGCCCTCGACTTGTAGCCCGTCGCATGAGCGGGGCCGGCACTTCAAGATATCATTCACTGAACCCCCGACCTAGACAGCTCCGCCCTCCCACATCATTCCTGCCCACGCGAAGCACCTTCCCGCGCCACTTTGCTCAATAAAATAGAACATTGTGAGAGATGTGCAGCAAGCAGAGTGGCGCACTGGCGTGCCCAAGAATCTAGACAGCTGCTGATCGGCAGGCATTCGTATTTGACCTCCACGTTCTCACCCCCGATCCCTCAGCAACGTTGCCATTTGCCGTGAGTTGTCCCTTCCTCTGCGTACTACCGACCTACGGCTAAACACACCTCCTAGGTTCTATGCATACCTGTCTCAACGTGGACGAAATCGTGAGGCTCATTGCCGGCGAGCTCGTTGCATCAGAAGCCAAGGTCACTGCCGTCACGTTCGCGTGCTGCCGCAAAGGCTATGAAGACCCGGTACTAGATGCACTGTGGAAGACCCAGAGGGAGCTGCTCCCGTTACTCAAGTCTTTGCCGGGAGATGTTTGGAACGATGTCGGGTGCACAGTGAGTGCGCCAACAACACACTTTTATCTTTCCCTTAACACTTCGGTTCGAAAGACTTTCAAAAGACTCCCGACGACACCGGAATGGGCTCGTTTCCGGAAGTACGCTCGAAGGATGCGACAACTCAGAGGACTTTGCATTCTGGACGACCTGTCTAAGGAGGTGTTCTCGGTTCTGCAGCTTTGCGCCATCAACGAGTCCTTGTTTCCGAATATGAGATCTCTTAACCTGTGGCCCGCTGGGAAATCCATCTCATTCGTCCCCTTGTTCCTTTCCCCGAGGATCACCGTCATCAGCATCACATGCTTTGGACTCAACCTCCCTAAACCGATGATCGCTTCGATGATCGCCGCCTTCCCGACACTATGTCCCAACTTACAGGAAATCACTCTCCAGTTCCTTCCAAGGGGTCCCATGATCACTGCTGCTGTTTCCGGAATGCTTCTCGCCAGCAATCGAAATGGTCTCCGACGCTTCCGTGTGGATTCCCCGTTGACAGAGGAAGCCCGTCAAGTGGTTTACAAACTCCCCAACCTACGTGACCTATCGGTGGTCATTGAGAAAGACTCCTCGTTGCCCCCGGTGGTGCTCCCAAATCTTACCAGCCTAACCATCAAATACGGCGACGACAATGACTCGTCGCGGGTGTCTCACGGGACAACGCTTGAAAATTTTGGGGCCGTCACCTTCCACTCTGGATCCGAACAGATTGGGGGTCTCCTTGAAGCATTTGAAAGGCTTACACTTGCCGCGTCCACCCAGAATACGCTCTCAGAGTTGTATCTCTACACATCATCCCCATGGAACCCAAATTACGCCTCTCTCCTTCCGTTCATACAAATGACTGCGCTCGTCATCGATTTCTCCTGCCTTGATGGTTGCTCCTCAACCGTGAACGACGATGTCATCACAAACCTGGCGCGAGCTATGCCAAAGCTGGGATTCCTTAAACTCGGCCATCTCCCCTGCCGCGAATTCCCCACCGGGGTCACAGCCAAGGGACTCGTGGTCCTCGCCCGTCATTGCCCGACTCTCTCTTCCCTTCGTATACACTTCCGAGTGGATAGCCTCTGTGCCCCACCGACGATTTCTGGGCTGAGCCCCGACGCTGGGCCCTCTGCCCTGAGGAGGGATTGTGCTTTGAAGTACCTTGAAGTTGGAGAAATACCCGTACCGGAGGAGTTGGTGTCAGTGGTTGCCTTGACCCTCTCTCACATTTTCCCCCGTATTGAAGGGATCGATTGCGACGATGGAAACTGGGATAAGGTTGTGAAGGCGATCCGCGATTCCAGAGAAGTCGTTGAATATTGACCACCCAAGTAAGGAACACCCTCTTTCTGCACCCCGGAGTAACCTTTAGTGACACCTCCACAGGAACCACACTTGGGAGCGCTACCTGATCAAGGAATGTCCAGGAATACCAGGGCGCTCTACATTCACACCGGATGCGTTGGATCTTTCTTTGCGCTTAGTAAATTATAATATTGTGAAACTTGTTCAGTTGGATTCCAAATGAGCGATAGTAAGAGTTACGCCCGGCGTCGCCAACGGGCGATTGCATGCAATGCGCCGTTGGTGGTGGTATTTGGAGGACGGTGATCGGCTGGAGTCTTCGTTTTTCTTCCACTCTACGCGTTCTCGCTTGTGGCGCGAAGCTGGCGACCACATCCTCTCGAAATTCTCCCAGCAGCGTTGGAATCGACTGTGAGTTATCGCCGTTTCCGCATGCCATCGACCCACGGTTAAACACACCTTTAGGGCTGATTCACGTCTGTCTCAACATGGATGAAATCGTGAGGTTTATCGCCTGCGAGCTCGTCGCGTCAAAAGCCAAGGCCACCGCTGTCGCGCTCGCGGGCTGTCGCAAAAGCTTCGAAGTCCCGGTGTTGGATGCACTATGGGGAACCCAAGAACACCTGCTCCCGTTACTCAAGTCTTTGCCGGGAGATGTCTGGAATGAAGGCGGATACACCGTGAGTACCCAACAGCGCATTTTCCCCTCCCTCAACTACTTCGTTTGGAAGTCTCTCAAAAGATTCCCGACGACGCCGGAATGGGCTCGCTTCCGGAGGTACGCTCGGAGTATGCGAAAACTCAAACAGCCCAGGCCTCTAGACAACCTGCCTTTGGAGGCGCTCTCGGTGCTGCAACTTTGCGCAGTCAACGAACCCTTGTTTCCGAACCTGAAAACTCTCCAGTTTTGGCCCGTCACTGGGGAACTTATCCCGTTTATCCCCTTGTTCCTTTCCCCCAGAACCACAGATATCAACATCACATTCGCTGAATCCTCCGACCTCCCCAAGGCGATGGTTGCTTCGGTGGTCGCCACCTTCCCGAAACTCTGTCCCAACTTACAAAGGATCAGTCTCGAATCCCTACCAAGAAATCCAATGATCGCTGCTGCTATCTCCAGAATGCTTCTCGCCAACGATCGAAATTCTCTCCAATCCCTCAAGGTGGATTCCCCGTTGACAGAGGATGCTCACAAAATGATTCACAGACTCCCCAACCTACACGAGCTATCGGTGATTGTCGAGAGGGTCACTTCATTTCCCCCACTGGTGCTTCCAAATCTCGCCGAACTAGATATCAAATACGACGGTGACTGGCTGCAGATATTCCGCGGAGCGACATTTGGTAAGTTGGAGTCCGCTACGTTTTACCCCGGACCCGAACAAATCGGTGGCCTCCTTGAAGCATTCGGAAGCGCCATACTCGCCGGATCCGCCCAGAATACGCTCTCGTGGTTCTCCGTCCACACTGTGTGCTCATGGAACCCAACTTACTCCTCCCTCCTACCGTTCACGTAATTGACATACCTCTCCATTGACTTCTCCTGCAATGAGGATGGTTGCTCCTCAACTGTGGATGACGATATAATCACTAACCTGGCGCGAGCTATGCAAAGCTGGAAACCCTCGATTTGGGCGGACGGCCATGTCGCGAATTCCCCATCGGAGTCACAGCCAAGTGACTCGTTGTCTTGGCCCATCACTGCTCAGACCTCTCCTCCCTTTGCATCCACTTTCAAGTGGCTAGCCGCTGTGCCCCACCAGCGACTCCTGGGGCAACTCCTATTCCTGGGTCTACTGCTCTACGGCGGGATTGTGATTTGAGGGATCTTGAGGTTGGGGAAATACCTGTGCCGGAGGAGTCAGTGTTGATGGTCGCCCTGACCCTGGCCCTCATTTTCCCCTGTGTAAACTACATGGAGTATGACGACGAGAACTGGGGGAAGGTTTTGGATCCAATCTACCTATCCAAAAAAAAAAACGTCAATCATTCAAGTAAGGGACATCCCCTGTTTGCGCCTGAGTTACTTTATTGACACCTCCCCAGGAAGTGTGCCCGATAACGGTAGTTAGTCGAGAAACGGTCAGACGCGACAGCAGTTTGGCTTTACCACAGCCACTTTACATCCCTCCTGCCCGATAGAAGTTGTGATCCCTCCGTTTACTTGACCCACCCCACCTGATCCAATGAATAGGATGTCATGAAACCATGTGGTCGAGCTACAAAATACGGCTGTACTTACAGTTGCCGAGTATGGGTGCCCAGTCCGAGTGATTTCAGGACAAAATGTACAATCTGCGGGTAGTGATACGGTGAGGTACGACTGGCAGGCGCTTCGGGTCTTGACCTGGACCGTTTGGATGATTCGCTCAGGAGTCGTCCGTGAGTTGTTGAGCCCCCGCCCGCCTCCGACGCATTCGCCAAACTCACATTCCG
>Ga0307516_10000811_pt1 | contig 42822 bp, 30 predicted proteins | sample 19_EM_MG_FD_203310 | JGI IMG/M metagenome (GOLD analysis project Ga0307516, IMG submission 203310) | Populus trichocarpa ectomycorrhiza microbial communities from riparian zone in the Pacific Northwest, United States - 19_EM | ecosystem: Host-associated > Plants > Roots > Unclassified | place... | reverse complement strand
CGTGCCGGCCGATACCGTTACAGCCCTCCACCGCCCAGATCCGGTCGGTGTGTTCACGGCCGGCGGCCAGCATGGCCTGGTAGCCGTCACGGTCGGTGCCGAACCGGCCCCTGCCGAGGATGCGTTCGCGCTGGTCGATGACCTCGATGGTCGCGGAGCGCTTGTGCGGGTCTACGCCGATGATGACCTGGCCCATGTGACTGCCTCTCCCTTGAGCCGACAATGGGGTCGACGGGAGGGGCAGCGCTACTTTGAGCTGGGCATACCCCTCTTGAGCCACTCCGCGCCGCAGTGACCGGCAGGCGCATGCCAGATGAGAGTCACACCAAACCTGCGGTGGACAGCCGCGTGCGAGCGATCCCACCGGTCACCTCGACCAAGCCTGGCCGGGCTGCGGTCGTACGACCAGTAAATAAGTAGTCGCGTCGAGGGCGCCGGCGCTGGCGTTGGTGGCGCCCGCACCGCAAGCCGTCTTTGCCGCCATGGTCCGTGACCTTCGCGCGGCGGTTGTCGCGTAGCTGGGCAACGAGCAAGGCCATCGCGTGCTGAAGATCCGCGGCAAGGCACCATGACGGTGCTGACGCCGCCGGCGGTCGGTCTAGCAGGAGCAGGTTGTGCTTCCGTGGGCGAAGAAGTTGATGTAGATGGCCACGGGAAGCCAGAAGGTGAATGGGATGGCCCAGGCCAACCAGTAGCGGCGGGTCGACAGGCCCATACGACGAGCCTCCGCGGCACGGGTGATCGTCAGGGCCAGTCCGATGACGCCGGCTATCGAGGTGGCCAGGACGATCAGCAGCCAGCCGGGGGCCTGCCTCGTGGATGGCGGGTACGGAAATTGCGGTCCTATTGGTTTGGCGGCGCTGGGTAGCCGGGCGCCTGAGACGCTGTCGGGTAGGCATACGCAGCAGGGGATTGTGGCTGCTGCTGGGTGCCGGACACCGGTGGGTAGTGGTCGGTCACCTGCGGCTCCAATCGGCGTCTCAGTGGTGGTGTGGTGTCCTTCGGTTGCGCGGGCTGAAACTTGAAGACAACTGCCAACTATTTCTTCGACGCTGCCTGCTCACCAGCAGGTTTGCGATGATGCCGCCGCTGATCACGCCTCATTCACACAACCAAGATCAAGGGCCCTCAACTGCCGCCGACACCGCGCGTCAGCCGGTGGCCAATCACTGTCTGCGCCGATGGGTCAGCGGCGGCGGATTTCCTCCGGGGCACCGGCTCAGCGTCACCGCTTTCGCGGGACTGCTGGATCCGGCCGCGTAACTCGGCGTTGACCGGATCGAGTACGCGGGCCGGGCGTTGCCGGCTGGCTGGCCGATATTCCGGGTGACCCTGGCCGCCTGGCGCGAGGCGAGGTTCAGCCCTGGTACGGGCGGCCGAAGCGCTGCGCGTGCACCGCACACACCCGCGGCCCGGCCGTGGCGTCAGGCCCTGGACATCTTGGTCAACCGAATCGAGACGGTGACCGGCATGCCTGCTCGACGAATTGGACGCCATCGCTCCCGGCGACCGGACGGCTGACCACTGCTGGGGAGGATCAGCGCTTTCGTGCTATGCCGCCGGCCATGAGGCGCTCGGCCACGGACAGGTCGTGGTCGATGGGGGTCTCGGGCCGCCATTCCGGCAGGGACACCAGGCCCGGCTCGATCATCTCAAGGTCTCCGAAGAACCCCTGAAGCTCCTGCAGCGTCCGGAATCGGCCGGTGCCCAGCACCTTGAGATAGGTCTCCTCCAGCGCAGCGGCCTCAGGGAAGGACGCACAGAAGCTGGTCATGAACAGGTGACTGCCGGAGGGCACCGCGTCCATGTACGCCTTGGCGACGCCCTGCGGGTCCTCGCTGTCGTGCAGGTGGTGCAGGATGCCGACGAGTAGGACGCCGACCGGCTGCGAGAAGTCGATGAGGCGGCGCACCTCCGGGTCGGCGAGTACGGCCTCGGTGTCCCGCAGGTCGGCCGTGACCACGCTCGTGTTCTCGTTTTCGACGAGGAGGGTCCGGCCGTGAGCCAGCACGATCGGATCGTTGTCGATGTAGACGACCCTGGCCTCGGGCGCCGACCGCTGTGCCACGTGATGGGTGTTTTCCCGCGTCGGCAGCCCGGAGCCCAGATCCATGAACTGCCGGATGCCCGCCTCCTCGACCAGATAGCGGACACCACGGCTGAGAATCTGGCGGTTGTGGGCCGCTACCTCGGGAAGCTGCGGCACGATCTTGAGCATTTCACCGACCACGGCGCGGTCGATCGCGAAGTTGTCCTTGCCGCCGAGAACAACATCGTAGGCTCGCGCGATACTGGGTTTCGAGGTGTCGATGGCGCCGGAAGCCGGTCGGTCCTGATCCGTCACGAAGCCTTCTCTCGGAATGACACACGCCTTCCAGCTGCTGATCCTGGAGGGCGCCCGTGGTCCGGTGGGGCCATGTCCGACCATTGTAGACAACCTGTCCACCACGAGCGTCGCCGAACTGGCCGCCCGTGAGGCCCCGAAGGCTGCCGAGCACCGGGGCCGGCCCGAGCGGCCGGCGAGCCGCCGGCCCACCCCGGGAGGGGCGGGCCGGCGGCTTCGGCTCAGCGCTCGCCCGGGGTCCCCACCGGCGCCGCGTTGGAGGTGATGCCCACCCCGCTCAGGACCGGGCTGTTGCCACCGCCGGCCCGGGTCAGCTCCACCCGGTACTGCGCGTAGCGCGAGCCGGCCGACACCCGGTCGCCCTGGCCCACCCTGGTCCAGCCGGTCCAGGTCGCGCCCGGGTTCGCGATGCTGCCCGTACGGACGAACAGCTTCAGGGTGGCACCGGCTGGCACCTTGGCCTGGTAGGTCAGCCGGTCCCAGGTGACCATCTGCCCGGCGTCGAGCACCCGGGAGACCTTGCTGCCGGTGCGGGCGCCGGCGGTCAGCCGTACCCCGTCTTCGGTGACCGTGGTTTGCGTCGCCGTGCCGGTGCGCAGTTGCGGGACCGTGAAGTCGGCGACCCCGGCCGCCGCGGAGACGAACGTCGCCGGTGGCCGGTTGAGGGCCGGCCAGACCGTCGTGTTTCCGGCCGCGTCGACGCTGCGGATCCGGTAGTGGTAGGTCTTCAGCGGCGCCAGCCGGGTCACCACGACGCTGTGCCGCCGGCCGCCGCGGTCGCCCGGCCATTCGGCGAGGGCGTCCGGGGTCGTGCCGATCAGCAGTGTCGCGGCCGCGGACTCGTCGGTGCGCCAGCCGACCGCCGCGGTGCCGTCCGGCTGGGGCAGCACGGAGACCGCCGACACGCCTGCCGCCCGCCGGTCGGTGGCCGGGGTGACGAACCGCTGCACCTTCGAGACCGTGGTCTGGCCGCCGGGTGCGGTCACCCGGACTCGGTACCAGTAGGCGGTGCCCGGGGCGAGCCCGGCGAGCCGGACGGTGCGCTTGCCAGCCCGAGTTCCGTCGACGACCTGCGCGGTCAGCTGGTCGGCTTGGGTGCCGTACTCGATCTCGGTGCGGCTGGCGAGGGTGCCCGTCACCGTGACCTTCGCCGTGCTGCTGTCGGCCACCAGGGTGGCCGCGGCGATCGCCGGCGCGGCGGCGGATGCGCCGTATTCTGCCGCGTATGCTCCCGGCCCGGCCGTGAACATCGCGTATTCGACGCCCTTGATGGTGGTCCGGGTGAACGGCACGGCGGTGCCGGCGCGGGTCAGCGTCGACAGCGTACGGCCGGCGGGGCCGAGCGTCGGCACCATGCCGGTGAGCCCGTTGGCACCGCTGCCCACGTTGATGGTGAACGACAGGGTGTTCGCCGACCAGGAGATACCGGTGTACGACGAGGCGTTGCGCCCGTCGAGCCAGGTGAGCATCTGCCGGGCGCTCACCAGGGGCACGCCGTGGCGCTGGGCGGAGGCCAGCACCTGGTCGCTCTCGTACGTCGTGGCCTTGTCGGTGTGCATGTTGACGGTGAAGGCGCCGTAGCGGCCTTCCGGGCCGAGCGCCGCGTCAAGCAGCGCGTCCGGCGTGAACGGGTAGCTCTGGTCGGACTCGTCGGTCATCTGGGTGGCGGCCTGGTAGACGTCGATGAGCCCGCCCGTCTTGGCGGAGAAGCGCATCGGCATGCCGGAGCCGGTCATGAAGCCCGGCCGGTCGTTGATCCAGGTGCCGGGCCAGTAGTAGTAGTTGGTGTCGAGCCGGATCCCGTTTGTGGCCTCGGTGGACGCCTGGGTCGACCAGTCCGACCAGACCAGGCAGTGGAACCGGTTGGTGGACGGCGCCGGCACGGAGCTGTACTTGCTCCGCCAGGTCGCGAGCTGGTCGGTGTAGGTGGTGGCCAGCGAGGCGGCGGTGAAGTTGGCGCAGTTGTTGTTGGGGTGCAGGCCGACCTCGAAGCCCTTCGACTGGAAGGCGGACGCCTGGCTGTTGCTCAGCGGACTGTTCGGATAGATGTACGAGGTGAAGCGGGCGCACTGCCAGTCGTCGACGACGCAGCCGGTCGGGCTGTTCGCCGTGTACTGGTCGAACCGGCCCGCCGTGCCGCCGGTCGCGTGGTCGTCGCCGGTGGCCACGATGACCGCCTTGAGGCTGCGCGGGAAGTACCAGAACCGGGGCAGCGGCTTGCGGTCGAGGTTCATCGCGCCGATCAGGTTGGCCAGCAGCCGCTGCTGCTCGTCGGCCTGTGGGATGGCGACCTTGCTGAGGTTGACCCAGTCGGTGCTGGAGCCGCCGAAGTAGAGGTCGTCGGAGCGGATCGGCGAGCTGCCGTCGCGCTCCTGCTTCTCCCAGGCCGGGTTGCCCTGGCGGGTGTACACCAGGGACTGGGCGAGGTCGAAGCTGAACGCCGCGGCCTGCCCGCCGGAGGTGCCGACGTCGGCCAGCGACACCGCCGGGTTGGTGGTTGCCACCGTGGCGCTGGAGTACAGCGTGGCGACCGCGCGGGCGCCGGCCAGGGTGTACCGGTCGGCGGTGCCGTGGTACTGGATCGTCTGGTCGGTGATGCCGGCGCCGGGCGAGGCCGTCCCGTCGACCTTCAGGTAGCCCTCGGCCAGCGTGCCGGTGGTGGAGGTCAGGCCGAGCAGGCCGGCGAGTTGCTTGTCGGGCCGGAACGCGACGAGGTTGCCGCCGCCGTTGACCCAGGTGGTGAGCATGTCGACCTGTGCCGCGGTGAGCGGGGTCGGTCCGAGCAGCACGACGTCGTACTGGCTGAGCACCGACGCGGTGACCGCCGGCAGGTCGGTGGTGGCGAACTCGTTGATGCCCTCGGTCCGCAGGACCTCCGCGAGGAACGAGGTGAACCCGCTCGCCCCGGTCACGGCCGACTTGACCACGAGCACCGGTCCACCCGGGCCCTGGTCCGGTGGCGGCGGTGGCGGCGCGGCGGTAGTGAACGACCAGCTTCCCGGCGCCATGACGTTACCGGCGGCGTCCCGGGCGCCGCTGACCGCGACCGTGTAGCCGGTGGAGGTGGCCAGCGCGGCGGCGGGGGTGAACGTGGCGGTGCTGCTGCCGGCGTTGTATGCGGTGGTGCCGGCGACCGCGCCGGACGGGCCGGCCAGGGTCATGACGATGCTGGACGCGGTGACCGGCTCGCTGAAGGTCACGCTGACGGCGCCCGTGGTCGGCACGCCGACCGCGCCGGGCGCCGGGGCCCGGGCGGCGATCGTCGGCGCGGTGTTGTCCGTGGCGGTGGTGTCGAAGACGACGTCGACCCAGTAGTTGCTCGCCTGGTACGAGTTGGTGGGGAACGCGCTGGCGCCGTACCGGTAGATGCCGTTGGCGCCGTTGCTGCCGCCGTTGGCCAGGGCGGTCAGCGGGCCGCGGGAGACGGCCGAGGCGAGGCCGCTGCTGGTGAGTGAGTAGAAGCCGGCGTCGGTGTGGTACGACGCCACGTAGGTGGTGTTCGCCGCCACCGCGACCGGGCTGGGCAGCGTGGCCGCCTGCCAGCCGGAGCCGCTCTCGCCGGTGAAGGTCACGGTCGCCAGCCGGGTGCCGGTGTTCGTCCAGAGCGACCCGGTGTGCGTACCGGTGTTGCTCGCTCCCTTGTAGAACCGCAGGCCGCTGATGTATCCCGCCGTGCTGGTGCGGAAGCGCACGCCGACCTCGACCGCGGAGTCGTCGCTGGCCGACGCGGTGGTCGGCGCGGCGGTGGCCGGCCAGATCGTGCACGGGCAGCCGGATCCGCCGGCCGCCCCGGTGGTGAACGACCAGGGGAACGCGGTCATCGTGTTGCCGGCGGTATCCCGCGCCCCGCTGACGGTGGCGGTGTACGCCGTCGAAGCGGCCAGCGCGCTCGCCGGGGTGAAGGTCACCGTGCGGGTGGCGGCGTCGTACGCGGTCGCGCCGGCCACCGCGCCGGCACCGGTGGTGACGGCGATGGCCGGGGTGCCGGCCTGCACGGCCTCACTGAACGTGGCGCTGACCGTCGTCGTGGTGGGCACGCCGGTGGCGCCCGCGGCCGGGCTGGTGCCGGTGACGGTGGGCGGCGTGATGTCGGTCGCCGAGGTGGTGTACACCACGTCGACCCAGTAGTTGGCCGCCTGCCACGTGTTGGTGGGGAAGCCGCCGCCCGTGCCGTACCGGTAGATGCCGTTGGCCCCGTCGGCGCCGTCGCGCAGCGCGTGCAGGGGTGCGTTGTCGACCCCGGCGTCAGCGAAGGCACCCTCGTCGTAGCCGTACCTGCCGTTGGGTGCGTAGTACGAGGCGACGTACGTGGTGTCGGCGCTGATCGGGATGGGACTGGCGAACGTGGCGGTCTGCCAGCCGGTAGCGGACTCGCCGGTGAAGGTCACGGTGCCGAGGTTGGTGCCGGTCGCGCTCCACAGGTGCCCGACGTGCGTGCCGGAGTTGCCGCTGCCCTTGTAGAAGCGCACTCCGGTGACCTGGCCGGCCGCGTCGGCCCGGAACTTGACCCCGACCTCGACGGCCGCGGTGTCGGAATCCGCCGGGGTGCCCGGCACGGCCGTCGCGGGCCAGATCGAGCAAGGGCAGGTGGCCGCCGAGGCCGGCTGTGCCGGGCTGAGCAGGACGGCCACCAGGGCCAGGCACATCATGAACGGCAGCAGGGCCCGCCGTGACCACTTGCTCGATCTGAACACGGGCGTACTCCTCAGTTGGCGGGGGTGAACACGACGTCGACCCAGTAGTTGGTCGATTCCCAGGTGTTGGTCGGGAAACCACCGCCGGTCCCGTACCGGTAGATACCGTTGGGCCCGTCGACGCCGTTCTGCAGGGCGTGCAGCGGCCCGTTGTCGACGCCCGCCGCGAAGTAACCGCCGTCGCCCGCATAGCGGCCGACCGGCGCGTAGTACGACACGACGTACGTGGTGCCCGCGGTCACCGGCACCGGGGTGGCGAACGTGGCGGTCTGCCAGCCGGTGGCGGTCTCGCCGGTGAACGTGACCGTGCCGAGGTTGGTCCCGGTCGCGCTCCACAGGTGCCCGACGTGCGTGCCGGTGTTGCCGCTGCCCTTGTAGAACCGCACGGCGGTGACCTGGCCGGCCGCGTCGGCCCGGAACTTCGTGCCCACCTCCACCGCAGCGGTGTCCGAGTCGGCCGGGGTGCCCGGTATCACCGAGGCGCCCCAGATCGAGCACGGGCACCCGGTCGGCGGCGTGGTGCCGGCCGCGGTGGTGAACGACCAGGACGTGGCGGCCATGACGTTGCCGGCGAGGTCCGCCGCGCCGCTGGCCGTGACGGTGTACGTGGTGCTCGCGGCCAGCGCGGCGGTGGGCGTGAGCGTGGCCTTCGTGGTGGCGGCGTCGTACGCCACGCTGGCCGGCACCGTGGTGCCGCCGGCGTCCTTGAGCACCAGGGCGACCGTGCCGCTCTGCACCGGTTCGCTGAACGTGGCGGTGGCCGTGGTCGTGGCCGCCACCCCGGTGGCGCCGGCCGCCGGGGTCCGTGCGGTCACCGTCGGCGCGGTTGTGTCCGGGGTGCCGCCGCCCGGCGCGAAGACCACGTCCACCCAGTAGTTGGCCGATTCCCAGGCCAGCGTCGGGAAGCCGGTGCCCAGCCGGTAGACGCCGTTGACGCCGTCGATCCCGTCGCGCAGGGCGTGCAGCGGCGCGCTGTCGACGCCCTCGGTGGCGAAGTAGCCCGGGTCGGCCGCGTAACGGCCGTTCGGGGCGTAGTACGACACCACGTACGTGGTCCCGGCGGTCAGCGTCACGGGGGTGGACAGATTCGCCTGCTGCCAGCCGGAGGCCGACTCACCGGCGAAGGTGACGCTGGCCAGTTGGGTGCCCGAGGCCGACCACAGCCGCCCGACGTGCGTGCCGGTGTTGACGCTGCCCTTGTAGAACCGGATCGCGGTGACCTGGCCGGCGACATCGGCCCGGAACTTCGTGCCGACCTCGGTGGCGCTGCTGTCGGGGTCGGTGGGTATCGCCGGGGCGGCGCCCGCGTCCCAGATGGTGCACGGGCAAGTGCGAGCGCCCACGGTGACCGTGACCGTCGCGTCGGCGCCGACATTGGCGCTGTCGTCGGTGGCCCGGACCCGGATGACGGTGGCCCCCGAGCCGCGAGCCGACCAGGTGTAGGTCCAGCTGGCACGCCCGGTGGCCGGGTGCCAGGTGGCCCCGTTGTCGGTGCTGACCTCGACCCCGCCCACGGTGCCGCCGGTGTCCGCGGCGGTGCCGGAGATGGTGACCGGCGCACCAGCCGGCACCGAGGCGCCGGCCGCCGGGGCGGTGATGGTGGTAGCCGGGCCGGCGGTGTCGGTGGAGGCGGTGGCGGCGGTCAGCCCGGACTGCAGGGTGGCCGGCTGCGCGCCCATGTCCGCGAACAGGTTGACGGTGGCCTGCCGCATCGGGACGCTGACCGCGCCCGACCCGCGGTCGTGGTCGCTGTCGAGTCCCCACGACCACTGCACGGTGCCGGCGCCGAAGACCAGGGCGCCGCTCGGCGCGCGGTACAGCGTCAGGCGGTGGGTGGCGCTGCCGGAGGCGTACGTCGAGCCGTAGTCCTGCAGCACCTCGACGCCGGTGGCGGTCGTGGTGGACAGGCCGATCAGGCCGCGGGGCCGGGCGCCGTTGTCGGCGTCCTCGTCCCACTCGTAGCCGACGGTGCCGGTGCCCAGGGTGGCGGTGGCGCCGGCGGCCTGGGTGGCCACCGTGGTGCCGCGCCAGAACCGCATCTTGCCGTCGGCCGCGGGCACCTTCAGGCTCACCGTGCCCGAGTTGACCTCGAAGGCGGTGCCGGTCAAACCGTTCTCCGGGCGTCCGCCGTCGGCCGGCGGGCTGAACCGCGGGTCCCGCCAGGTGCCCGTCCAGGCGGGCGTCGGGTCGCTCTTGGCGTTCGCGTGCGTTTCCTTGTAGCAGACCAGGGTGCGGTACGCCGTGCCCGAGCCGTCGATCGCGTTCTCCCAGCGGGTCTTCCAGAACACCTCGTTGCCGCTGAAGAAGGCGAGGTTGACCCCGGCGTCCCGGGCGGCTTCGACGTTGGCCCGCTGGCCGCCGGACCAGTACTCGTCGTGGCCGACCGACAGGAACGACTTGTGGTTCTTCAGCAGCGCCCCCCGGGCGTCGGTGTCGACCCCGGAGAAGTAGCTGACGTCGTAGCCGTTGGCCTCCAGGAAACGGACCATCGGATACTCGGCGTTGAAGACGGCGTCCTCGGCGCCCGTGCCCCGGGTGGTGACCGGGCGGTTGTAGCTCACCTTGTAGGCGCGCCCGGCCGGCGAACCGGTGTAGAGGCTGTTGCCGCCGTAGCTGTTGTACGCCTGCCAGGTCGTGTCGGAGGTCTGCATGAGCACGTCCGAGTGGCTGGCGTCGTCGCGCACCACGAAGACGACGTGGCTGGCCCCGGCGGTGCTGTCGGTCCGGACGAGCCGGGCGAAGTAGATGCCGGAGACCGCGGTGGCGGGCACCGCCCACGACGCCGAGACCGCCCAGTTGCCGCAGTCGACCAGGCCGGTGCCGGCGTTCGACAGGCACGCGGGCTGGGTCTGCCGGCCGACCGGGTTGACGGTGGCCACCAGCCGCGCGCCGTTGCCGGCGTAGTAGCCCATCCGGTAGATGTCGAGGCGGTACGAGGTCGCCGTGGATTTGATCTTGAAGTTGACCGTCTCGCCGACGTTCACGCTCATCTGCGTGGCGAAGCCCTGCAGCGCCGTGCTGCCGGAGCCGGAGACGTCCCAGGTGCTGCGGGGGGTGCCCGCCTTCGTGTTCTCGCAGGCGACCGGGTTGAGCGGCGGCGTGCACGCGTCGGCAGCGGCGGCCGCGCCGCCGGCCGGTACCGGCAGGGTCGCCGCGATCAGGGTCAGCACCAGCAGCGACCGCCACCGGAAAGCCTTGAGACTACGCACTGGAATCCCTCCCCGCCGCCCGCATCCGCGTGACGACACGTCGGTTGAATCGAGGTCGGATCACGATCATGCGGGCAGGCTATGGGACGGAACTGTCCGCGAACCGACACCGGCGCCGCTCGGCACGGCCGGCGAGGCTATTCGATCCCGTCGGGGGACGCGGCGCCGCCCGACCCGGGCTCTTCGCATCGCCGATCAGCGCACCGTTCAATCCATTCGGCCACATCGCGGCCCTGCCTCCAGATTGGACAGCAGGCGACCGCGCGCAGTGCACAAAAGGGATCGAGGCGGTCAGCGGAGGCGTTTGACGACCCCGACCGCTTCCAGCTTCAGCCGGCCCAGCGCGCCCGGCCCGCCGAGCGCCTCGGCGCGCAGCGACTCCGGGGTGTCGTCGCGCCGCACGCTGTACCGCGGCTGCAGCCAGGAGCCCGCGCGGGCCCGCCGGCGGTCGCTGGTGAACACCCGGGTGTAGCCGAGCCGGCGCATCCGGCCGAGCAACTGCCGGTCGTACCGGCCGAGCGGGCACGCGGCCGTGTCCACCTCGGCGCCGACGACCGCCGCGAGCCGGTCGCGGGCCGTCACCAGCTCGGCATCGCTGGTCGCCGGGTCCATCCCCCGCCACGGCCGGTGCCACATGCCGTGGCTGCCGATCCGCATGCCCTCGCCGTGCAGCTTCCGCACCGCCTCCTCGCTCAGGCTGCCCGGAGCGTCGAGCCGGGCGGCGAGCACGAAGAAGTCGGCGGTCAGCTCGCGCCGGCGCAGCGCGGGCAGGCCCAGCTCGATGTCGGAGGCGTTGCCGTCGTCGAAGCTGAGCCGGACGGCGGGCCAGGTGCGGACCTCGTCGAGGACCGCGTGGAACAGATCCTCGCTGATCCAGTAGCGGTCCTCCCCCGGCTCCAGCTCGCGCTCCGGCGTGCCGATGCCGTGGAAGCAGATGTTGATGACCGTCTCGTTCCGCATTGCCACCTATCGCCTTGTCGCTGGTTCGGTGTCCGTTGTGGTCGCCGTGCCCGGCTGCCGGGAGGACTCGTCGCGGCCCCACGCGGCGCCGCCGTCGGCTGCCCGCCGGGCGGCGACGGCCGCCGCGACCGTGATCGCCACATAACACACCGCGGCCGGCGCCAGCCAGGGCCGTGGCAGCACCACGTCCCGCAGCCAGGACAGCCGTGCCGCCGAGCGTACCGGGGCCGCCACCTCGCCGTTCGCCGACGCCGCGCGCATCGCGGCGTTGCCGCCACGCACCCGGACCAGCCGGCGCACCAGGTCGCCGGTGCGCCGCGGGGTGGCTACCCGGGCGGCGTACGACGTGACGTGCCGCTTCTCCGCCTGAGTGAACAGCGAGTCGAGGAAGAGGTCGTCGGCCACCAGCGCGGGAAAGCGCTCGAAGCGCGCCCGCCCGGCCTCGGACAGCGCCACGACGCCGCGGCCGAACAGCCCGTCGCGGAACACCGGGAGCCGGCCGTGCACCGCGAAATAGGCCCGGACCAGCAGCGGCCGGCCGGTGAGGTCGAGCTGGCGGCCCACGGTCGCCGCGCCGGCGGCGCCGCCGAGGGCGCCGGCCAGCGAACGGACCGCCGCGGTGGTCAGGACGATGTCGGCGTCCAGATAAACCCGGGGAAAGCCCACCGAGGCCGCGTCGCCCGCATTGAGCGCCGCCGCCTTGCCGGCGGTCGCCAGATCAACCACGCGTACGCCGGGACGGGCAGCCACGGCGGCGGTGTCGTCGGTGCAGCCGTTGGCGACGACCGTGACGTCGAACTCGCCGGGCGCCGCCTCGCCCAGCAGGGCATCCAGGCAGCGCCCGATGACCGCGGCCTCGTTGTGGGCCGCGATGACGACGCTCGTCATCGCTCGTCCGCCGTCGTCGTGGTGTCGTGGGCGCCGGAACGGGGCGCCGGGATGCGGGCCGGCGCGGCGGGCGCGGCGGGCAGCCGCCGGGCCAGCAACCGCTGGAACACCGCGGCGTACGCGTCGGCCTGGTGCTCCCAGGACAGCAGGCTCAGGAACCGTTCGCGGCCCAGCTTGCGCATCTGCCGGCGCCGGTCCGGGTCGTCGAGCAGGGCGTCGATCGCCTCCGCGAACTCGACCGGGGTGCCGTTGGGCACGTAGGCGCCGGCCTCCCCGAGGGTGGCGCGGGTCTCGGTCAGATCGGCCGCGACGACCGGGACGCCCCGGCCGACGTACTCGACCGTCTTCGCCATCGTCGACAGGTGGTTCATCCGGGTGGGCAGATCCGGCTGGATGGCGACGGTCGCCTCGCGCAGGATCTCGTCGACCGCCGTGCCGTCGAGCCATCCGGTGAACGTCACGACGTCGTCGAGCCCTCGCTCGGTGGCCAGCTTCCGCAGCGCGGGCATGCTCTCGCCGTCGCCGGCCAGGATCATCCGCCAGCCGGTCCGGCCGCGGCGGCGGGTCAGCTCCTCGGCGGCCAGGACCGCGCCCTCGACGTTGTCCTGCGGCCCGAACACGCCCAGGTAGACGACCTTGTGCACGCCGTCGGCGGGCTCGATGCCGTCGTCGTCGCCGGTCGCCGCGATCTCCGCGGTCGCCGGGCCGTTGCGGACCACCGTCACCTTGTCCGGGTTCACCCCGCGCCGGGCCGCGTTGTCCTTGAAGGACTGATTCGTGGCCACCACCTCGGTGGCGGTGCGCAGCGTCAGCCACTCAAGCGCGGAAAGTATGCGGAAGACCCATTTGTTGGGGGTGCCGACCCGGGCCGCGTAGACCTCCGGGCACAGATCGTGGTGGTCGAACACCCAGGGCCGGCCGATCGCGCGCAGCAGCAGCGCCAGCGGCCAATAGACGTCCGGCGGATTGCAGACCTGGACGGCGTGGGCCCGACCGGCGAATACCTCGCCGATAAGACGAATGGCGATGCACAGGAAAGACCAGCCGAATTCAAAAGCGAAGGAGAATACACCACCACCGTAAACCACGACCGGATAGGGCTTGAGCCGGGTGTTCCGGCTGCCCGGCAGCGTGCGCAGGCTCCGGTCGCCACGCGGCGCGATGACCGTCACGTCGAAGCCCTTCGCCTCCAGCGTAAGGCATTCACGGATGACCCGGCGGTCGCGTTCGGCCGGCAGGTTGGCAATGAGAATGGTGACTTGCGGATTTCTCGCCATCGTCTGGTCCGTCTCCCCCTGGCTCGCTTCGACTCGCAGAAGACAGTGCTGGATCAGGTGAGCGCGGAGCAACCGGCTGTCCGGGCGGGATCCTGTCATCCGTTTCAACTAGACGAGCATCTTGATCAAGTTTCGGATGTAATGCCCGATTAGTACGTCTTATCGGCTCCGTAGAGAATAACCGGTAAAGCGCAGGGGACATTGACCCTTATGGTCGATATCACTTCCCGTTGCCGCGACCACGCGGATTGTCACCTTGGCGACACGGGGCACAGTGGACGTCCACAAGGGCCGAACTACCGCAGCGAGGAGAAGAACCCCAGGAGATCGGCCCGCAGCCCGGCCTCGTGGTAGTGCGCCAGAATCTGCTTGGCCGCCGCCCGGCCCGCGGTGGCCAGCACCTCCGGGTCCTTGCGGTGCTGGCCCAGGACCTGCTCCACGGCGACGGCGAAGGCCAGCAGGTCGGCCTCGGCGACCGGCGAGCAGAACCCGGGGTCGAAGTAGTCGCGGCCGGCCAGCCCGGTGAAGCCCACGACGTAGGCCCCGCTGGCCATCGCCTCGGCGGGCGGCAGGCCGAAGCCCTCGCGCTCGCTGAAGCTGAGGAAGACCGCGCAGCTGCGCAGCGCCGCGGCGGTCTGCGCCTCGCTGAGCCCGTCGATGGCCACCAGTTCCCAGCCGTCGAGGCAGCCCCGTCCCCGCAGCAGGTGCAGCAACTGCTCCTGCTCCTGCGCCCGGCGCCGGGGCATGTACCCGATGCGCCGGCCGGCCGGGGCGTCGGCGGGGTGGAACACCCGCTCGTCGACCACCACCCGGGCGATGTGTACGGCGATGTCGGGAAAGGCGTACCGCAACAGGGCGGCGTTGTCCTGCGACACCGTCAGCAGCGCCTCGACACCGCCTACGCCGGCGTAGGGCGCACCGGGGGCGGTTGTCGCGAAGGGCACGCGGGCGAAGGTGTGGTAGGCGTTCTGGTTGAAGACGACCTTCCGGCACCCCGGCGGCAGGGCACCCAGCCCGGGACCGTAGAACTCCGGAACCACGAGGATGTCGCTCCGCCCGAGGGTCACCTCCCGGGCCGCGACGACCCGGGTGCGGTTGTCGAACCAGTCGACCCGGAAGCCGGGCCGGGCATGCAGCACCGCCGCGTCGACGCCCGCCGCGTTGAGCAGGTCGACGTGCCGGTAGAGGTTGCGGATGCCGCCGGCCGGCGCATTGTCGTCCGGACTGAGGTAGTAGATGGTGTTCGCGCCCGGCGCGCCCGGATCGTGCCGGATCGCCGGCGGAGTCCGCCGGCGGAGGTCCCGGCTGCCGACCGCCCGTCGCACAGCGTCACGGACCGGCCGCACAATGGCATCGGTCATGACAGCACCACGCCCCGGACGGCCCCGGCCATCGTGGACTCGGCTCCCTCCGAACAGGACGATTCGCCCTGATTCGCTGGGAACTCCGGCTCTGCGTCGCGCGGTGACGCCACGAATGCCCCCTTCTGGCCGACATGAGCTACTACGAGATGGCCCGTTCCCGGCCGCACCTCGACCGCCCGCAACCCTTCCGGGACCGTACGGCGGATGACAACCTCCGTTGGTACTGCGGAGCGCGTCTTAATGCTGACATCGGCTGATGCGTTCGGTGAGCGGAACTTACTCTATTCTCAGTCTCAACCCGTCGATGGCGAAGATCGTCGGTTGCCAAGGCCCTGTATCCCTGGGGACACTGGCCACGTCCGGCGGCGCACTTCCGGGTTTCCACCCGGCCAGGCGCCACTGGGACGGGCCTTCGTAAGTACAGACATCGGTAGGGGCAAGGGGAACGTGTGGACCTCTGGGACATGACCAAGCTGCTCTTTCGGCGTTGGTATTTCTCGCTGCCCATGTTGCTGGTCACTCTCGCGCTCGTCGCGGTGGCCAGCGTGACGGTCAAGCCGGATTACAGCGCCAAGGGGCATGTCCAGCTCATTCCACCGGCCGGCACCACCGCCAGCGACGGCGAGAAGAACCCGATCAAGAACCCGTGGTTCGACCTGGGGTACGAGGCGCTGGGCAACGCCACGATGATCGACGTGAACAAGAAGTCGGTGCTCGAGCGGATGGTCGCCGACGGGCTCAGCGACAACGTCACGGTCACCATGGAGCAGGTGCCGCTGTTCGAGATCGAGGCGGTGGGCAGTTCGGCCGCGCAGGCGACGGCCACCGTGCAGCGGGTGATGGATGCCATCGCCGAGGCCGTCCTGCAGCGTCAGCAGACGCTGCGGGTGGCCAAGACCGAGACCATCACCACGCTGAAGCTCGACGACGGCAGCGAGGTCGAGGTGAAAAACTCCAAGACGATGCGCGTGGCGATCGTGGCGGCGGGTCTCGGCCTGTTGCTGACGGCCGGCTTCACGATCGGTCTCGACGCGCTGCTCCGCTTCCGAGCGGCCCGCCGCCGCCGTGACGACGACGAGGCCGGAGACGGCCCGGCCATCGGCTCGGTCCATCCGGAGGGACGCGACGGCGCCGCGCCGCCCAAGGCCAGTTTCGAGTCGACCCAGGTCGTCACCCCGCCCCGCCCGGTCGGCGGCGGCCGCGGCGAGCGCGCCAACGGGGTGGCCGAGCAGCCCGCGGCCCGCCAGAGCAACGGCGGCGTGCCGCAGCGCTCCCGGGCCTCCGACGGCACGGAATACCGCTCGAAGCAGGTTCCCACCATCGAGCCCGAGCAGGCGCCCATCGACGCCACGATCGTCCTGCCGATCACACCCACGCGGTGGAAGCGGGACGAAAAGGCCGACTACCATTGAGCACCGACACCGTCTCACACCCGGTCGACCTTGAGCCGTCACTGCTAGACAGGCACATCTACAGCTCACGGCGCTACCGGGCCCCGCTGGACGTGGTCACCGTGCTCACCGTCACGGTGGTCCTGCTCTACGTCCTGCCCGGGACGCTGATCGTGCCCAACCTGACGTATGCGGGACGGCCGGCCCTCCTGCTCGCCCTGCTCATGTTCGCGTGGTGGTGCCTCGCCCGGCTCAGCCCGCGGTTGCTCATGGTGGGCCCGCAGCCGATCCGGTGGTTCCTCGGCTGCTATCTGGTCGCCAACCTGTTGTCCTACATCGCCGGCCTGCTGCGGGGCCTGCCCACCCAGGAGGCCAACGCCCAGAACTTCGCGATGCTCCAGCTCGCCGAGTTCCTCGGCGCGGCGCTCATCGTCGCGGACGGCGTCCAGAACTGGGAGCGGCTCAACCGCCTGCTGCGCATCATGGTGTATTGCGGCGGCTTCATGGCGGTGGTCGGCATCGCGCAGGCGACCCTGAAGATGGACGTCTCGCAATACCTGGTCATCCCGGGGCTGGAGGTCAAGGGCGGGCTCGCGGGCTTCGGCCTGCGCGGCGACGAGGGACAGTTCCGGGTCGCCGGTACCACCACGCACTACATCGAGTTCAGCGCGGTGGTGGCGATGATGGTGCCGTTCGCCATCCACGTGGCCCGCTTCGCGAAGACGAGGGCCCAGCGGTGGCTGGCCGCGATGTGCGCGTTCCTGCTGGCCATCGCCAACCCGATGTCCATCTCCCGGACCGGCATCGTGGCGCTAGCCCTGGCGCTGCTGATCATGGTGCCGATCTGGTCGTGGCGGCTGCGCTACACCTTCATGTATCTGGGCGTCAGCGCGGTGGTGGCGATCATGATGATCAAACCGGGCGTGCTCGGCACCATCAAGGCGATGTTCCTCAACGTCGGGGTCGACCCGAGCATCGAGGGGCGGACCAACGACTACGCCCTGGTCGAGCACTTCTTCCAGCAGCGGCCCTGGCTGGGTCGCGGGCCCCGGACGCTGCTGGCCGACCCGGTGCGCGACACCATTCTCGACAACCAGTGGCTCTACACCCTGGTGACCGGCGGCATCATCGGAGTGGCCGCGCTGCTGTTGCTGCACGTGGCCGCGATCACCCTCGCCTCCATCGCGCTGCGCCGCTCGCGCCGCGAGGAGGACAGGCATCTCTGCGTCGCGCTGATCTCGGCGCAGGTGGTCGCCGTCGTGGTCGGCGGCACGTTCGACTCGCTGTACTACACGACCTTCGCCATCACGCTGGCGCTGCTCGCCGGCATGTGCGGCACGGTGTGGCGCTTCACCCACCCGGCCCGGACCATCAGAACGGCCACAGCCCGCAGCGCGAGCTGACATTCCGCGCATTCTTCCCCACTCGCACGGGCGTGCCGAAGGCCACCCGGCTGCGGGCGGCCGACCCGCGTGCACCAAGATCAGTCGAGTCGCTGCGCGGCTGCACGACCCGGTCGGTGCCGCAACCGCGACAGGCGGCGCGGGCTGGCCGGTCGTACACAGAAACCAGCCGAAGCTGCGGTCCGTGGCCCCGCCGCCCGGCGCTACGCTCCCGCTGAATTCGCGAGCGCGCCGAGATGGACAATACAGGCCGCACAGTCCAAAGGGGGCAGACGTCTTGAACAAGATGAAGGCGTTGTACGTGGCCGACACGACACCGGACCGGCAGAGCCGGTCCATACGTCGTTTGCTGGGCGGTATTGCGGTGATAGCGACCGCGGTTGCGGCCGGCGTCCTGGTGGCGCCGCTCGCGGCCGCGGCCGATCCCTGCGACCCGTTGGTCAACGCCATCGTCTGCGAGAACAGCAAGGAGGGCACGCCGAAGTCGGTGTGGGACATCGACGGCAGCGGCGACGCCGCCCTCCAGGGCTTCTCGACCGATATCAGCGTGAATGCCGGCCAGCAAGTCGATTTCAAGATCAAGACTGATGCGGCCGCGTACACCGTCGACATCTACCGGCTCGGCTACTACGGCGGCGACGGCGCTCGCAAGATCACCAGCGTCACCCCGTCGGCCTCGCTGCCGCAGACCCAGCCGTCCTGCATCACCGAGACGGCCACGGAGCTCTACGACTGCGGCAACTGGGCCGTCTCCGCCTCGTGGGACGTGCCGGCCACCGCCGTGTCCGGCGTCTACATCGCCCGGCTGTACCGCGCCGACACCGGCGGCTCCAGCCACATCACGTTCATCGTCCGGCAGGACAGCAGCACCTCCGACGTCCTGCTGCAGACGTCCGACTCGACGTGGCACGCCTACAACCTCTACGGCGGCTCGGACTTCTACTCCGGCGGGGCCAACGGGCGCGCGTACAAGCTGAGCTACAACCGGCCGTTCGCCGACCGCAACACCGTCGAGCGGCGCGACTTCCTCTTCGGGGCCGAATACCCGATGATCCGGTTCCTCGAGCGCAACGGCTACGACGTCAGTTACACCACCGACGTCGACAGCGACCGCCGCGGCCAGCTCATCAAGAACCACAACATCTTCCTCTCGGTCGGTCACGACGAGTACTGGTCCGAGGCGCAGCGGGCCAACGTCGAGGCCGCCCGCGACTCCGGCACCCACCTGGCGTTCTTCAGCGGCAACTCGGTCTACTGGAAGACCCGCTACGAGCCGGGCAAGGACGGCTCGGAGACCCCGTACCGGACGCTCGTCACCTACAAGGAGACCTGGGCCAACGCCAAGATCGACCCGTCCAGCGAGTGGACCGGCACCTGGCGCGACGCCCGGTTCAGCCCGCCGGCCGACGGCGGCCGGCCGGAGAACCAGCTCATGGGCACCATGTTCATGGTCAACGACGGTGACCTGCCGCTGACCGTGCAGTCCGAGGAGGGCAAGTACCGGCTCTGGCGGCACACGAACCTGACGTCCATCCCGTCCGGCGATTCGGTCGAGCTGTCGCCGCACACCGTCGGGTACGAGTCCGACGAGGACGCCGACAACGGCTTCCGGCCGCCGGGCATGATCCGCCTGTCCACCACCACCGGCGATGTCGGGCAGGTGCTGCAGGACGACTTCGGCATCAAGGTGGCACCGGGGCAGACCACCCACAACATGACGCTGTACCGGGCCGACAGCGGTGCGCTGGTCTTCAGTGCCGGCACCATCCAGTACACGTGGGGTCTCGACGGGGTACACGACGGCGAGACGACGCCCACCGACAGCCGCATGCAGCAGGCCGTGGTGAACCTCTTCGCCGACATGGGTGTGCAGCCGTCCACCCTGATGAGCGGGCTCGACGCCGTCACCGCGTCCATCGACGGCACCGCACCGACCGTCGCGATCACCGCGCCCGCCGCCGGCGCCACCGTCGCCCGGGGCAGCAAGGTGACGCTGCAGGGCACCGCCGCCGACATCGGCGGCCGGGTCGCCGGGGTCGAGGTGTCGACCGACGACGGCGCCACCTGGCACCCCGCCACCGGCACAGCCTCGTGGTCGTACAAGTTCATCGCGGCCGGCCTGAGCAGCCAGGAGGTGCGGGTCCGGGCCGTCGACGACAGCGTCAACATGGGTCAGTCGCCGGCCACCCGGGTGTTCGCGTTGTCCGGTCCGAACACGCTGTTCGGTGACCGGGTGCCGGACGACCCGGCGGTCGAGGACGGCAGCGCCGTCGAGCTGGGCGTGCGTGTCAAGCCCGCCGTCGACGGGTTCGTCACCGGCGTGCGCTTCTACAAGGGCACCGGCAACATCGGCACGCACACCGGCTCGCTGTGGTCGACCGGCGGCACCCGCCTGGCCACCGGCACGTTCGGCAACGAGTCGGCTTCCGGATGGCAGACGCTCACGTTCCCGAACCCGGTCGAGGTCACCGCGGGCACGACCTACGTCGCCTCGTACCTCGCGCCCAACGGGAGGTACGCCACCGACGACTGGGGATTCGTGCGTGACTGGGTCAGCGGCCCGCTCACCGCCCCGCGGTCGACGAGCGGTGCCGGCAACGGGGTCTTCCACTACGGCTCCGGCGGCGGCTTCCCCACCGAGACGTTCAACGCCGGCAACTACTACGTCGACGTCACCTTCGCGGTCAGCGACGACCTGCCGCCGGCGGTGACCACCACAACGCCGGTCGACGAAGCCGGCTCGGTGCCCACCAACACCGCCCCGACGGCGGTGTTCTCCAAGGCACTCAACTCCTCGACGGTGCAGTTCACCCTCGCCAGGAGCGACGGCAGCGGCACGGTCGCCGGCACGAAGACCTACGACAGCGGTCTCAAGAAGGCGACCTTCACCCCGTCGGCGCCGCTGACCCCCGGGACCTCCTACACCGCCACCGCCTCCGGCTCGGACCCGCAGGGCCGCCCGGGAAGCGCGACGTGGTCGTTCTTCACCGCCATCGACGGTACGGTGCACTCGCTGTTCCCCACCGACGCCGTCCCCTCGACGGTGGCGCAGGACGACCCGTCCGCGGTGGAGCTGGGCGTGAAGTTCAAGGCGAACACGCCCGGCCGGGTGGTCGGGGTCCGGTTCTACCAGGGGCCCGGCAACAGCGGTCCGCACGAGGTGAGCCTGTGGAACACCAGCGGCGCGAAGCTCGAGTCGACCACGCTGCCCTCCTCGACCGAGACGGGCTGGCGCACCGCGTACTTCGCCACGCCGGTCGAGGCCACCGCCGGCACCACCTACGTCGCCTCGTACCACGCGCCGAACGGCAACTACGCCATCGACGGCGGCTACTTCGCCAGCGCCCGGTCCAACGGGCCGTTGAGCGCACCGGCCGGCGCCAACGGCATGTACGGCTACGGCCCCGGCGGGTTCCCGACGCAGTCGTACAACTCGGCGAACTACTGGGTCGACCCGCTGTTCACGGCCGACGGCACCGCACCCGAGCCCGGCACTCCCCCGGTCGGCGCGTACGGGTTGTTCACCGGCGCGGACACCCCCGCCACGGCGAACTGGGACGACCCGGACGCCGTGGAGCTGGGCATGAAGGTCACCCCGGCGGTCGACGGCCTGGTCTACGGCGTGAAGTTCTACAAAGGCCCGACCAACACCGGGACGCACACCGGCACGCTCTGGTCGGCGGGCGGCACCCAGCTGGCGACGGTCACCTTCGCCAACGAGACCGCCTCCGGCTGGCAGACAGCGCTCTTCTCGGCGCCGGTGGCGGTCACCGCCGGGCAGCAGTACGTGGTGTCCTACCACACCGAGGTCGGGCGCTACGCCGTGACCGGCGGCGGCCTTTCCAGCCCGCGTACAGTCTCGGATCTGACGGTGCCGGCGGCCGGCGCCACCTACCGTTACGGGACGGGCGGGACGATGCCGGTCTCGTCCTCGAGCGGCAATTACTGGGTGGACCTGGTGTTCGCGCCGAGCTGACGCCCGCAACTACCGCGGCGGACCGTCCGCCGCATCGCGATCTACTGGGGGAGACAGGGTGCGACTGATCGTCGGCCTGCATCATCTGGAACTCGGCGGAAGCCAGCTCAACGCCTTGGATCTAGCCGTCAGCATGCGCGACTACGGGCACGAGGTCGCGGTGTTCGGCAACTACACCGACCGGCCCGGGCCGGTCGCCGATCTGGTCCGCGACGCCGGGCTGCCGCTGATCGCCGAGCGGCACCCGGCCGAACGGCTGGCCCGGACGATGCCCGCCCGCCCCGCGCTGTCCCGGGCGCTCGCCCGGGCGGCCCGCGAGTTCCGGGCCGACCTGCTGCACGTCTACGAATTCTCGGTGGCGCTGGACGCGTTCTACGGCACGCACCTGCGCCGGGGGCTTCCGGTGGTGACCACCATCTACGGCATGCGGGTGCCCCGGTGGATGCCCCGCTACGGCGAGATCGTCGTGGGCACCCAGCAGATCGTCGACCAGGCGGCGGCCTTCCGGGCCCGGCCCACGCTCATCGAGCCGCCGGTGAACACCGACACCGACGACCCGGCGGCAGTCGACGGGCGGGAGTTCCGGGCCCGGCACGGCATCGCCGACGACGAGGTGCTGCTGGTCGTCGTCTCCCGGCTGGAACCGGACATGAAGGCCGAGGGCATCCTGCGCACGGTCCGCGCCGTCGGGCTGCTCGACGACCCGCGGTTGCGCTTCGTGGTGGTCGGCGACGGGCCCTCGTACGCCGACGTCGCGGCCGAGGCCGCCCGGGTGAACGCCGCCGCGGGCCGCCCCGTGGTGGTCATGGCCGGCGCCATGGAGGATCCCCGGACGGCGTACGCCGGCGCGGATCTCATGGTCGGGATGGGCGGCTCCGCGCTGCGGTCGCTGGCGTTCGGCCAGCCGCTCGTGGTCGTCGGCATCAAGGGCTTCTTCCTCAGTGCCACGCCGGAGACGGTCGAGCACTTCCTGCGGGAGGGCTTCTACGGCGTCGGCACGGGCGACGTCGACCCGGCCCCGCTCGCCGCGGACCTGCGCAAGCTGCTCGACGATCCGGGCCGGCGGGCCGAGCTGGGCCGCTGGGGCCGCCAGCTCGTGCTCGACCGGTTCAGCCTCAAGATCGCCGCACAGACCCTCGACGGGGTGTACAAGCGCGCCCTCGCCCACCCGGCCACACCGACGCGGCGCCTCACCGAGGGCGCCCGCGTCGCGGGCCACAAGGCCATCGCCGACCTGCTCTCGGACGGCGCCCGCCGGCGGGTCAGGCGGTTGCTCGGATGACGGTGCAGGATCCGTCCGCCCCGCCGGCCGACCCCGGGTTGTTCCACAAGGCGTCGCGGGCCCTGGGCTGGAGCCTCGCCAGCACGATCCTCAGCCGGCTGAGCACGCTGGTCATCGGCATCGCGCTGGCCCGCATCCTGGGGCCGGAGTCGTTCGGCACCTTCGCCGTCGCCCTCGTGGTGCTGCTGGCCGTGCTGAGCTTCAACGAGCTGGGCGTGAGCCTGGCGATCGTGCGGTGGCCGGACGATCCCGAGGAGATCGCCCCCACGGTGGCCACCCTGTCGGTGCTGTGCAGCCTGGTGGTGTACGCGGGCTGTTACCTCGGCGCGCCGGCCTTCGCACACGCGCTCGGCGACCCCAGCGCGGTGCCGGTCATCCGGGTGCTGGCCCTGAGCGTGATCGTCAGCGGCATGGTGGCGACCCCGGTCGGCCTGTTGCAACGCGCCTTCCGGCAGAAGCGCAAGACCGTCGTCGACCTGGTCACCAACTGGGTGAGCGCGCTGGTGTCGATCGGGCTGGCGCTGACCGACGCCGGGGCGATGAGCCTGGCGGTCGGCCAGCTGAGCGGCTCGCTGGCCGGCGCGATCCTGTTCTTCGTCTTCGCGCCGCAGGGCCTGCGGCTCGGTTTCGACCCGGGCAAGGCCCGGGCGCTGCTCCGCTTCGGCCTGCCGCTGGCCGGTTCGAGCATCATCGTCTTCGCCACGACCAACGTCGACCGCATCGTCGTCGGCGCTGTTCTCGGGCCCACCGCGCTGGGCTACTACATGCTCGCGCTCAACCTGGCCAACTGGCCCATCACCATCTTCTCCCAGCCGGTCCGCGCGGTGGTGCCCGCCGCGCTGGCCCGGCTGCAGCATGACCGGCCGGCGATGCGCTCGGCCTTCCTGTCGGCCGGCGGGCTGCTGGCGGCGATCTCGCTGCCAGCCTGCCTGCTGCTGGCCGGCGCGGCGGGGCCGCTGATCCGGTTCCTCTACGGCGACGTGTGGGGGCCCGCGGCCACGGTGCTGGCGTGGCTCGGCCCGCTGGCGGCCCTCCGCATCCTGTTCGAGCTGTTCTACGACTACTTCGTGGTGATAGCCAGCACCCGGGTCGTGTTCACCGTGCAGGTGATCTGGTTCGTCGTCCTGGTGCCGACGCTCTACCTGGCCAGTCAGCAGGGCGGGCTGTGGGCCGCGGGTGCCGCCCAGTTCGGGGTCGCCCTCCTGGTGGTGCTCCCGCTGTACCTCTACGAGCTGCACCGGACCGAGATCACGCTGGCCTCGATGGGGTCGCGGGTGGCACCGGCGATCCTCGGTGCGGCCGTGGTCGCCGCGGTGGCGTTGCTGGCGGCCCGGGCGGGCTGGGCCGACCTGGTGGTGCTGGCGGTCGCCGGGGTGGCCGCGGTGGCCACGATGGCGCTGCTCGGCTACCGGCTGCGGCACGCGGTTCGCGCCCTGCGCTCGGCGGGCGCCACGGCGACCGAGTGACCGGTGTGGGTACGGAATTCCGGGCCGGATCGTTCAGGAATTAAGGAAGACGTAAGACATCTCCCGGACCAGCTTAAGGTTCCGCCGATGGAAAAGGCCCCGGTCGGCTGACGACCGGGGCCCTTTTCACGGGTTGCTATCGACAGCTGTCGAACGCCTTCACCTGGCCGGTGACCTTGCCGGTCGCCCAGTCGTAGGTGACGGTGGCGTTGCCGTTCCACTGGGCCACCAGCGAGCAGGTGACCTCGAACGGGCCGTACCCGAAACTGCCCTGCACGATCTTGTTGCCGGTGACGGCGGGGAACTTGCCGCCGGTCAGCCGGAGCGTGTAGCCGCCGCCGGCCAGCAGGTTGTCCTGCACCGTGGCGCCGTCGTTGCCCTGGTCCGGGATGAAGACCGGCGCCGTCGGGCAGTCATCGCGGCGCTGGTCGATGGTGTTGTGCCGGATGGTGACCGCCGGGCCGCCGTAGCCCTGGATGCCGTCGCCGTGCGGGTCGACGGTCTCGCACATGCCCGGCGGGACCGCCAGCTGGGCGAAGGAATCCTCGATGACGACCGGGCCGGCGCCGGCATAGTCGGCGGCGCCGACGCGCCACCCCTCCATCCGGTTGACGACCTTGCAGCGCCGGCAGGTGTAGTTGGCCACGCCGAAGGCGTACTGCGCGTTCTTGGAGAACTCCTGGCCCGGCGGGTTGACCACCTCGGTGTCCTCGATGAGCAGATGGCCGTAGACCTGGTTGCCGATGAAGTTGTCGATCGTGCCGTAGACCCGGCTGTTGCGGATCGTCACGTCGGGCGCCTTGACGTAGATGCTGCCGGTCACCAACTGGTCCTCGACCACGGTGCCCGCCTTGGTGACGGTCAGGTCGCCGTCCTTGGTCGCCTTCGGCTTCCAGCCGGCCGGCACTCCGGTGCAGCCGGGCGTGGGGTAGACCGGCAGCGCGCAGGCGCCGCTGCCGACCGGCGGCGGGGCGGGTGTGCTGGTCGCTGTGGGCGAGGCGGGTGGCGTCGTCGTCGGCGGCTTGGTGGACGGCTTGGACGACGACGGGCGGGGCCAGCGGGGCGTCTTCGTCGGCCGGGGGGAATGCCGGTTACGCCAGTCCGCGGGCGTCTGCCGCTTCGCCACCGTCTCGGAGGGGCTGGCCGCCGACTTCTCGCCGGTGCTGCCGGCGTACGCCTGGAGCGCGAGACCGCCGGATGCCGAAAGGACGACAAAGGCGGAAAGAATGATCGCAATGCTCTTCGAACGGCGGCCGGTTGGGAAACTGCGACGATGTTTCATCTGGTGCGATCTCCTCATGATGCCCGTTCCGGGCGGTCATCGAGAGTAGTTGTGCATCGGACAATGCGAGCACGTTAGAACGTCGGAGCCGATGGCCGGGCATGGCGAAAAAGACCACTTAAGGAATCCCCAAGGTGACCATTGATCAATTGATCTCAATTATTGCGGGCCGCTTCGTCCGGTTCGCGGCGCTCAGGCGACGGCTCCGGAGAGCAATCCCCCGTACGTCGGAGTACCCACCCTCCAGAGTGGTGATGTCGTCGATCCGGAGTGACGGAAATCCGGCTGTGCGGCGGCGGGGCTTCGCCGTGCCACGGTAGGGTCGTCGCGACGAGCAAACGGAAGGCGCAGACATGGATTCCACCACCGGACGCCGCGCGCACGGCGGTGCCGGAAGCAGTCGCCGGCCCAGCGGAGCGGCGAGCTAGATGGGAGTCCGGGTCAGCCCTGTCACCGACTCGGATGTGCCCGCGGTGGCGGAGTTCCTGCATCGGAACCTCAACGACCGCGTGCCCGTCGAGGCGTGGGTGCGGGCGGTCGACGTCCCGTGGAAGGTGCAGGCGCCCAACCACGGCTTCCAGCTGCGCACCGACGATGGCGCCGTGGTGGGCGTATACCTCGCCTTCTACTCCGATCGGACGATAGGCGACGAGGTTCGCCGATTCTGCAACCTCGGCGCCTGGTGCGTCCTGCCCGAGCACCGTTTCCACAGCCTGCGGTTACTCAAGGCGCTGCTGGCCCAGGAATGTGACGTGTTCACCGATCTGTCGCCTAGTGGCAATGTCGTCCCGGTCAATACCCGCCTCGGTTTCCGGTTCCTCGACACCGCGACCGCCCTCGTGCCCAACCTGCCCTGGCCGTCGTGGCCGGGCGGCGGCGCCGTGACCGGCGACCGGCGGGTCATCGAGCGCTCCCTGTCCGGCGGCGAGCTGCAGATCTACCAGGACCACGCCGACTGCGCGGCGGCCCGGCACCTGCTGCTGACCCGCGGCGACGAGACCTGCCACGTGGTGTTCCGCAAGGACCGGCGCAAGGGCCTGCCGCTCTTCGCCTCGATTCTGTACGTGAGCAACCCGGCCCTGTTCCGGCGGATGGCAAGGCAGGTGTCCCGCCACCTGTTGCTGCGCCACGGGGCGCTGGCGACCCTGGCCGAGCTCAGAGTCGTCGGCGGGCGGCTGCCCACGGGGCGGCTGCTGTCGGCCCCGCGCCGCAAGATGGTGCACGGCACCGGGTTCGAAGACCAGCACGTCGATTATCTGTACAGCGAGCTCGCGTGCGTCAGCTGGTGACCGCCGGGTGTCCGTCATAAGGAAGAAGCAACCGCACATGCGCATCCGCCTCCACGATCTGCTGTCCGGCACGGCTTCCCGCCGGCCCGACGCCGCCGCGCTGACCTTCAAAGAGCAGACGCTGAGCTATGCCGCGCTCTGGGAGCGCACGCTGAGCGCCGCCCGGGGGTTGCGCCGCCTCGGCGTCGAGCGCGACGACCGGGTGGCGGTGTGGCTCGACAAGCGGGTCGAGACCGTGGTGTCGATCTTCGGCACCTCGGCCGCGGGCGGCGTCTTCGTGCCGGTCAACCCGGTGCTGCGGCCGCGTCAGGTGGGCCACATCCTCGCCGACTGCGACGTGCGGTTGCTGGTCACCACGCCGGAGCGGCTGCGGCTGCTGCACGACGAGCTCGAACACATCAAGTCGGTCGAGCACGTCGTGCTCGTCGGCGGCACCGACGCCGACGCCCCGGCGGGGGCCGAATACACCGTGTCCGCCTGGGACGCGCTGGCGGTGGCCGAGGGGGCGTCTCCCGACGCCGGCGGCATCGACGTCGACATCGCCGCGATCCTCTACACCTCGGGCAGCACCGGCCGGCCCAAGGGCGTGGTGCTGTCGCACCGCAACCTGATCGTCGGCGCCGAGAGCGTCAGTGACTACCTGGGCAACACCGCCGACGACGTGATCCTCAGCGTGCTGCCGCTCAGCTTCGACGCCGGGTTCAGTCAGCTCACCACCGCGTTCGCCGTCGGCGCCCACGTCGTGCTGACAAACTACCTCCTGCCCGGCGACGTCGTGCGGCTGTGCGCCCGCCACGGTGTCACCGGGCTGACCTGCGTGCCGCCGCTGTGGGTCCAGCTGGTCGAGCAAAACTGGGCGGCCGGCGCCACCACATCGTTGCGATACTTCGCGAACACCGGCGGCCGGATGCCGCGGCCCACCCTCGACCGGCTGCGGGCCGTCTTCCCCGCCGCCCAGCCGTTCCTGATGTACGGGCTGACCGAGGCGTTCCGGTCCACCTACCTCGACCCCGACCAGGTCGACCGGCGCCCCGACTCGATCGGCCGGGCGATCCCGAACGCCGAGATCCTGGTCGTCCGCCCCGACGGCACCCCGTGCGAGCCGGGCGAGGAGGGCGAGTTGGTGCACCGCGGCGCGCTGGTCGCGCTCGGCTACTGGAACGACCCGGAACGCACCGCCGAGCGCTTCCGCCCGTTGCCCGGCCGCGACGGCGCGCTCGCCACGGAGCTGGCGGTCTGGTCCGGCGACACCGTGGTCCGCGACGCGGAGGGCTTCCTCTACTTCGTCGGCCGGGCCGACGACATGATCAAAACTTCTGGATACCGGGTGAGCCCCACCGAGATCGAAGAGGTCGCCTACGGCACCGGCCTGCTGCGGGACGCCGTGGCGCTCGGGCTGCCCGATGCCAAGCTGGGCCAGCGGATCGTGCTGGTGGTCAGCCCGGCCGACGGCGCCGAGCTCGACCAGGCCGCGCTGGTCGAACGGCTCAAGGAGGAGCTGCCGCTCTACATGCGGCCCAAGCAGATCGAGGTACGCCCGGAGCTGCCCCGCTCGCCCAACGGCAAGTTCGACCGCAACCTCATCCGCCAGGAGCTGACCTCGTGACCGAGCACCCCACCGTGGCCGCCTTCGGGCGCACCGACGGCCGGCTGACCGTCGGCGGCGTCCCCGCCGACCGGCTGGCCGAGCGGGCCGGCAGCACCCCGTACTTCGCCTACGACCGGGCGCTGCTCACCGACCGGATCCGGCTGCTGCGTGCCACGCTGCCCGACGAGATCCAGCTGAGCTACGCGGTCAAGGCCAACCCGATGCCAGCGGTCGTGCAACACCTCAGCGGGCTCGTCGACTCGTTCGACGTGGCCTCGGCCGCCGAGATGCACGTCGCGCTCGACACCCCGACCTCCGCGCAGCGGATCAGCTTCGCCGGGCCGGGCAAGACCGACGCCGAGCTCCGCCAGGCGGTGGCCGCGGGCGTGACCATCGAGATGGAGTCCGAGACCGAGGCCGAGCGGGTCGCCGCGATCGGTGAGCTGCTCGGCATCCGTCCCCGGGTGGCCGTGCGCGTCAATCCGGACTTCGCCGTCAAGGGCTCCGGCATGCGGATGAGCGGCGGCCCGCAGCAGTTCGGGGTCGACGCCGAGCGCGTGCCGGCGTTGCTCAAGCAACTGGGCGACACCGACCTGGAATTCCTGGGCTTCCACGTGTTCGCCGGCTCGCAGAACCTGCGCGCCGAGAGCCTGTGCGAGGCGCAGCGGCTCACCGTCGACCTGGTGCTGCGGCTGGCGGACGAGGCGCCCGCCCCGGTGCGATATCTCAACCTCGGCGGCGGCTTCGGCATCCCCTACCTCGAGCGCGACCAGCCCCTGGACCTGCCCGCGGTGGGCGCGAATCTGGCCGAGCTGATGAGCGAACGGGTCCGGCCGCGGTTGCCCGAGGCGCGGGTCGTGGTCGAGCTGGGCCGCTACATCGTCGGCGAGTGCGGCGTCTACGTCACCCGGGTCGTCGACCGCAAGCAGTCGCGCGGCAAGACCTTCCTCGTCGTCGACGGCGGCCTGCACCACCAGCTCGCGGCGTCGGGCAACTTCGGCCAGGTCATCCGCCGCAACTACCCGCTGGCGGTCGCCACCCACTTCGGCGAGGAGCCCACCGAGACCGTCACGGTGGTCGGTTCGCTGTGCACGCCGCTGGACCTGCTGGGCGACAGTGTTAACCTGCCCCGCGCCGATGTCGGCGACCTGATCGTGCTCTTCCAGGCCGGCGCCTACGGGCTCACCGCGAGCCCGTCGGCCTTCCTGAGCCACCCGCCCGCCGCCGAGATTCTCGTGTGAACAGCCAACCCCACCGGAGGACAACGATGGACCTGACCAGCCCGACCCTGCTCGACGAGGTGAAGGTGGTGCTGGTCGACACGCTCGGCATCGCCGACCGTGCCGCGTCGATCGACGCCACCACCGAGCTGCTGGGCAGCCTGCCGGAGCTCGACTCCATGGCCGTGCTCGAGCTCGTCGCCGCGCTGGAGCAGCGGTTCGCCATCGCCGTCGATGACGACGACGTGACCGCCGAGGTGTTCGAGACCCTCGGCAGCCTCACGGCTTTCGTGGCCGCGAAGCGGAGCTGACCGGCTCGTGACCGGAAGCCGTCGTTTGCCGCGCGACCGCCGGATCCCGTACGTCCTGGCGGCTCTCGCGGTCGTCCTGGCCGTCGGCGGCGGCGTGCTGTTCTTCCAGCAGCGCACGCCGGATCGGATGGCCGTCGCCGCCGACGGCGGCGCTTCCTCCCCGGCCGCGCCCGCCCTGCCGACGGCGCGTCCGGGGACGCCGGCACCGTCCCCGAGCGTCAGCGGCAAGCCGAGCGCCCGCCCACCCACCTCGGCGATAACGTCGGCCGGGCGGACCCCGGTGGCCGCCGCCAAGTTCCCCACCGCCGGCTCCACCGGCGTGCCGGCCAACGTCTCGCTGCGCGGGTACGACGGGCCGTGCACCATCACCAAGGCCGGCACCGTCATCGAGGCGCGCGACGTGCGCTGCTCGATCGTGGTCAAGGCGGCCCGCGTGGTGATCCGCAAGAGCCGGATCACCGGCACGGTCAAGACCGAGGGTGACGCCAACTCGCTGCGGATCGAGGACTCCGACATCAACGGCGGGCAGGCCTTCGAGCACACCGTCGGCTTCGAGAACGTCACCGTGCTGCGTTCCGACATCTCCGGCGGGCAGTCCAGCGTCAACTGCTACCGCAACTGCCTGATCCAGGATTCCTACCTGCACGGCCAGTACGTCCCCGAGGGCGAGGACTGGCACCTCAACGCCTTCCTGTCCAACGGCGGCAGCGACATCCGGCTCATCGGCAACACGCTGGCCTGCGACCGGCCCACCAACAGCGCCGGCGGCGGGTGCACCGGGAACGCGTCGATCTTCGGTGACTTCGCGCCCAACACCAACTACACCATCGAGCGCAACCTGTTCGTCGCCTCGCAGGAGTTCTCGTACTGCCTGTACGGCGGGTTCGACGCCAAGAAGGAGTTCGGCACGGCCGTCCGGCAGATCGTGGTGGTGGACAACGTCTTCGAGCGTGGCGCCAACGGCAAGTGCGGTTCCTTCGGGGCGGTCACCTCGTACGACGCCAGCGCGAGCGGCAGCCGGTGGCAGAACAACACCTGGGACGACGGCAAGCCGGTGCCGCCCGACAAGGGCTGACGGTCAGCGGACCACCGCGGGCGACCACGCGTCGCTCACCAGCACGCGTGGCGCGCCCGTGCCGTCCGCCGGCACGGCCCACACGTCGCTCGACGCGGACGCCTCCTGCTCGCGCGGCAGGCCGTAGATGACGGTGGCGTCGTCGAGCCACTCCACCTGGTCGTCGACGCTGTGTTCCTCCGCCAGCACGACCTCGGCCCGGGTCCGCAGGTCGTACACCGCCAGCCGCCACTTGCCCGGCGACAGGTCGCCGTGCTTCTTGAAGGCGATCCGGTTGCCGTCCGGCGACAGCGACGGGCACTCCACGTCGCCGCGCAGCGCGGTGACCGTACGCCCGGACAGGCTGCCCTCGACGAGCCAGGTCTTCCGGCCGGAGGCCGCGGTGGCGTAGAACCGGTTGTCGTCGGCGAACGTGACGCCCCAGAGGTTCTTGTCCGCGGCCTTGACCACCTTGCCGTCGACGATCAGCCGGAACTTCTCGATGTCGCCGACGACCGCGCCGTCGGTGCCGGCGACGATGGTGCGGGTGGAGAACTGGCCGGGGTTGGCATAGGAGTCGCCGAAGACGAACGTCGTGGTGGCGGCCAGCGACCCGTCCCGCGACAGCCGGGCCCGGCTCGGCACGCCGGTCAGCGGAAGGTCATGCAGCGGCGCCCAGGCGGCGTCCAGCAGTTGCGCCTTGTAGGTGGTGACGATGCCACGGTCCGCGGACAGACAGAGGGCATCCTCGGCCGTGGCGTAGACCCGCTCGCAGGATGCCGTCGTGAACGCCCGGGGGCCACCCGGCGCGGCCAGCGGCACCATCGCCACCTGGCCGTAGCCCTGGCCCAGGGCGGTGCTGCGGAAGACCAGGCGCGGCTGGGTGCTCAGGGTGGCGAGGTCGCCGCCCACCGCGACGACCGGGGCGGCGGCCCGGGTGGTGGCCTGGCTCTGCCGCACCTGCCACACATATCCCCCGGCGCCGAGCAGGACGACAACCAGGATCCCGGCCAGCAGGACAAGACGCAGCCGCACGGTCATGGGGTCGCCCCCGCCCGATCGACGCCGCGCAGCAGCCAGGCCGCCGCCGGCACCGCCGCGAGCAGCAGCGCCGCGAACAGCAGCAGTGACCGGCTCGGCCCCTGCACGCTCCACAGCAGACCGAACAGCACCGACGAGGCGAACCGGGCCAGCGCCACCACGGTCTGCGCGGCCGCGATGCCGCTGCCCCGCGTCTCGGCCGGCACCAGCCGGCTGACCAGGGCGGGCAGCACGCCATCCGTCGCCGCGTAGAAGACACCGAGCAGCAACAAGACGCCCAGCGTCAGCCCCACCCCGCCGGCCGGCAGCGCCGCGAGCAGGTAACACGCGAGCAGCGCGCCGTGCCCGGCCACCAGGACGCGACCACGGCCGACGCGGTCGGCCAGCCGGCCCAGCGGCACGGCGAGCGCCAGGTACGCGACGTTGGTGCCGACGTACAACAGCGGGAAGTACCCGGCGGCGAAGTTGTCGCGTTCCTGCAGCGACAGGTAGAGGAAGCCGTCGCCGACGGTCAGCACGCCGAGCACCGCGGCGGCGAGCAGGGGACGGCGCAGCTTCCGGCCGCCGATTTCCCGCAGCGCCCGGCGCAGCCCGATCCGGGCGGCACCCGCGGTGGTGCGCAGGTTCGGCACGAACAGGACGAGGACCGCCAGCCCGACGAGGGCGAAGGCGAACGACACCACGAAGATCGAGTCGTAGCTGCCCGGCACGGTGGCCAGCAGCGCGAACGCCACCAGCGGGCCGAGCGCGGCGCCGAACGTGTCGAGCGCGCGGTGCACGCCGAACGAGCGGCCCAGCATGCTCGGCTCGGACGCCTCGGCGATGAGCGCGTCGCGGGGCGCCGTGCGCAGGCCCTTGCCGAGCCGGTCGGCGGTCACCACCCCGGTGATGGCGGCGAAGCCCGCGGCGGGCAGCATCGCGATGCGGCTGAGCGCCGACGCGCCGTAGCCGAGCACGGCCACCCACTTGGGCTGCCCACCGCGATCCCCCGCGTAGCCGCCGGCGATCCGCACGAACGCGCTGACGCCCTGGTAGGTCCCGTCCAGGAAGCCGTAGGCGACCGGGCTCAGCCCGACCGCCGCGGTGAGATACAGCGGCAGGATCGACGCCACCATCTCCGACGAGACGTCGGTGAGCAGGCTGACCACTCCGAGCAGGAACACTGTCGACGAGACCCGCCGCACGGTGCTGCCGGCTCCCGGCGCCGCGTCGGCCCCGGGCTGGTCCCGCAGCGACACGTACACGTTGCTTGCCCACCCTTCCGCGCCCGCTCCCCTGAGCGGTCGGCCCAAAAGTACCGGTTCACCGCGCGCCGCCCCGCGGCCCGTTCCGCCTGACCTGCCGGCAGTTCGGGCCGCGCGGCCGCGACGTTCAGCCAGCCGGCGCGGCGACCGGGCGCCTCGGCGTGCAGTGCGCTCAGCCGGCCGCTACGGCGTGATCCGCGCCCAGCCGGCCCAGCGTGGCGGCCACCCGCGCCAGCCGCTTCCGCGTGATCCGCGCTCAGCCGGCCAGTGCGGCGGCCAAGGCCTCGGCCACCCGGGCTTGCTGCTCCGGCGTGATCTGCGGGTAGATCGGCAGCGACAGGATCTGCGGCCCGGCGGCCTCGGCGTGCGGGAACGACCCGCCCAGGTCGGCGAACGCGCCGGTGCGATGCACCGGCACCGGGTAGTGGATCGCGGCGCCGACCCCGGCGGCGTTGAGCCGGGACAGCACCTCGTCGCGCCGGGCACCGGAGGCGTCGCCGGGCACCCGCACGCAGTAGATGTGCCACACGTGCTCGTTGCCGTCGAGCGTCACCGGGCGCACCACGTCGAGGCCGGCCAGCAGCTCGTCGTAGCGGGCGGCGGCGGCGCGGCGGCGTGCGTTCCAGCCGGCCAGACGGGCCAGCTTGGCGCGCAGCACGACGGCCTGCAGACCATCGAGGCGGCTGTTCACGCCGACCAGGTCGTGGGTGTATTTCTTCAGGCCGCCGTGGCTGCCCAATGTCCGTACCGTGGTGGCGAGCTCCTCCGACGCGGTGACGACCGCGCCGGCGTCGCCGTAGGCGCCGAGGTTCTTGCCCGGGTAGAAGCTGGTGGCGGCGATGCCGTCGGCGCCCGCGCCGCGGCCGTGGCGGGTCGCGCCCTGGCACTGCGCGGCGTCCTCGACGATGGCCACGTCGCGGCCGGCCAGGCCGGCCCGCAACTGCTCGACCGGCGCGAGCTGGCCGTACAGGTGCACCGGCGCGATGGCCCGGGTGGCCGGCGTGACGGCGGCGAGCGCGGCCTCGACGTCGATGAGGTACGTGCGCGGGTCGCAGTCGACCAGCACCACCCGGCCGCCGGCGCGGGCGACCGCCTCGGCCGTGGCGATGAACGTGTTCGCCGGCAGGATCACCTCGGCGCCCGCGCCGACACCGACGGCGCGCAGCGCCAGCTCGAGGGCGTCGGTGCCGTTGGCCACGCCGACGCAGTGCGGCAGGCCGGAGAACGCCGCGTACTCCTGCTCGAAGGCGGCCACCTCGGCGCCGCCGATGAACGCCGTCTCGGCGATGATGCGCTTGAAGCCGGTCTCGACCTCTTCGGCCACTTCCGCGTGGGCGGCGGCCAGGTCGACGAGCGGGATGCGGGTCATGGCTGAGCCTCCTTTCGCATGCCCTCATGGCCCTCGCCGTCAGGGCGGTGCGGGGCTCGCGCTGGGCGAGGCTCGGTGCAGTCGGTCATGCTGGGAAAACTCCTGCCGGGTCGGGGGTGAGCAGCGCGAGCCGGGTCTCGAGGTCGGCGATCTTCATGAGGAGGTCCTGGGTCCGCAGGCCGAGCGTCTGCTTGACGGAACGGATCACGTCGGCGGCCGGCGCCGGCGCCTCCCCGTCGAGCTGGACGGTGTGCAGCCGGAGCACGCCGTCGCCGGTGAGCACGTCGACCCAGCCGCCGGCCGCGGACCGGCCGACCGGTCGGCCGGGCACCCGGCCCTCGTAGCGCGGCGCGTCGTGACGCACCTCGGCGCGGTGCACCAGCAGCCGGCGCAGCCCCAGATAGGTGTAGGCGCCCGGAAACGGCGCGGTGAGCGACCGCACCAGGCGGTCGACGGTGACGCTCGGCTCGGCCCAGCGGATCTCGCCGTCGTCCGGCAGCCGGGTGCAGGTGTAACTGGCCGCGCCCTCGTCCTGCGGCTCGCCGAGCTCGCCACCGAGCCGGCGGCGGACCGCGCCGGCGAGTTGGTCGCGCTGGAGTCCGTTGAGCCGCTCGTAGAGGTCCGACACCGTGTCGGCCGGCCGGATGGGCACGCTGCCGGCGAACAGCACGCCGCCGGCGTCCAGCTCGGGCTCCAGGCAGTGGATCGCGATGTGGGCGTCCGGCTCGCCGTTGATGATCGCCCAGTTGACCGTGGCCCGCCCCCGGTAGCGGGGCAGGGGTGCGTAGTGCACGTTGACGAACGGGCGCCCGGCCACCAGGTCCGCCGGCAGGATGCGGTCGTACGAGGAGACCACGACCGCGTCGGGCCGCTCCCCCTCCACCACACCGCGCAGCGACGCGACGGACGTGTCACCGACCACGGCCACGCCGTGGCGGGCGGCCTGGGCGGTCACGTCGTCCTCGCCGGCCCGCAGCAGCGCCACGACGGCGAACCCGTCGTCGAGCAGGCCGGCGAGCGCGGTGGCGGTGGTGGGCCCGATCCCGACCAGGACGACGCGGGGTCGCTCAGCCGAGCTCATCCACGAACTCCAGGTCTCGGGCGGTGCGCCGGGCGGCCGGCCGGAGCAGCACCTCGGCGACCTTCAGGCCGCCGGTCTGCAGGCGGACGATCGGGTCCGGGCCGACGGCCGACGGGAGGACGCCCATGTGGCCGGCGCCCGGCGCGGCGGCCGGCCAGACCGGCAGCCCGCTGGTGGCCAGGCCGGCGCGGTCGAGGTCGCCCCAGTACTGCGCGACGAGGCAGCCGGGCCAGCGCGCGGACAGCGCCGCCACCTCGGCGGGGCCGAGGACCGGGGCGCCGGTCGGCCGCAGGGCCACGAGCAACGCGTCGGGCTGCGGACCGCCGAGCAGCTCCGCCAGGGAGGCCGCGGCCGTCACCTCGGCGCCGACGCTCGTCAGCCCGCGCACCACGAAGTCGAGGAACGGGTTGTCGCAGAGCACCGCGATCCGGCTCCGGTAGGCCGGCACCTCCGCGTCGAGCAGCAGCTTGACGGCCATCAGCCCGAGGTAGGAGAAGACGTCGACCGCCGGGTGCCGCTCGTTGGTGCCCGCCACCGCGATCCCCCGCGCCCGCAATGCCGGGATGTCGAGGTCGGAACGCCCGGCCTCGGCCTCCCACGCCTCGAACATCAGGGGCACGACCGCCGTCGGCTTCATGAGGGAGATCATCGCCTCGTCGATGGGACGGACGTGGCCGCTGTTGGTCACCACGTCGGCCCGGGCGATGTCCGCCGGGCGGCGGGTGGTGGTGACGGTGACGCGGTCGGCCACCCCGGCCGCCTCGGCCAGCGCGAGCGTCTGCCGGGTCACCTCGGCGGCGGTGCCGTAGCGGGTGTCCCGGGTCAGCGCGACGACGTCGGCGGCGCCCGCCATCGCCGCCAGCACCGGCGTGACCGCGTACGGGCCGGTCGCCGCCTCGGTCAGCACGACCGCTCCGGACAGGTCGAGCCGGCACTCCTCGACGGCGCCACGCATCAGCCGCAGCAGCCGGTCGGTGTGCAGGCCGGGCCGAACGGCCGGCCCGGCGGACGCGACCGCCGTCACGCCCGGCCGCCGGCGAGCTCGCGCAGGATGCCGACGATGTAGTCCTGGTCGTCGGCGGTCAGCGCGTGGTGCAGGGGCAGGATCAGCGAGTCGCGGGTCAGCCGCTCGGTCACCGGCAGCGGGCCTGGCGTGACGTCGGCGTACGCCGGCTCCAGGTGCGCGGCCATGATGCCGCGCCGGGCGGACACGCCCCGGGCGGCGAGCTCGGCCAGGGCCTCGTCGCGGCCGGTGCCGTACTCCGGGTTGAGCAGCACCCAGAACGACTGGTAGTTGGTCTGCCCGTAGGCCGGGTCCCGGACCGGGACCAGCCCGTCGATGCCGGCCAGCAGCTCCTGGTAGCGGGCGGCCAGCTCGCGGCGCTGCGCGACCAGCCCGGCCAGCCGGCCGAGCTGCACGAGCCCGACCGCCGCCTGGATGTCGGTCATCCGGTAGTTGTAGGCGGTCTCCAGGTATGCCTCCAGCACCGGCTGGGCGCTGGCGTGCCGGTCGGCGGCGGAGACGTTCATGCCGTGCTCACGCAGCCGCCGCAGGCGCCCGGCCCGCTCGGCGTCGTCGACGGTGACCATGCCGCCCTCGCCGGTGGTGATGAGCTTGCGGGGGTGGAACGACCACGCGGCGATCGCGGCGCCGGTGCCGGCCGGCTGCCCGTACGCGGTCGAGCCGGCCGCGCATGCGGCGTCCTCGACCAGGCCGACCCCCCAGCCGTCCGCGGCCTTGCGCAGCGCGGCGGTGTCGAACGGGACGCCGCCCTGGTGCACGGCGATGACCGCCCGGGTGCGCGGGGTGCGCACCGCGTCGATGGTCTCGACGGTGAGGTTGCCGGTGGCCAGGTCGACGTCGGCGAAGATCGGCGTCGCCCCGACGTAGCGGACCGCGTTGGCGGTGGCGATGAACGACAGCGACGGCACGATCACCTCGTCGCCCGGGCCGACCTCCAGCAGCACCAGCGCCAGGTGCAGCCCGGTGGTGCAGGAGCTGACCGCGACGCCGTGGCCGGCGCCGACGGTCGCGGCGAACTCCTGCTCGAAGCGGGCGACGCGGGGACCCTGGGCGACCCAGCCGGAGCGGACGGCGTCGGCCGCGGCCTGCGCCTCCTCCTCGCCGAGCAGGGGGATCATGACCGGAATCTTGCGCTGGCTCATCGGGACTCCCGCCACCACTCCACCAGGCCGCGCAGGCCCTCGTGCAGGCCGAGCTCGGCCCGGAAGCCGAGCTTCTCGGCCGCGTAGCCGGTCTCGGCCAGGCGGCGGGTGACCCCGTTGACCGCGCGGGCCGGGCCGTGCTCCGGGGCGAGGTCGGACTTCATGACCTCGCTGAGCGCCTCCGCCAGCTCCTTGAGGCTGGTCTCGGTGCCGCTGGCGATGTTGAACACGTCGTCGGTGACGTCGGCGCGGGCCGCCAGGATGTTGGCGCGGGCGATGTCGGCGACGTGCACGAAATCCATCGTCTGCAGGCCGTCGCCGAGGATCAGCGGCGGGGTGCCCGACTCGATGCGCTCCATCCAGCGAATCAGCACCTCGGTGTACAGGCCGAAGATGTCCATCCGGGGGCCGTAGACGTTGAAGTACCGCAGGGCGACGTAGTCCAGCCCGGTCATGCTGTGGAAGCTGCGGAGGGTGGCCTCGTTGAAGGCCTTGGCGGCGCCGTAGAACGTGTCATTGTTGTACGGGTGGTGCCGCTCGGTGGTGGGGAACTGCTCGGCGAGGCCGTACACCGACGCCGACGAGGACGCGACGAGCTTCTTGACGCCCTCGGCGGCGGCCGCCTCCACGACGTTGAACGTGCCGTCCACCAGCACCTCGTTGGCCAGCCGCGGCTCCTCAGCGCACTGGGTGATGCGGATGGCGGCCAGGTGGAAGACCAGGTCCTTGCCCGCGGTGACCTCACGCACCAGCGCCTGGTCGCGGATGTCACCCTCGACCAGCCGCACCGGGCCGTTCGCCGTGGCCCAGGCGAGATTCTCCCGCCGGCCCCGCACGAAGTTGTCGAGGACGACGATCTCGGCGGCCCCGCCGCGGATGAGTTCGTCGACGACGTGTGACCCGATCGTGCCTGCCCCGCCGGTGACGAGGGCGCGCGCGCCCTCGATCTCTACACCCTTGCCGTCGATCTGTGCGCCCGTCACGCCATGTGCCCTTCGTCCAGCTTGATCATTGTTCCGCCCTCGGCCAGGCTGAGCGAGGCGGCCTGCAGAATCTCCAGTACGCGCAGCCCGGAACGGCCGTCGGTCAGCGCGGGCGCGCCCGTGGTGATGGCCCTCGCGTACTCGTCCACCATCGTGCGCAGCGCCTCCCGCTCGACCAGCGCCGGCGCCACCATGTCGCCGGAGCGGTAGGAGACGAGGATGTCATGGCGCTGTTCGTCGCCGAGCTCGGGCGACGACACGTCGACGCCCCGGTCGTAGATGGCCAGCCGCTGGCTCGGGTTGAGGTCGTCCCACACCAGGGTCCGCTTCGAGCCACCGAAGATCGCCGTGCGAATCTTGACCGGCGACAGCCAGTTGACGTGGATATGCGCGATCGCGCCCGTGTTGAGCTGCAGGGTCAGATACGCCACGCAGGCCCGGCCGGCGCCGATGCCGTCGGCGCCGTGCGCGGCGACGGCGACCGGGTTGACGCCCGGCGGGAGCACGAAGTCGAGGATGGACAGATCGTGCGGCGCGAGGTCCCAGACCACGTCGATGTCGCGCTGCACCAGCCCGAGGTTGATCCGCACCGAGTCCAGGAAGTGCAGGTCGCCCAGCTCGCCGGAATGCAGCAGCTCCCGGATGCGCAGCACCGCGGGGGTGTAGCAGTAGGTGTGGTCGCACATCAGCGTCAGGCCGCGCCGGTCCGCCTCCTCGACGAGCAGGCGGCCTTCCTCGTAGGTGGCGGCGAGCGGCTTCTCGACCAGCACGTGCTTACCGGCGCGCAGCGCGGCCATCGCGACCGGCAGATGCGTGCCGGCCGGGGTCGCGATGGCGACGGCCCGCACCTCGGGATCGGCGAGGACCTCGTCGAGGTCGGCGGAGACCTGCACGGTCGAGTAGTCGCCGAGGACCCGCCGGGCCCGATCGACGTCGAGGTCACACAGCCAGCGCAGCCGGAAGGTGCGGGACGCCTGGAAGTTGCGGACCAGGTTGGGGCCCCAGTAGCCGGCCCCGATGACCGCGATTCCGATCGGGTCGTCGGACACGGAAGACGGAGGAGTCACAGACATCCGTTCGTTCTGGAAGCCGAGGGGGCTTCGCCGAAATAGCGGTGAGGCGTCGGTGCGTGTCTGACAGTGAGCGCTGGACGGACACGCCGACGCTAGTCCGACGGCAAGTTACCGATCCCGTCGGGCCCGGCGCCAGATCATTGACGGATATCGGCGGTGCCGAGGAACAAGCCGGTACCTTCGGTTATCGCGGTAGCGACTGTCGGTCAGCGGGAACGCCGACCTTCGGTCAGATTGACCGCGACGACCGGTATTTCGCGTCACTGGGCCCGCGCCGCCACTACCCTGACGCGGTCGGCCGACCCGTGGCCGGCGCGTCTGGAAAGGACCGACATGCCCGAGGCTCCGACCCGTGACGGCGTGACCGTCGCACCGACCGCCGACGTCGACGCGCGGGCCGAGATCGGCGCCGGCACCCGGATCTGGCACCTCGCCCAGATCCGGGAAAACGCGTCCCTCGGCCGGGACTGCAATATCGGCCGTGGCGCCTACGTCGGCCCCGGCGTCGTCGTCGGCGACAACGTCAAGCTGCAGAACCACGCGCTGGTCTACGAGCCCGCCCGCCTCGGCGACGGCGTCTTCGTCGGCCCCGCCGCGGTGCTGACCAACGACGAGTATCCGCGCGCGGTCACCCCGGACGGCCGGCTGAAGTCCGGCGCCGACTGGACCGCCGTCGGCGTCACGATCGGTGACGGCGCGGCCATCGGCGCGCGCGCCGTGTGCGTCGCCCCGGTCGTGGTTGGCCGCTGGGCGCTGGTCGCCGCGGGCGCGGTCGTCACCAAGGACGTAGCCGACTTCGCGCTCGTTGTCGGCGTTCCCGCCCGCCGGATCGGCTGGGTCGGCCGCGCGGGGCGCCCGCTGGTCGCCAAGGGTGACGGCGCCTGGGTCTGCCCGGAGACCGGAGCCGAGTACACCGAGACCGAGGGACGCCTGACAGAGAGTTAACATACTTCTGCGGTTGGCCGAAACAGGTCGTCGAAAAGGACAGCGGAGGGACTGCTATGCGAGTCTTGCTGGTCGCCCCTCCCGGAGCGGGCAAGGGCACCCAGGGTGCGTTGATCTCCACCCATTTCGACGTTCCACACATCGCCACCGGCGACCTGCTCCGCGACCACGTGGCCCGGCAGACCGAGTTGGGTGTCGCCGTCCAGGACCACCTGAACCGGGGCGAGCTGGTCCCGGACGCGATCGTCCTGGACATGGTGCGCTCGGCGTTCCTCGAGGCGAAGCAGCGCGGCGGCGGGTACGTCCTGGACGGCATGCCGCGCAACATGACGCAGGCGCGGGCGCTGTACCAGGTCGGGCAGAGCCTGGAGATGACCGCGAACGTGGCCCTGCACCTGAAGGCCGACGACGACGAGCTGACCCGCCGCCTGCTCGCCCGCGCCGCCCTGGAGCACCGCTCCGACGACTCCGAGGACGTCATCCGCCGGCGGCTGGCGCTCTACCACGAGGTGACGCACCCGATCGTGGACTGGTACGGCTCGCGGGGCATCCTGGTCTCCGTGGACGCCATGCGGCCCGTCGAACGCGTGGCCCGCCAGATCCTCACCGCCCTCGAGGCCATGCGCTCGCTGGTCGACCTCGTCCCCGAGAACGCCCGGCGCTCGGTCGACCTCACCGGGCTCGGCGCCGCGTTCGGCGACGCCTGACCACCACCCCTTCGCGACCGCACGACGCGGAATTTCGGCACAGTCGCGCCATGCATGCAATCGTATGACCGCATCGGCGGAGTACCATACGGGTATGTCGCAGTCTCGGCGGCGCCGTCCGGTGCCCGACGGCGGAACGGTCCCGCCCGGCGACACCCCACCGCCCGCCGGCAGCCCGCAGGGTGCACCGGCGAGCTCGCGGCGCCGGGCCCCCACCATGCGGGACATCGCGGCCGCGGCCGACGTCTCGCAGAGCACCGTCTCGCGGGTGCTCAGCGGCGTCGAGACGAGGGTGCCGATCGCGGCCGAGACCCGCGAGCGGGTCATTGAGGCCTCGCGCCGGCTCGCCTACCGTCCCAATCCGCTGGCCCGCGGGCTGCGGGGTGCCTCGACAAACCTGATCGGCGCCGTGGTCCGCGACTTCAGCGACCCGTTCTTCGCCGAGGCCATCGAGGCCCTGGTCAAGGAGTCGATGGCGCACGGCTACAACGTCGTGCTCGGGCACGTCTCCCCCCGGCTCGACGAGGCGGTCCCGCTGACCGCGGTGCTCGAGACCCGGCACACCGACGCCATCGTGCTGCTCGGCGACGTCCGGGTCCATCCGCGGCTGCTGGAGGACCTCCGCGTCTCGCGGGTCCCGGTGGTGGCCCTCTGGCAGGGCACCAGCCCGCTCGAGTTCCCGACCGCCGACACCGACGACCGCGCCGGCATCCAGGCGGGTCTGGAACACCTGGCCTCGCTCGGTCATCGCCGCATCGCTTTCGTGAACGCGGAACTACCCGGCGACTTCTCCATCCGGGAGGCCGCTTATGTCGAGTTCATGCGGGAGCGGCTCGGCGGTGTGCCGGCCGGTTACGTCGAGCGCTGCCCCAACACGATGGCCGGCGGCGACGCGGCCGTGCGCCGGCTGCTGGCGCTGCCCGATCCGCCGAGCGCGGTGGCGACCTCGACCGACCTGATCGCCGTCGGGGTCCTGCACGCGGCGCACAGCCTCGGCGCCACCGTCCCCGACCGGCTGTCGGTCGTCGGCTTCGACGACATCGAGATCTCCGGCCACACCGTGCCCGCGCTGACGACGTCCCGGATGCCGACCGCCAAGATCGTCAGCTATGCCATCAACCTGGCGGTCAGCCTGGCCCGGAATCCGGAGGCCGGGCACGAGCCGAGCATCGAGATCTTCGCGCCGGAGCTCGTCGTCCGGGAGTCGACCGCGCG
>Ga0307516_10000810_pt1 | contig 42893 bp, 57 predicted proteins | sample 19_EM_MG_FD_203310 | JGI IMG/M metagenome (GOLD analysis project Ga0307516, IMG submission 203310) | Populus trichocarpa ectomycorrhiza microbial communities from riparian zone in the Pacific Northwest, United States - 19_EM | ecosystem: Host-associated > Plants > Roots > Unclassified | place... | reverse complement strand
ACTCAGACTCACCGGAGCCAGACTTCGGGGCCTTCGAACCTTAAGCAAGCCACAACAGCTGGGGACGATGGGGTGATGGCGAGCTCCACCCCCAGCGTAGTGCTACGTTTACTTACTCCGCTTGCTTTCTTGCGCAAAATTTCTTTACTGCGATTACTTTTGTTTCTTCTGTTCGGCGGGTTTGGGAAAGATGGGAGCCCCACAGGGGTGGTACGGCGGGTGGAGCGCAAATAGCCTGTAGTGTTACGCGCAATTGATTGAAGTTGCATATTATCTCTCTCCACAGACCTACCTCTCTCTAGCTGTGAACCGGCGCTGCGATCACCACCCCGCTAAGAACAACGAGCCCACGCAAGGCGTGTGAGAAGACCGCGACGAGACCACGCCAGGCGTGACGGATACCGCGAGAACAACGAGCCCACGCAAGGCGTGTGAGAAGACCGCGACGAGACCACGCCAGGCGTGACGGATACCGCAAGAACAACGAACCCACGCAAGGCGTGTGAAAAGACCTCGACGAGACCACGCCAGGCGTGACGGATACCGCGAGAACAACGAGCCCACGCAAGGCGTGTGTGAAGACTGCGACGAGACCACGCCGGGCGTGACGGATACCGCGAGACTACGAGCGGCGCGTGAGTACGCCGGAAGTGTGACTATGAGCGGCGGGTGAGTACGCCGGAAGTGTGGCTACGAGCGGCGCGTGAGTACGCCGGAAGTGTGACTACGAGCAGCGCGTGAGTACGCCGGAAGTGTGACTACGAGCGGCGCGTGAGTACTCCGGCAGTGTGAGTACGCGGGAAGTGTGATCACAAGCTGGCCCCGACGAAGGACCGGGCCTACGTTACCTGTCGAGCAGCACGGAGTAGTCAAGGCAGGATCTTGACAGTGCATGACACCACGAAGATCTGGATAATCTGGTATTTTAAGTCCAGAAGAAGCGGATGAGCTGTGGAATGCTCAAGCCTGAACTTCCAAGAAGAAGAGAATGTGCACGGAAGAAGCATGGAAGAAGAGAATGCGTATGAAAGAAGCGTGGAAGAAGAAAAGGATACTGTGTTTCCCGAGCAGACAGAAAGTAGCTATGAAATTGTTGAAGACCATCCAGATCCACAAGGTAAGTAGCAAAGAAGAAAGAAAAGAATAAGCCGTCCTCCCTCCCTGTTCCCCCCCCCTCCACCAGACACTGTTGGGAGAAGAAGATACCAAAGAAATTCCTAACTATAAGACAGTGTGGAACATTACCTGTCGGAAAAAGATAGACGGAAACAACCTACGAGATGGGAGCCCGAGACAGGCAACTGGGAAAGGCAGAAAAAGAAATAAGCCCGAAAGGCTGAAGCCCGAGACAGGCCACCTGGAAAGGTGGAAGTCCAAGACAGGCCGCCAGAAAATATGGAAGCCCATGACTGGCTGCTGGAAAAGGCAGAAGCCAGAGACAGGCTGCCAGGAATGTCGGATGCCCGAGACAGGCAGCCGGGATCTCTTGTTGAATTTTCCTTCTTAAAATGCATTTCCCGTCCAAATTGCACCAAAAAAAAACCAAATCAGCTAATGAAATCAACTAGATTCCTACATATCCACACGGGCGAGGAGCAAGCAAAGGCTTGAAATGAATAAGGCTGTAAATACACATGGTGCACGAAGAAGGGGGTGATTTTGTATCTTCGACACACCTTGTATCAGCCTTTCTGACCCTGGGGATTGCCGGAAATGCCGAGGACACAGCTGGCGAAGAAGAGGGGTTCATACGATCAATGGGCCTGAAAATGAGCCAGCCACATATGAAGCAGCTCGCAGAAGCCCCCAAGCAAGAGAGTGGGAAGAAGCCATGCGCCAGGAGTGGCAGATGCGGATTGTAAACCATACGTTTGATGCTATCCGAAGAAATCATGCGTCTAACGCTTACCGGGATCAAGGAAAGAGGCAGACCAAAGGTGATAGATAACCAATTGGATGCAAATGGGTCTACCGGGGAAGATTAACCCGAATGGATCTACCTGATATAAGGCGCGTTTGGATCAAAGGGTATGCCCAGAAGGAAGGAAGTGACTATGATGAAACATATGCTCCGGTCTTCAAAATGACAACCTTTCGACTTCCATTGGAACTCTCAGCGCAATACGGATGGAATGTAGATCACATGGACGTGGTCACAAGATTCCCAAATCCAAAAATCAATTGCGACAATATCCATATGGAAACACCTCCCAGGATTGAGTGGTTGGAGCGACAGATACCGGACGGAAGCATGCTAGTTCTTCAGAAAGCGCTGTACCGACTGCAGCAAGCCCCCAGGCTGTGGTATGAGGATATCAACGGATATTTACAGTCAATAGGATTCCATCAATCGGCCGAGGACCCCAACCTATACCTCCAACCCAAAGTACTCCTGATACTCTATGTGGATGATTTGCTAATAGCATATGATGGAACTGATGGAAAAGGGCACGAAATCAAGCGTTTACTACAGGAAAATGCAAGATGTGCGATCTGGGAGCAGCCAAGAGGATTCTAGGCATAAAAGTTGCGAGAGGAGAAGATGGAAGTATAAGCATCTGCCAGCGGGGGTACATTGACACGATTCTGAAGAGATTTGGACAACAGGACGCTAAGTCAGCAAAGACTCCCCTTGACCATCAAGTGGACCTTACGAACACCAACTGCAAGGATGAGACAGCCAATCGAAAAGAGTAGCTGTCAATTGTCGGCTCCTTGATGTACGCAGCATTCGGAAGCAAACCGGACATTGCTTTCAGTGTCGCTGCTGTTAGCCGGTACAACGTTCAACCCCTCGAAATACACCTGACCACCACAAGAAGAGTACTACGATACTTGAAAATGACATCCGAACTCCACATCCATTACAGACGACTCCCCTACTCACACGCCAACTATTCACACGTCCACAACTCACCCATCTCGGTAGTGGATTTTATGGACTCCGACTGGGCAGGAAACCTAACAACTCGAAAGTTGATTAGAGGATCTGTATTCGGCCTTCGATATATTGACGACAACATCAAGCTGGTGACATCCGGACTGATTCACTGGCAAGCGAAATCCCAAAGTGTGTTAGCTCTTTCAACACTTGAAGCTGAGTATATCGCTGGCTCTCACGCTACTCGGGTGAGTCTTTGGTTGAATGCATGACCAAGGAGGCAGTAGATGGAATATCTGTGCAGGTGTCAGAAGGCCCAGTGCCTATTGGATGTGATAATCGGGGTGCCCCTAAGCTGGTGGCGTCTGGAGTTATCGGTCAAAAGTCGAAACACATCGATGTCAAATACCACTAAGTCCATGACGAGTAGCAGCGAGGATTAATCAAGTTCCAGTGTATTACCTCGGCACCGAATCCGGCCAACCTACTCACAAAACCGCTTGCCGCACCCCGACATGAGCAGCTATTACAGCTCACTAGCTGGTAAAGCACCCATCACAGCTACACCAGCAAGGAAGAAGGGGTGCGGATCTCGCAAGGAAGGAAGGATGAGGACCCCATTGAAAGGGGAACCCAATCAAGGAGATTGAGGAACCAGAAGCGAGCAACAAATGGAATGAGAGGGAACGGAAAAGTTGTTTGGGCTGGGTTGTGGTTTTGGTTTTGGGTTTGGTCTGGCGTTTGGTTTGGTTTGATTGACTTTGGTATTGTTGGAGTCGGCACTATTTTTCCTGATAGCAGCTGTCTTTTCCCAGAGGGTTTTCACTGCACAGGTTTTAATGAGGCTGATGGGCAAGAGGGGCTAATGGTTGATTGTTTTGGCATTTGGTCATTTGGGAAGTTCGGGAAGTCTCAGCGCGAGAAGAGGGGGTGTGTTGGAAAAGCTTCTCGCCTCTGGACGTTTTTTTTTTTTTTTTTTGTTTATTCATTACTCGTATGCGACCAAGTTAGATCATGATGAGGGGTATGTACAGTCCGTTTCCCCGCCGCAAACTGCGCATGGCGGCACAGTGCAAGCATCCCGGTGCCCTCCACCCAGGCCTGTCCCAAAGAGAGTCAATGTGGACCAAAGAAAAGACAAAGCAAATCGCCGCCTCTCCCTACTCTCCCGCCAATGCCATGAAGGGTGGGATGGGCAGGAATATAGGTTCCCCCCATGCGCCCAGCGCCTCCGCCTCCGCCCTCCACTTGTCTTCTTGTTCCTGGCATTCCTGGAGCTCACACTCCGACACCTCACTCCCCTCCATATCCTCTCTTTCTTCCGCCGGCAGGACTATTTTCCCCACGTCCATTGCCATGAGGAACCTCAACACTGCCTCGCTGCACCTAGGTTCGGCAAACAGCTCATGAGCCTTCCACCAGAACCTCCCTCTTCCCGTCTCCTCCCAGACCTCCTTCCACAGCACCTTTTGCTGCTTCCTCCATCTCGGGCACCCCTTTAGGAGGTGCTCCCTCGTCTGCTTAGGTTGGGGGCACCACCAGCACTGGGCTGTCTGTCTTGCCTTCGTCCAGTGTAGGTATTCACCGGTACGTGCATGTCCCGTTTTCAGCTGGTAGAACCTCGGGGCAAGCCTCTTGGTGCTCCCAGCAACTGTGCTGTCTGGCCTCTGGCTACTCGGCATCTTGTATTTTTTCCTGGAGATCCAGCCTGCAGCCCACTGTCGAGCCTCCATCCACTTCTTCTCCAAGATCTCCCTCCTGATGTTGGCAAGGGATCTGGGGAGCGGACTCTCCTCCGGCCGGTCCGAGTATGTCCAGCCTTCCACGCCATGAGCGTCCAGCTCGTTGGCTGCAAGCTTGGCCCATTCATCGGCCTTTTCATTGCCCTCAACGCCTTCGTGTGCCGGGCACCATCTGATCTCAATGGTGATATCCGGCGCTGCTCTTCGAAGTGCAGCGATGTGCTTTCTCGCTGCCAACGCGTATTTCTGTCCTGGTCCCGGTTCGTCCGTTGACATCCTCCGGATTGCCGCTTGGGCGTCGGTGAATATTGTGACATGGCTCGGGGTTGGGGCGATTTCCGCTGCCGTTTTGAGTGCACGTGCCAGGGCGGCGCACTCTGCATCGTAGGCCTCCTGGTTGAACCCCATGTGGGTTTTGATGCCTTCCCAGCTTCTGCCATTCATCCATGCCACCGCGTATCCAACAGCCTCATTTTCCAGCCGTGACCCATCAGTGAACAAGACAAGTCCCGGCCTCTTCTTTTCGGCCTCTCTCTTTGCCTCCTTTCGTTCTTCTTGGACCAGTTCGGCACCGAAGGATTCCGGCTCCTCCAGCAGAACAGTTCGCTCCCTCTCCGTCCAGGTGTAACCTAGGGCCTTCGACAGCCTCTTGCCCAATGCTGTTTGTGCACTGACAATCCCCCTGGCCCTCTCGCCCTCCGGAAGGCTCAGCAGCCGCAGCCCAAACCGCCGCTGCCTGTTCTCCAGCTGATTGGTTGCTGGCCTGAGCCCCAATTCCATTGAGAGAGCTCCCAGGTTAGTTGTCCGGAAGGCTCCTGTTGTCGCCCGTGCCTGTTGGTTGACCAGAAATTACTGCTCCTCTGCATGGCCTGTCGTGCCACCGACGTTTCCTCCTGTCCACTACAGCTCGGCTCCGAACATGGCGACGGCCTAGAAACATGCTGTCATGATTCGTCTGCAATTCCCGGGGGAGAGGCCCATGTGCCCTGTGAGCCGTTGCAGCCGCCTCATCGCGTTCCTTCCACTCTTCAACCTGGTGGCATGGTGTTCCTTCAGTGTGAGTTGCGAGTCCAACCACACTTCCAGCCACCTCGTTGCTTCCTTGTTGAAAGGGACCTTGTCATCCCCCACTCTCACTTTGGCCTTCGCCTCTGTGCCTTTCCTCTTTCTCCAGAACATAGCGGCTTCTGTTTTTCCCTGGTCAAAGGCCACCCCGTTTTTACCCCCCCACTCCATGGCCGCTGCTGCTGCTGCTGACAACCTGTCAGCCACTTCCTCATCATTCCTCCCTTCCGCCCACCATCCGATATCATCCACAAACGATAGTCCGCTGATACCCGGGGCTGTCCTTTCGACTGCCTCGAATATTCCTGACAGGTAGGTGATGAACAGGATAGGTGCCACTGGGGAGCCCTGTGGAACCCCGGTGTCCACCGCATTTGGCTCCCCCACCTCGCCATCCAGCACCAGTTTGACCTTTCGTTCCGACATGAAGCTCATTGTCCACCTGATGAGGTCTGCTCCCACTCCCAGTTCCTCCATTCGCTTTCCCAGGAATGTCTTGTCGACGTTGTTGAATGCCAACTTGATGTCCATGAAGGGGGCTCCTGCCACTTTGCCCTTTGCCCATGCCTGTTGCGTCCAGTTCATCAGGATGGCAACTGCGTCAACACAGGACCTCCTCTTTCGGCATCCAAACTGCCCTTCGTGCAGGCCCCTGCTCCGCTCCAGGTGGTCCGCGATGAGATGGGCAGCCGTGTGCTCCAGGAGTTTGCTGACCATATCCAGCAGCGAGATCACTCGGTACGCCCTCACGTTGGAGTAGCCTGGCTTCCCCGGCTTGGGGATAACCACTCCCTTGGCCGTTTTCCAAATGCCCTGGTGTATTCCCAGTCGGATGCACGCGCGTACCAGCTGAGTGATCCGCTGCTCGTCCCATTGCCAGAACACCTTGATGATGCCCGCCGAGATCTGATCATCCCCGGATGCTGATGTGTTGGCCGCTGCCCTGAGGAGCGATCCAACGAGCTTTGCATCTACCTTCTCGAAGGCTTTGCCACCATCTGCCGGGAAATACTGTCCTGGCGGTGCCTGTGGAAAGTGGGCCTGGAGGATTGCCTGCTCGCGTTCCCAGTGGCCCTCCGCAATAATCCCGTCCTTCCGAATGAGCGTCTGGCCTTTCTTGTCTATCCGGGGTGAGGTGTACCTCGCTGCCGTCCAGACCTAGTTGCCGTCCGCCTCTTGTAGAAACCGGGTCCAACAGTCCCTCTTCGCCTTCCTTATTGCCCTCCGGAACTCCCTTCTTGCTGCCTGTACCCGTGAGATCCCGGCCACCCTCCACTTCCTCCTTGCCCTACCCAACTCCTTCCTCAGCTCCTTGAGGTCCGGGTTCCACCAAGGCTTTGACCGCAAGCACCACCTCTTCTTCTTTGCATGCTGGTCCAGCGTTGCAGTCATTGCCTCCTGTAGCACCCCTGCCGCCTTCACCACCTCCTCTTGAATGCTATCATCTGTTAGGATGGGGGTCTGGCCTTCCATCCCAATGTAACACTCCCTTGCCCGCCTCCTCCTCTCTTGCGCCTTCTCTTTCTCCTCATCGTCCTCCTCTTTCATGGGGTCCCAACTGCTTATGTCCCACCCTGTTGTCTCCGTGCTTGTGTCTGCCTGCAGGTGGGGGTTGCCTAGCACCTCCCACGCAATGAGCTCATGGTCTGACCCAGTTGCCTCCTCTCGAAGCAGGCACCAGTTCAGTTCCACATTTGGCGAGGACAGGGTAAGGTCAATGATGGAGTGGATTTCTGCCCCTGGCCCCATCCTCGTGGCTTCCTCTGTATTCCATACGAAGAGGTTTTCGTTCTCGATGAGCTGTTCCCAGAAGATGTGGTTCCTGTTGCGGGTCGATCTTGGGTTGCACATCTTGCTGTGTGTATTCATATCTCCGGCGATGATTACTCTTCGGTGTCTAGCGATTTCCCTCCAAACATCCCGCTGCGCTGGCCAGATCGCCTCACTTCTGTCGCCTTGGTCGTACACGTTGGCAATGATGATAGCTTCCCCACCTGGGGGAACCACCTCCACCACCTGCACATAGTTCTGGCATCCTCATGTCAATTCTTTCAACTCCGTCACCCGGCACCCTGAGGCCCGGTTGATAGTAATCCAACACTTCGCCGGCACGTTTTCCCCCTCTCTGATAAAGGTGAAGCTGGGGTGGGACCGTGTGCCGTCTTTCTCCTTCTCTCCCCTGGGCTCCTGGATGAGCACCAAATCCACTCCCCTCCTAACTGCCGATTCCAACGCCGCCTCCATCACCTGGCCCCCCCTGGCGCAGTTATGCTGCAGCACCTTTAGCAGCGTTGGTTCTCTGCAGTTCGCCATTATTCATCTACGGGTGGGGCGGTGCCACTTGGTTCCATAGTATCCATTTTGTCCTCAATCCAGTCGGCTGCGGACGGGTCTCCAGCAACACAGCGGAGGTGGGAGAGCTCCCGGGTCTGACGCTCCTTCTTAGGCTCCAGTCGTGGGGTGGCTGCACGCCCCCCTCTAGCGATCTTGATGGCCATGCCCTTTGCCTTGCGTCTGCCATCTTGAGCAGGGTGGTTGCCTCCGCAGTTTGGGCACTTCATCGCTGTGTGTGGACAGATCTTGCCTTGTCTGCTGCAGGTCACCACCTCACATTTGTGCTCCTCAGTCTGGTGAGGTCCTGCACAGATCGCGCATACCGGTGCCCCCCCCTGGTGGCAGCGGAACTCGCTGTGTCCCCATTGGCTGCATCTGCAGCACAGTGTGTCTGCCCTGTCCGCAATATAGGGCATGGCCCTGAACTTGACGCCCGCCACCCACATTTCGGTAATTAGCTTCTTCCCTAACGCCTTGCTGCAAACCTTGAAGACCACTGAGGCAGCGCCCTGTGGCAGCCTTCCCTCCTGGTAGTATTGCTCAATTATCCTCTTGGACCGCATCCACCGCATCGAGAACGGCGGAACCACCACCCCCTTGTTTTCGGCCTCGATTCGCTCGCGCAACTCTGCCAGCCCCGACCCACCACGGTACTGTGCGTACGGGACCAGGATCTTGAGCTCCGCCCAAGTCTCACTTGTGACCACATTGATGATCACCTTGTCTGCCCGCCGAGCTGCTTCAATGATTTCCTTCCTGAAGTGGAGGAGCATTGCCGCTGAGGCCCGCGCCCAAGCTACTGTGGTGAGCCTTCCCTACGCCGAGATCTTGAACGCCTCCGTGCGGACGTGGGGGGGGCAACCTTACTGAGCGCGATATTGACCTGCGCTGCTGCACTCGCTGCCACCACTGCGTCTATCTGCGGGGCTCCCGGCGATCTCTCGAACAGGATTGCCCGCTCGTCCCATGGGATGCTTCTTGTGGTCCGTTCCAAGCCCGTCGGCTCTTTGGCCACTTTGCCTGCTCGGCCAACCCGGTTGAATCCCCCCCCTTCCGTCTGCGGGAGAGCTGCCGCCGCGGCTGCTCTCTGTGCCCAGTTGCCTTGTTGCGGTTGCAGCGCTGCCTGCAGACCCCTCGGCGCTGTCCACTGCCGGACCTGCTGTTGCTGCCGTTGGCGTGGCTGCTGAAGGGCCTGCTGGGATGGCGGAGCAATGCGTGGGTCCTGTCCTTCCTCCCAGAGCTCCTCCACTGCCCGCATGCCTGCCAGATGGGCTATCCTCTGTGCTGCTTTTTCCCCTTCTTCGTCAGACACTGGGAGGGCCTTGATCGGGTTGGCCGCGTCCCCGTAGGCCTTCCATTCCTCCCTAGTCAGATCTCGTGCCTCCCACCTGGTCTGCGCCTCCACCTTCCTGGCCAGCTTCTCCTCCTCCTGCTTCTCCCTCTCATCCCACCTCACCTCCTCCCTCGTCACCACCACCTTCCCATCCTCCACCCTTCTCTCTACTGCCTTCCTCTTCTCCTCCTCCCTCTTCCCCGCGGCCTCCGCCTCAGCTGCTGCCGTCTCCGGGCGCTTCAGTATCGACCGGAGACGGGCTGGGGTGCTGGGTCCAACTCCCGGGGTCTGTTCATGGGTTTCCGCCTTTTTCCTTTCCTCGTCGACTGCTGCCTGCCGCTGCAGCTGTCGGGCGGATCCTTTCTGCTTGCGCGATGCTGCTGCGCCTGGCGGTGCGGCGCTCAGCACAGCTTTTGCCTTGCCCTTGTCCTTTTTCCCCCCCTCTTCTGTCCGTGCTGGTGCCAGGGTCGGCATGGGTGCGTCCAGCCCCGGCGCGTGCTGCGACGCAAAACGGCCCTCCCGCTTGATTCCCTCCATGGCGCCACCATCGCCCTCCTCCCTCGTGACCTCCTGTGGCACTCTGGCCGATGTGGATGCCGTGGCCACTAGTTGAGAGGTGCAGAGGCCCTCCAGTTCAACCCCTTCCATGTTGCTGAACTCCTCAATATCCTCTACCTCAATTCTGGTCATGACAACCCCCTTCATTTCCACTGAGGGGAGAGCCTTCTGCTGGCGCTCAGCAGCTGCCCGCCGGATGCTCAGCGGCAGTGTGTCCGCCCTTCTCTCCTCGCGTCTGGGATCCAGCGGTTGACGTCGCAGCTCGTGTTGCCGTTGCAGCGGTAACGCCGGGGTCTTGATTGCTGCCGCTACCGCAGCCAGTTTTGCCTGCCTTCCCACCTCTGCAATCTCTTTCCTGCATCCCTCCATCTCTCTCCACAGGCTTTCCCACTGGGCTTGGTCCCGTTGAGCCTTGGTGCCCATGTCCACAGGCAGGGCGGCGAGGCCCTCCGCCAGCCTCTTTTCCATTGCCCCGGCCCTCTCTGTCAGGCATGCCTCTCTCTCCCGTGCCATCTTTTCTCTCACCCCTGCCCACCTCTCCCTCTCCTCCGCCTTCTCCTCCCTCTCCGCTGCCCTCTCTTCTATACGCTTTTCCATCTGCACGTCCCTTGCTTCCATGCGCTTTTCCGCAAGCACAATAGCCGCCAGGATCTCTGCCAGCCCTGTTCCATTCGACCAGCCATGGGCTGGGATGCCCGCCAGCCGCTTCGGTGGTGGTACCGCTCGTGTGAACCCCAAGGCGCCCGCTGCCAATGCCCGTTTTTTGTTCCCATTAGATGGGGTGACCGGCACCGGGGTCGGTGTAGCCCATCTGGCTGGCATGGGTGTTGGAGTGGTCGACCCCCCCGGACCCACCACGTCCTCCATTTCGTCCTCGCTCATACTGGCCACTTCCTTCGCCCAAACAAGGTTCGCCTCCTCCCTTCCTCCCGCCTCCTTGCTTCCCACCCTATTAAGCTCCTGGCCGCCTCCTGTTCCTGCCCCCTCACTGGAATCCCTGGCAGAATTCGGGGTCAACGCCGATTCCACCTGCTGGGGGCTGCTGGCCGCTGCAGAGAGGGAGCGCGCGAGTGCTCCCCTCATGGACTGCTTGCCCGTAGTCGCGAAGAAATTGTTGTCGTCACTTATGCCGTTGTTGCCACCATTGCCACGCCGGAAAAACTCCTGTGTGCTCTGCTGCTGTCCAGCACCCACCGCGGCGCGCTTGAAGTTCGGTCTGCCTTTGTCCTTGCCCTCCCACTGCTTCCCCTCCTCCTCGCTCTCCAGCTCTGAGAGGTCGCTGCTCTTGGCGCCGCTTTCCACATCCTCCATTTCTTCCTCCCTGTAGGTTTCCTGGTCTCCCACCTGCTCCGCCAGAAGGTGGGTACCAATGTGGTCAGCCACCAACGGGGCTGACTTGGTCGATTCAGTCCCTCCGCCGGACATCGTGACGTCCGTGAGGTCTGATTTGTGTAAAGTTCTGGTTTGTCGAGCGAAAGGCTTGGCGATTTTTGGCGTTGAGTTTCGTCCGTGGTGTTGGTTTTTTGCTCGCCTCTGGACGTAAGGCGCTGAGCGAACGGCGTATGGCGCTAAGCGAACGGCGTACGGCGGCCAGAGTCGAACGGGCGGCGTTGAGTGGGAAGCGAACGCTGGAGGAGGTAACGCAGGGAGCCCAATGGGGATAAAGTGGGGAAGCAGCGAGATGTACTTTGTTTTCTTTGTTTTTGTGGTTTTTTCTTGATACTCTTACAACCTTCTTCATAGCAATCACCTTCGCTGTCACCTCTACTCCCTCCACGTCGTGAAGAATCTTGTCTCTCTCTCTCTCGCTCGCCGCTCAGGCGCCCACGTAAACGACCTAAATTGTTTAACTATATAGTCGGCAGGACCGCACCTGGAACAACGTCTGCCAGACGATGCCAGTATGTCGATGCGAAATCGCGAGGCTGAAAGCTGACGTTCCGTCCATGACAATGGGCTCCCTGAGATGCATTCCGTTTCCACTGGTCCTCTGTCCGGCAGCCCTCAGTTCCGCTTTCCCGGAGGTCAGAGGTGCAGAGAGGGCCCAGACGCATAGGCTCCAGACAAAGAGAGTCCAGGGCATGAGGGTCCGGACGAAAGTGTCTGGAACTCTCTTCTGATGAGGTTGAGATAGGGTCAATCCTTGGAGGCCGCGGAAGGGTAGGAAATACAGAGGTCGGTGTGGGGGTATTCATCATCAAGATGGGTTGTGAATTTGTACTCACGGTTCCGATCAGACGAGCCATCTGGTAGCTCTCAGTCCGCATCACCCGAGGTATTTGCTCCTGAGCCCCAATTGACCGGTTCACGACTTCTGTCACCACTAGTGCCAATGCTTTCTCCGCTGTCTCCTCCGATCTCGGAATGGCTGCAGTTGTGGCAGATGGGGCCCGAATCAGGATTCCGCCTCATCTGGCCGCAGCGTCACAACCGGTCCTGATTCCGTAGCATTGCAGCTTTTGTAGCGCTCCACCACGTTGTCGAATGTCAACTCGTTGACGGGTATTGTACTCTTGCTGGCATACATCAGTTGTCGTCATGTAGGCCGGTGCTATGAATAAAAAAATAAAAAAAATGTAGGCCGGTGAGGAACAGGCGTGCAAGGCGACGATGTAGAGTCCCTGGGAGGTATTGTCGAGACCATCTCTCTTGCTGGTCACACAGCTTTGGGGGACCCCTATCTTCGGTTTCTGGGTCAATCGTAAAGTGAGAAGATGATGATGTCTCATTGATCGTGTGCGACCCTATTGAATCATGACGATATTATATACAGTCCTTTCCCGTTCGCCGTCCGCTGCGCCCTCGAACCGTCCGCCAGCGGCTCGCGGCGACTCCCCTGCCCCTGCCTGGCCTGTCCCAAGATAAGAAGGAAAGAGAGAAAAAGACAGTAGGAAAGAAGAGAGAAAAAGAGGAAGGAGCGAGTGACCGAAAGAAAAAGGTAACTACGGGGAACGGGCGCTTCCCTTCCCCCTCTCCCCCCCGGGTCTGGTGGCCCCGTCCTCTCCCCCACCCTCGTCGTTCTCAAGAAATCCAGGACTACTCCAGTGCACCACTCATCCGCGAACATTTCCTTAATCGTAAACCGGTTCTTTCCTCTCCCTGTCTTCCGTATCTCCGCCCACATAATCTTCTGTTGCATCCTCCACCTGTCACAGTTTTTGAACAGGTGTTCTCTTGTCTGCGTCCTGTACCGGCACCACCCGCACTCCGCCGTGTTGGAGTTCTTCGTCCACTTCAGGTATTGTCCTGTGCGCCAGTGCCCAGTTCTGAGTTGATGGTACCTGCCTGCCAGCCTCTTTGGGCTTCGCGCTACCAATTTGTTCTGGTGCATCGTTTTCGGCATTAGGTACTTCCTTCCTCTGACCCTCTTCTTTGACCACATACACACTTCTTCCCACTTCTTGTCCGAAATCTCCCACTTCAGATTGGCTAGAGATCTGGGGAGCGGCATCGACCGCATCCCGTATCTGTCCTTATAGCCCATCCATTCAACCCCTCGTGTGTCCGGTTCCTCTGCTGCCTGCTTCGCCCACTTGTCTGCTTCCTCATTCCCTGCAACTCCACTGTGGGCGGGGCACCAGCGTAGTTCGATTCGAAGGTTTTGGTCCCTTTTCTTCAGCTTCTTTATCCATTCGCTTGCCTGCCGTGCGTACCGTTGGGCAGGGCCCGGTTCCTCTGATGCGATCCTGGCCATTGCCGCTTGTGAGTCAGTGAAGATGGTGACTGCCTTCGGTCCCATTCGTCGCTTTGCTGCCATCTCCAACGCTCTTGCCAATGCTGCACATTCCGCGTCGAAGGCCTCCTGGTTGTAGCCCATGTACGCCTTCACTCCTACCCACCGGTTGCCTGCCTTCCATGCCACGCCGTATCCAGTTGCTCCACTCTCAAGTCTCGACCCATCGGTGAAGATGGTTAGACCTCCCTGTCTTTCTCTGCGTCTTCAATTGCCCTCTCCCGTTCCTCGACTATTCTGACTGCTTCCATCTTTACTGGCCCGCTTACCGTTTCGGTTCCCTCTGCTCTTCCTGAGTATCCGATTGATGCTTCCAGCCTCCTTCCAATTGCCGAGTGAGCTCCCACGATCCCCCTGGCTTCGCTGCCTGCTGGGAGGCAGAGGAGCCAGGCTGTAAATCATCTTTGCCTGCTGTCCAACTGGGCTGTTGCTGGCCTCAGTCCGGACTCCACTGCTAGCGCTCCCAAGTTTGTTGTGCGAAGCATCCTGTAACTGCTCGTGGCTCCTGGTTGACTAGCTTCTGCAGTTCTCCAGCTCCACCGCTCATTCCCGGCTTTCCTTCTCCCTTCCACCACAGCTCAGTACCATACATCGCTACCGACTGCACGCACGCGGTCATGACTTTGCGGCAGTTGTCTGATGTCAGTCGCATCTGCCCCGCTAGCCTCTTCCGCCTGGCTAGTGCCTTCCTTCCCTTCTTCATCATCGTTCTCTGGTGGTCCCTCAGTGAGAGGTGAGAATCTAACCATATACCCAGTCACCGTGTCGCCTCAGTGTTGAAAGGGATTTCCCTTTGCTCCGTTTTGATCGTTTCGTTGGTCGCCTTCTTTCTTCGGCTGAACAGCACTGCCTCACTCTTGCCGTGGTCAAAGGCTATTCCATTCTCCTCTCCCAATGACACTGCCGCCTTTGTTGCTTCCGCAAGTTTCTCCGCCACCTCTTTATCATTCTTGCCCTCCACCCACCATGATATGTCATCCGCAAAAGACAGCGCCTTCACCCCTGGCACTCTCTTTTCAACTTCCTCAAAAATGCCGGAGAGGTAGGTGATGAAGAGGATGGGAGCCACTGGCAACCCCTGTGGAATGCCTGTGTCCACCTCGTAGGCCTCCCCTTCTGTTCCGTCTACAACCAGACGCACTTTTCGGTTCCTCATAAAGCTTCCCGTCCATCGTATCAGGTCTCGCTGAATGCCCAATGCCTCCATCCTCTTTCTAAGCAGTTGGCTGTCTGTGTAGTTGAAGGTGGCTTGCACGTCCATAAGCAGTGTGCCTGCTATGTTCTTTCTCTCCCACACTTGCTCGGTACGGTTCATAAGTACCGCCACCGCATCGACTGTTGCTCCCCATTTGCGACACCCATACTGCCCTTCTGTTACACCCAAGGGTAACAAAGGGAATAAAGGTACAAAAAGAACGGTAGCAAACGGTAAGTCACGTGACTAGGGATCCCTGATAAAGAATCTCACGACCTCGGAAAGCAGTTCGGCAAGAGCAAGTAGAGTAAGGGTAACCTCAGCGCGTGATGGATCTTAGGTCAGCCTGCTGGGTAGACCCAACGCACTACCGACTCTTGTAGCCGCTGCATACGAGAACGAGATAGGGGCAGAACTAGCTTCCTGCAAGTCGCACGCCATAAGCGGGGCTCATTGTCACACCCTGGTAGATCGGGGATGACAACTGGAGTATATGGTACGTAGTCACGTGTCTAAAGGAACGAAAAGCGAATGACTGGGGACGGGACGATGCTAGGCACGTACTAGGGCACCGCCCAATATGCTGATGCTACCCTAACGTCACCCTTATAGTCATAACACACGAAACCATCACCCCTGATGGGGACGGACACACCCTCACGAGTCATAGCACGCCATACGCAGAGTATGACGCATGCGCAGGGCCGAGAGAGTCTAGGCGGAGATAAGGTACAGGGTTAAGGACTACGGCCGTAACGGACGTATGCTATCTTAACTCCGGAGTCGCAAGGCAGGCTAGATTGCAGAACACATGTGCGCTGAGGCATTATCCCACGGGTCTTCCCCCGTGCGCCAATAAGCGGTCCCCACATCCCTCCGCATGAAACGGCTGACCGCCTACGCATCCTTATCGCCATCACCGACCAGGACCAATCAGCTCCGGGTATCCGCCCATGCCCCTCCTAAAAAGTGGGGGTGCGCGTACGTATCCCCCTCTGCTAGGTAGCAGCCCTGACTCACGAGGGAGAAGATCAGTGCAAACAGGCCTGCTGACCAGCGCACACACTCGGACGCCTTCCCTCTGGCAGAGATGAAGAGAGATCACCTGACTACCTTCTTTCGCCGTATATACCCGAGCTCCTAGCACAGCAAGAAAGCTCAACAGAACCCTCACAAACACCACCGCCCCTAACCATGAACCTTAGATTATTCCACTGTGAATTGTCGAAAAGAAACCTGACTCTTCTATGTACTTCTACTTCTTCTCGATCTACCTCCCCTGCCGTGTACTCCTACACCCCAGGCTCACACTATAATCTAAGGTTCAAAGTCACCTTATTTTCGTATTCTTCACACGAACGCCCTCGTTCGAGCAAAAGATCACTTCCTTTTTGCTCGAACCCCCAAACATCTTCGAACCATTGTCAAGTTATCACTTCGACTAAACCTATACTAGAACAATGACGACCCCCTCCACTCCCGCGGCTGCATCCTCGAACGTCGACATGCTGCGAATCGAACAACAGCAGATGGTGATCGAAATCTACCACGGTACTCGAACTTTCCTTGATACCGTCGAGATCCAGCAGCCTGCCGCCTTGGTCCGTCTTCTAGTTCAGCAACAGCGACAAGCCCACCGAGACCTCAGGGAACTCAAGCGAGCCATGGGCGACAAGTTCGATCGGACTGACCTCGAGGTCATCGAGATCGAACGCAATTACCAGGTCCTCTGCGAGGCGGTACAATACCTGTAGTCCCAGCAAATGGCTGACTCCACGGTGTCCCACGAATGGATCCAGACAGAACTGATGTGAACTGCCAACGCTTCGCAGCAGTTCACCGCAGATATCTGGTGGACAATCGTGGAGAAGAATGCGGAAACCACCATGGCCGACCACCAGCGAGGCCTCCAGATTGCTAGGCTCAACGACACCCTTGCCTTCATCCAGACTGCCGACTGGCAAAGGCGCCAGGAGCAGGCCAACTTCAACCACAACGTGGAACAATGGGCCACTGCACAGCAGGCCACCACTGAGAAGTTGGCAGCTGACAATGCTGCGATCAAGGCGGACCTCGCGACCATCTGCAAGAAGGCCAAAGAACTCAAAGCTCGGAAGCTGACCTACCTCCAAACGGCCCGCAGGACCACCCAACCTCCCGCCATCTTGGAGGAACCTACGGTTGCTGCCGGAGGATCTGGAGGTACCGGGCCACCACCACGACCTCCCAAGACCCCCCTGGCTCCTAGCGAGCCAGCCGAGAATGGCGACCACGATGACGCCGACCTTTAATTGACACCTGGACCCCAGATCCGTAAAACGGAAACGGGAAAGGGTAAAGATAAAGGAAATAATGATGATGACGATGAGTACACCCCTGAAAGACTTGCTTGCATGATCGGAGAAGAAATCCGGGCCCCTCAGGCAGGAGCCGGCCTGCAGCCACCGAGACCCGAGGCAGTCCATGCGTCCCGACTGAAAATGGAGAATCCATGGGAGTACGACGGCAAGCCCACAATGCTGTTCAACATTTGGTGGGAGTCAGTGGAAGACTACCTCAGCTTCAACACAGGAATGTCGGAGGCTCAGAAGATCGCCTGGGTCGGGACCTGGTTGACAGGCACTGCAAAAGCCTGGCACCTCCACCGGCGAACAATCACCCGAAGGACTGGAGACACCTGGGGAGCCTATTCCGAGGCGATCCAGATGGACTTCCAGGACTCACAAGAAGCCGCCAACGCCCTCGAGAAGATCGGCCAACTCCGCTACAAAGGAGACATCAACGCCTACTTCGTCGAGTTCCGGGCCCTGAACATCTATGCAGGGGTCACGGGGGAGAGCCTCCAGGAAAAAGTCGACCACGCAATGCCCAGCGCTATACTGGACATGCGCTTTGCCCATAACGCCTTCGTCTTCCTCGAAGATGGGGATTTCCTGACCGCCACCTACAAGGCAGGAATCCATGTGGAGAAGAGGAAAAGACTGGAGGCGACTCGGCGGCGGCAGGAGGGTGGAGGAAACAAGGATGCTCAGGGCTCTGGGAAGGGCCCTGGGAAGACCGAAAGGTCAGGAAAGTCGAGGAACACCGACAGAAAAGAGGTAGACCACAAGCAGTCAGGAAGGACTGACTTGGGTGGTTAGACCACAAGGTCAGGAAAGGAAAGGGTATGGGAGAATGCCCGCGGTGCCTTGGCAAGAGTCGACCAAGCGGAGATCGACTCCCACAAAAAGGACAACCACAGCGGTTGTTGGCGGTGTGGCGATAAAAGACACCACACCACCGAATGCTACGCCAAGGCCACAAAAAAAGGCACCCCTCTCCCTACCAAGGGAATCACGGCGTCAGCATCTAGCGCAGGAAAACGGAAGCGCTCGACAGATGACGCCCCAACAACCGAATCCCCCACTCTGAAGCAGGCCAAAGTCTCCGCCACGAAAACTGGAGACTCGGACATGCGAGAAGGCCCCTTCTGGGACGACTCATCAGGTGAGGTGGATTTTTGAAAGGCCAGGGCAAGCTGCACCCTGAGGCCTTTGCTATAATTTGTGGAACATCTCGAAAACGTAAGGGTCCGGACGAACCAAGTGCTGGAACGTCGAAGGATAGACAAAGAAGAAAGCTGGCTTCCAGAGAGCCAGCCGTGCCCGAAAACACCACCGAAAAACCACTTTGCGGCAACCGACCAATCGTGAAGATGGTAGTCCATTGGAACAAAAAACAGGCCACCATCCATGCCCTCCTCGACATGGGATGCTCAACTGCACTTATCAGCAAATCCTTTGTTGACAAGATGGGTATCCCATGCCTCCCTCACCAAACCGATATCGTCATCTGGAACTTCACCGGCGATATCGTCCCCGGAGCTGGGCACGAATACACCAAGCCCATCCTCGTACAACACCAAGGGTACTACACCCAGGAAATCTTCGAGGTGTCCCCTATGGAGCCTGAGGTAGAAGTGTTCCTCCCCTTCTGGTGGATCACCTAGCACCCCCCGCAAGGCGCCTGGGATTCACCCGAGCTCCGATTCAGCTCCCCTTCTTGCCTGGACCTCTGCACCAAAACCGCAGCCCAGGAATTCCCCCTGAGCCTCGACAAATCTATGTTGTCGCACCTCAAGGCCAGGTTCATCGGATATGTCTCGGCCGTAGACTTAACCGCCAACAACTCACTGGAGCAGGTACCGAGAGAATTCCGGCAGTTCCTCGTGATCATGTGGAAAGAAGCTGGCAATGCGCTCCCTGAGCACTGCTCCTACGACCATGCCATCGACCTCAGGGAAGGAGAATCAGCCCCCTGGGAACCGATTTACCCCCACTTGGAGCATGAATTGGAAACCCTCTGAGAATGGCTGAAGGAGATGTTGAGGACCGGAAAGATCCAGCGATCCACTTCTAGCGCTGGCTCCCCAATCCTCTTCGTTCCCAAGCCAAACAGTGGTGTCCTTTGACTCTGTGTCAACTACTGAGGGATCAACCAAATTACGATCCCTAATCGGTACCCCCTCCCTCTAATGCAGGAATTGCAGGATCGGATCCAGGGAGCCCAGTGGTTCGCCAAGATGGACCTCAAAAACGGGTTCCACCTGATCCGGATCAAAGAGGGAGACGAATGGAAAACCGCCTTTCGCACACGGTATGGCCTATACGAATTCCTCGTCATGCCCTTCGGCTTGAGCAACGCCCCAGCAACGTTCCAAGATATGATGAACCATATCTTCCGGGACATGCTCGACCTCGGACCTCTCACCTATATGGACGACCTCCTCATCTACGCAAAAACAACGAAGAGCACAACAGAATCGTCGGAGAGGTACTTCAAAGGCAACGAGAGAACAAGCTGGCCGTATCCCCTGACAAGTGCGTCTGGCGGCAGACCAAGGTGGAATTCTTGGGATACTTGATCGGCAGAGAAGGGATCAAGATGTCTCAGGGAAAAGTCGAGGCAATACAAGAGTGGAAGTCCCCCTCGTCCCTGACTGAAGTCCAATCCTTCTTGGGCTTTGCTAAATTTTACTGACGCTTTATCCAAGATTATTCAAGAGTAGCCCGTTCACTCACGGAGCTCACGAAGGGTAACGCCAAAGACTGGACATGGACGCCCGAGGCCAAGGTCGCATTTAAAGAGCTGAAGAATCGATTCACGACTGCCCTGATCCTGGCACACTTCGACCCGGCTTTCCCTTCCCCTATATTTTTCCTTTTTTGGCCTGCTCCCCTTATAATGCGCTGGGGCCCCCCGGTTGGCCTGGCCGGTGGGCTCCTTAAAAATCCTCCTCTTCTGCCCACAAGGGCTCTGAGTCCATAACATCTAGCGCTGCTGTTTTTTGTGCTTTGGGCTCTGGGGCTGGCGGGGCCTCCTCCTTGGGTTCGCGCGGCCGCTTTGTTCCGGCAGCTATTTTCTATGGTGCTGCGGGATGGTCGGTGCCCTTTGCCGTGGTGCTGGCGAAACATTTGGCAGCCCAGCGACTCGGTTGCCAGTAGCGATGGCAGCCTCAGGTGCTCACGTATTGCCTGCGTTCGTGGTCCGGGACTCCTTAAAACGCTGCGGCCTCGGATGCCCATCATCCCGCTCCTCCGTACTCGCTACCTCTGTTGCCTTCGCGCGGGGGTTCCTTCTCTGTTTCCTTTTTTTGGCTATCGTTCGGGCCTTTCTTGCTCTGTCCATCCTCGGTTTTCCCATCCCGTTTTCCGGCCGGGGCCAGAGTCCTTGCTTGCTTCCGGGCTAGTTGCAGGGTCTTCTTTTTTTCCACCTGTAGGCCTGCCTGGTGGGTGGCTTGCAGGAAGCCTTCATCATCCGCAAAGTCTTCCAGGTAGTGGGCGAAGCACATGTCCAATACTGCGTCCGGCATGGCCAGGTCGACCGTTTCCCATAGCGCTTCTCCAGTCGCGCGTGCGAAGTTAATTAGCGCCCGGAATTCCGTAAGGTTGTCGCGGATAAACCCCTGGTACCGGAGCTGACCCAATTTCAGCTGGGCGTCCGCCGCTTCCCGTTCGTTGCGGTATTCGGTCCGGATTGCGGCCGAATAGTTGGCCCAGTTGTTGTTCTCTTGCAGCTCCCTGTACCGGTGGAGATGCCATACTAGTGTGGTGTGCGTCAGGAGGGTGCTGACCCAGGCGATTTTTTGTCGGTCGGTTGTGTCTGGGTAGAATCCTAGGTACATCGCAACGGATTCCCACCATTGGTTGAATGCGCTGGAGCTTTTCCCGTCGAATTTTTCCGGATTCTCCATTTTTAGTTAGGAGGTTCGGACTGTTTCTTTTCGGAGCTCAGCGTTCCCCTCAGTCCGAGCGAAGCCTTCCATCACGCAGCTGGCTACCTCGTTCACCACTATCCGAGCGAGTTCCTCCGGGGTTGGTCCTGGAGAAGGCAGGGTCGAGGGACACCTGAAGAGCCAGCTTGGGGCCCTTGGCGGTGATGGTGGGGTAGGCGATCGTGGAGGTGGCCTGTTCGTTGGGGGTAGACCTCCCCCCACTCCTCCTGATGCTAGCGGTCCTCGAAGTGGGGGCGCCGTTGCCCATCCTGGTGGGGTGTGGGGAACCACAGGTGGTCTTTGCATCCTTGGTCCGATACTCAGGGGGTTTCCCAACGTTAGGCGGGTGGTTAGCCCTGGTGCGGGTTGGGGATTTCTCAGGCTTGGGCTTGCTGAAGGGTGGCTCTGGGTTCGCATGGCCGGTGTGCAAGGTAGCGGGACTGTTGCGGTCATTCGTTGCAGCTCCTCTTGGGCCTGGGCCAGCTGCAGCTCCAGTCCTCTCATTCGCAGCCTATCTTCCCTTTCTTGTTGTTCTAGCGTTTGCACCTTCTGCTGATGGTCAGCTGCCCATTTTTCCACATTACTCTGAAATTCCAGCAGGTGCTGGTTTCTGGCCAAGTTAGCTTCCGTCAGGAAGGCTACTGCGTTGTGCATTCATGTTACTTGGGTGGCCTCGTGCAGTCGCTGCGACTCGGCCCCACTGGTTTGCTCGATTATGGCCTCCCATACTGGTCATGTGACGTTCTGGTACGCGTTAGCGGCTACCATGAGTTCATTTCTTACCCATTCTTCCGCTATGTGTTCCTTCTTTTCTATCCGCTCATAGACGTATTGGGTCCCCTGAGCCAGTTTGTTGTAAGCGGCCTCAATTCGGCGAATGCGCCAGTCCGTCTGATCGACCGTGTTGCCGCAGGCCTCCATTAACTGTCGCAGGTCTTGTTCGGCCTGCTGCTGGTGGTTGGCCATCGCCCGCATCCATCCGAGCGGGTTGGTTATTTCTACGGCATCTTCTGCTGGCTTCTCATCGTTTGATATCTGAAGGATCCCTCGGGGTGCTTCCAGACGGAGCATGTTGAAGTCGGAGGCAGTAGACATTGCTTAATACATGTCGAGGAAGTCTCCTGTGTAGATGGTTTCGTCATCCTCAAAATTGTAGTCGCAGAGCTCTCCGAGTTCGTTTTCGGTGAATTCGGCACTGTGGTGGTTATAGGCGCAGTTGAGCCAGTATTGTGCGTACCAGTTCCAGGGCTCGTAATCACCTTACTGGAAGGGAGTGGGGCCGGGTCCATCGATGCAAATGTCCCAAAGCTCAAAGTTGGCGACTTCGTTGTCGATTGATTGGAACGTATAGTCGAAGGAGTACTGGGACTTGGGTTCCAAATACGTAGATAGTTTGAGTAAGTAGAGGTGGTCTTCGAAGTAGGTATCGTCGAAGTTCGTCATGAAAGTAGGGTGATTTCGAGATCAAGATTTTAGTGTAACACTGGGGTTGTGGCGTAACCGGAGTGTAGAGAGAATCAAAGGTAATCAGGCTACTTTCGATAATTCACAACAGAATAATCTTAGATCTTTTGTTCGTGGTCTTTTTGTTGAAAGTGCGTTCGATACTGTTTCCTCTTTCTCTCAACAGGCGTAACTTCTCTAGCTATATAGCCTTCTTTTGGTGTCACGTGGTTCCTCTAGAGAACCTGTACTTTCTCGCCCTCCCCGAGGATTCTGTCCGCTAGTCAAGACCCCGCGGCCCCACGGGCCTGGTTCTTACAACCCCCTTGGTCCTAGTTGGTCTAACAATAAGCCGTCTGGTCGCTGCACCATGTAATCCCCTCAAGCCCTGCGGGTGAGTGAATTATCGGCCTATCAGAGAAAGAGAAGATATCGGTTCTATGACCTCACTCCTTGTATCTCGTATTTAGTTGCGTTTGCAGTTCGTCCGGAGATTAGCCCCTTAGGTCCGTTACGGCCATAAGGTTTAATTCCGAGGCTATCTCCTGCCTAGACACTCGGAGGCCGACTAGACTTGACTTCCGCCTCAGAGTGACTTGAGTAAAGTTTCACGTGCCCAGACTATGTAACTAACTAAGTACCTTTCCCGGGTTTCCTTTGAGGTGTAACACATCCTCCGACCGATTTGCGAGTCAGATGGTTTCCTGCCAAATCTGAGTCGGTATAGCTGATAATGTTGATAGAGGGTGATTTGTGAGGCGATTGTGGGTAGGAAGTGAGCCGTCGGTAATGAATTCGAAATTCGGCAGTAGTCGTCAGGTATCGGAGTACTCTCTTCGCTGCCGTTGCATGCATTTCGAGAGGTTGGACATTGTACCGGCTCAGGGCGGTTACGCAGAAGGCGATATCCAGTCGACTTCCGAGTGCCGCATACATGAGTGATCCAACCTTTGACAGATATTCTTTGCGGTTTGCCAGTTTGTCCTCACATTGTATGTTAGCCAGATCTGTTTGAGGATCAGGTGGGGGCTTAGCCGGTTTTGCGTCCATCAGTCCGAATCGTCGTATGATTGTGTTGATGTAACCTCGTTGAGAGATCCTGAATCTTCCATCTTTGGTTCTCTCGATCTCGATTCCTAGAAACCGCTTTGCCGCACCCAAGTCTCACATCTTGTACTTCTTTTGCAGCAGCTGCTTGATCCGATGTCACCGTCCTTCTGCACCATTGTGCGCAGTGAACAGATTGTCCACGTATAGTACTAGAAGAACTCCCTGTTGGAGGTACAGGTTTAGATCTTCCGCCAATTGTTGGAATTTTATGGATTGCAAATATCCATCGATATCCTCGTACCAAAGTCTGGGCGCCTGTACCAGCCGGTAGAGGGCCTTCCGGAGTATCAACGCACTTCCGTGTGGCATGCTTCTGCTTGACGCAAGCCAATCGATTCCAAGCGGCATTTCCCTATAGATGTTGTCTCAGTCAATACTTGGATTTAGGAAGGCCGTTACTACGTCCATGTGATCAACATCCCAGCTATACTGAGCGGTCAGTGCCAGTATCAATCGGAACCTTGCCATTTTGGATACCGCTGCATAGGTTTCGTTGTAGTCGATAGCTTCCTTTTGTTTGTAGCCCTTGATGACTAGTCGTGCTTTGTACCTAGTGGATCCATCCGGATTAATCTTCTTCTTGTAGATCCACTTGCATCCAATAGGCCCTTCTACTGTCCTGTCACTGGTCATTGGTGTATGGACGGTATTACCTGTTGAAAGAATATCGATTCGGGTTGAAGATCATGATCAAGTACATTGAACAAGTATGTCAAAATAGGAGGAGAAGTACAAGAAGAACAGCAGAAGCGCCAAACCTAAAGACCGTCTTGGCGCGAGAAGCATTTCCAACACTACCCCTCTTCTCGGGCTCCGTAGATCGCCTAAATGCAAATAAACCCATTATCCGCGTCGACCTCATTAAACCTCTGCCATGAAAACCCTGTGGGAAAAACATTGGCTAGTAGGAAAAAGAGTGCCGACTCACGCTTGCCGACATGGCGCAAGAACATTAAAAACAGGAACTTTTCTTCTCCAATCCCTTGTCACAAGCACCCCCTTTTTTCAATCACTATCCTCTTGCAGGCCCTCCGTGTAGGGGTTGAATCAAGCGAGTCCGGTGAGTCGCAACAGTTGCTCGTGTCGTGGGACAGCAAGAAGTTTGGTCAGCAGGTCAGCCAGATTTGATTCGGAGGTGACGTATTGGAACTTAACTGATCCCTTCATCTGTTCATCATGCACATGATGATATTTCACATCAATATCCTTGGACTTTTGTCGTACAACTCTGGTGGCAATCAATTTGATAGCACCTTGGTTGTCGCATCCAATCGGTACTGGTCCATCCGAAACCTTGACAGCCATTCCAACTGCCGCTTCTTTGAGTATGCGCTTAAACCAAAGGCTTTTCCAGGTGGCGTGCGAGCAGGTGATATATTCGGCTTCGAGTGTTGAGAGTGCCACCACACTTTGGGATTTGGCTTGTCAATGGATCAGTCTGGACATGATAAATTCTTCGCTGACGTTGATGTATCCGCGGCCGAACACACATCCTCCCACGGATTTGCGAGTTGTTAGATTTCCAGCCCAGTCCGAGTCGGTGTATCCGATGATATTTATTGGCATATCGTGAGACTGTATGTGGGATGGAAGTCGTCTGTAATGGATTCGAAATTCCGAAGTGGACTTGAGGTATCATGGCACTCTCTTTGCCGCTGTTGTGTGCATCTCGAGGGGCTGTACATTGTATCGACTGAGGGCAGTGACCCTGAAGGCAATGTCTGGGTGACTTCTGAGTGCTGCATACATGAGCAATCCGACCATTGACAAGTACTCTTTGCGATTAGCCATTTTGTCCTCACAGCAGGTGTTGGTCAGATATGTCTGAGGATCAAGTGGAGACTTAGCTGGTTTTGCATCCATCAATCCAAAGCACCGTATAATTGTATTGATGTAGCCTCGTTGACAGATACTGAAACCTCCATCTTCAGTTCTTTCGATTTCAATACCTAGAAACCTTTTCGCCGCTCCCAGATCACACATCTTATATTTCTTTTGCAGCAACTGCTTAATCTGGGGACCCCGTCCTTCGATACCATTGTGCACAATGAGTAGATCGTCCACGTAGAGTACTAGAAGGACTCCTGGTTGGAGATACAGATTTGGATCTTCTGCTGGTTGTCTGAATCCTATAGACAGAAGATATCCGTCGATATCCTCGTACCATAGTCTTGGGGCCTGCTTCAATCCCTAGAGAGCTTTCCGAAGAATTAAGGCACTTCTGGTCGAGGCGGTACTTCAGGTCGAGGCGACACTTCCGGTCGAGGTGGCACTTCCGGTCGAGGCGACACTTCCGGTCGAGGCGGCACTTCCGGTTGAGACAAGCCAATCGATTCTAAGTGGCATTTCCATGTAGATATTGTCACGGTCAATCTTAGGATTTAGGAAGGCTGTTACAATGTCCATATGATCGACATCCCAGTCATACTGGGTGGCCAGTGTCAGTACCAATCGGAACGTTGCCATTTTGGATACCGGTGCATAGGTCTTATCATAGTGAATCCCTTCCTTTTGTTCAAAACCCTTGATGACCAGTTGTGCCTTGTAGCATGTGGATCTGTCCGGATTGACTTTTCTCTTGTAGATCCACTTGCATCAAATTGGTTCTTCCACTGGTATGTCAGCTATTGGCGTTTGGGCAGTACTACCTTAGGCCACAATGTCGAATGTGTGATTCTCAACCAATACCTGCCAGTCCTGGCTCATGGCTTCCTTCCATTGTCTTGCCTGTGGACTTTGTAATGGGGCCTTGTAGGTGAGCGGTTCGCTCTCATCGATCGGTTCCGTTTCACCGATTCCAAGTGTCAGAAAGGCAGATGCAAGGCATTCCGAAGACATCAAATCACCCCCTTCTTCGTGAGCCTTGCTCATAATTGCCTTATTCATTGGTCAACGTGCCTTGCTTCGTGTTCGCGTAGAAATGTATTCTTATACACCTGGCAGTTTGATCAGTTTTATTCATGAAACTCAAGCCAGTTCTCGCCATAGCCATTGCATTCTCGCGATGAATCTGTCACTTCTTCTAGCAAGTCACGCCGTAGCCATTTCGGCATTGCATTCTCGCGGAATCTGTCACTTGTTCTAAGCCAGTTCACGCTGTAGCCATTTTGGCATTGCATTCTCACCGAATCTGTCGCTTATTATGGGTTGTCTTTGACTTACTATTGTCCTGCCTCGACGGGCTATTCTCTTGCCTCGACGGGCTATTCTCTTGTCTCGATGGACTGCCTAGCCGCGATGGGCGATCTTGGTGGAATTCATCTCCGTTTGCGGGAAATTCGTCAGCTGTTATTTGTTCTTCCATATGTGCATTTTCTTCTTCTTGAAACACCACACTTGAGCATTTCACTGCCCTTCCAGTTCTTCCTGAGTTGAAGTCCCATATCCTTCAGATCTTTGTGGTATTGTCCACATATCCAAGCACCATACAGACACTTGAGCGACTCCCGAATTTCTTCTCGGTTCGTTGAGCAGGTGGGATTTGTTTGTATACCCAACAGCCAAATCGTCTCAGATGCCCGATTTTTGGAATTGTACCGTAGAGTGCCTTGTATGGTGACCGGTTACCAGATAGACTCGATGTTGGAGACCTTCGATGTAGATAGCATGCTATCCTCATGGCTTCCGGCCAGAACTTTGTTGGCACATTGGTGTCCCACATCATACTTCGTGCCTTTGTATTCAGGGTTCGGATCATTCGTTCAGCCGTTCCATTCTTGTGTTGGGTGTACGGGGGGGAAGTTTCAAAGGTTATTCCTTTTTCACCCAGCAATCTCAGGAATACCGAGTTGCTGTATTCTCCAGATCCATTATCGCTTCGGACTCGTTTGATGTGGAATCCTTGAGTTTCGACCCAGACCTGGTAATGACGAAACTTGGCTGCTATTTCTTCTGCTGTTTTTGTGATCAAGAAGTATACCTCAGTATATCTTGTGCAATCATCTATATAGATGATGTAATATTGGGCCCCTCCGATGCTCTGCTTGATAGGTCCACAGAGATCTGAATGAACGAGCCTGAATGGTGTTGAGGTCCGTGAAGCCTTTGTTCATATAACATGTTGTTGTTGTTTGGTGTGAACACATGTACGGCATAAATCCGGAATCTTCCACGTTGCCTGTGACTTGCCTGGCTTCTTTGAGGAGTCCCCAACTGGTGCGCAGTCCATAGGGTCTGCCATAGGCTCATCGCCCACAGGGTCTGGGAAATCAGGCTCATCGTTCGTAAGGTCCTCGGTCTGCTCGTGAGAGGAATTCAAAATGCGCCTCAAGTCCTGATAATTGAGATGTGCAAATCATTGATGCCAAATCGTCAAGGTGATTGGATTTCCGGTCCGTAGCATCCTGATTTCCGAAACATGTGCAGATCCATCTATAGCTAGCATATATAGACCATCATCAAGGACAGCACTGAGAACTCTGTTTCCTTTGGTATTGGTGATCGAGCAAATCCCTGATCTGAAGGTTGACTTATATCCATGTAAATCGAGTTCTCCTACTGAAAGGAGTTATATCCGGAATTCTGGAACATAGAATGCCCTCATATCGACTCCACCTAGGCGTACAACTCCTTTCTTCCTTGCTCTTACTTGATGCTTATCTCCCAGTTTGATAATCATGTTGGTTTCCATGACTGAGTCGTTCCGAAAGTATCTAAGGTTATTACCGTAGTTGTGTGACGCTCCGGAATCGATTACCCAGGTTCCATTTGATGTTGCCGATCGATGTGATGCTACCATTACTTCCGAGCTGAGGGAGATGGACCCCGCGAGTCATTGTTGGTTGCCAGTTGAATCTTGCGTCCGTCTATTCCCTCCTTGTACTTGACTAGCTCTACTATTCTGGAGAGCATTTCACTACCTCTTGGCCGGACAGTGCGTTTGTCTGTGTCCTTCTTCTCCGCAGTAGTAGCAGTCATTCGGTGTGTGATCCTGAGCTTGCTTGTTGTTTTTCTCCTTGTTTCAGCATTTGGTGGTCATATGGGTTCCAGTCATACACCAGTCACACCATCTCTGAAAACGTTCCTTGTCTTGGTGGTTTCCTCGTCCATGGTGAGCACCTCGTCCTCCTCTTCCTCTCTGTTGACTTCCTCCTCTTCCTCCTTGGTGAGTATATAATGCCTCTGATACCGCATCTGGCACCACGGCCATCGCTTTATTCTTTTTGCACTCCTTCAGCGCATCAAAGACTTCTTCAAAGGTAAGGTTGGCTCAGGATTGCAGAATTTCGATGGTGATGGCAAACATGGGAGGTATGATTGTGAAGATGTGTGTTTTGAAGGCTGAATCGGTTATCTCTTCGGCGGTACCAACAAGTTGGTTTCTGATGTCCAATAGCTGTCGGAAGTAGGCGGTGATGGGCTGACCCGGAGTGGTATGAAGTGAGCTAAACGTGCGACAGAGCATCATTCTACCGACAGTATTGTTGGCTCCACGCATTCCGGCTCCAAGCACCGTCTACATCTCCGCTGGATTGCTGGTAATATCGATGTGTGCCCTGGCAGTTGCACCACAGGAACCGTAGATGATAGCTGCAGCTTGGGCCCGGTGTTGCACATAGTCTCGGTAGGCTGTTCGTTCGGCAACAGCCGCTTCATAGTATCCAACCTGATTGTTGGGTTCCTCCTCCTCTCCAATAACGATAGTCCACGCCATAACAGCTTCCAGAATTCGCTTGCATTCTTGCTTGCAGGTGGCATAATTCGTGGCTTCAAGGAGATTGATCTTTCCAAGAGCGTGCTTGTACGGTTTCTCGGACATGGTGACAGCAGGAGTGAAATTTGACGACGTTCAGATTGCTTCTTTTATTCTTTGTGTCAGTGGAAGTTGTATGGACAGTGTAAGAGGACATAAATCAACGGGCCTTGATATCGCCGGCTCCCGCGCTTACTGCTGGACTCTCTTATGAGCCTACTTTTGACACGAGAGTGTGTGACAATGGTGTGAAGTTCGTTTGGTTGGAGCGGTTACAGCTCCGGGCTTATAACCTGTTGAAAGAATATCAATTCGGGGTGAAGATCAAGATCAAGTATATTGAACAAGTATGTCAAAACAGGAAGAGAAGTACAAGAAGAACAGCAGATATCCCTTCTTACTTCCCCACTCTTGCGTAAACGTGTCATCAACAAAACTGTAAAGCAGAAGCGCCAAACCTAAAGACCGTCTCGGCGCAAGAAGCATTTCCAACATTACCTCTTTCCATGATATCGAATGTGTGATTCTCAATCAATGCCAGCCATTCCTGGCGCATGGCTTCCTTCCATTGTCTTGCTTGCCTACTTTGTAATGCAGCTTTGTAGGTGAGCGGTTCGCTCTCGTTCTCGCACTCAACAGTGGTAGGCTGAATGATTGGTTCGATTTCGGCTTTGTCATCAGATATCGAGTTGCCGATCCCGAGCAGCAGGAAGGCTGAGGCAAGGCGTTCGGAAGACATCACATCACCCCCTTCTTCGTGAACCTTGCTCATAATCGCTTTATTGGTTTCAAGGTGTGCCTTGCAGTGTATCCGTGCAGAAACAGATTCATTCTTGTCTGCCATTTCAATCAGTCTTGTTCTCAATCGTATGGAATCCACATCACCAGCTCTCGCTATTCCGCAAGATATTCTCGACTTCTGCCCATCATTCGCTGAATTCAGCAGGTAATGCCCTGCATATTCGCTGAATTCAGCATACAAGTCACCAGAAGTTATCGCTTTCGCATGATGTTCTCGACTTCTTCTGCCAAGCATTCGCTGATTTCAGCAGGTAATGCCCAGTTTATTCGCTGAATTCAGCACACAAGTCACCAGAAGTTATCGCTTTTGCAAGATGTTCTCGACTTCTTCTGCCCAGCATTCGCTGATTTCAGCAGGCATCTGCCCTGCATTAGCTGAATTCAGCAGGTATCTGCCCAGCATGTTCGCTGAATTCGGCACACTACCCAGCATTCGCTGAATTCAGCAGTCATCTGCCCAGCATTCGCTGAATCTGGCAGGTATAACACATATTTCGCAGCCACTCATAGAGCAATTTCACTGCATAACGAAAGAAATCAGATATTTGTTACATACTGGTATTCTCTAGACCATGTGCGTTATTAATTTCATGAGTTTCATCCTACGCTCCATCGGTCTGTGCTTCATCGGTCTGCGCTTCTTCGCTCTGTGCTTCATCAATGGTGTCTGGAAACTCAATGGCTTCCGTCTGCTCTTCTGTGTGTGCATTTTCTTCTTCGGCAAACACTACACTTGAGCATTCCACTGCTGGTCCGATTTTTCCCGATTTGAAATCCCAAATTCTCCAGATTTTCGTGGTGTTATGAACATATCCCAGCATCAGGTACATACGGGAGCGGTTTCCGAATTTCTTCTCCATTCTCGGAGCAGCTGGAATATGTTTGTATGCTCGGCATCCGAATCGTCTTAAGTGTCCGATTATCGGAATGGTGCCATACAATGCTTCGTATGGTGACTGGTAGTCTGTCAGACACGATGTAGGTGACCTTCGATGCATGTAGTATGCCGTCCTGATGGCTTTTGGCCAAAATATTATCTGCACGTTTTACATCCAATATCATACTTCGTGCCTTCGCATTCAGTGTTCAGATCATCCTCTCGGCCATTCCATTCTTGTGTTGGGTGTACGGGGGGGAGGGTTCAAAGGTAATTCCTTTTTCTCCCAGTAAACGTAGGAATATAAAGTTGTTGTATTCTCCGGATCCATTGTCACTTCGGAAACATTTGATGTGGAATCCCTGTGTTTCCACCCATGCTTGATAGTGTTGAAACTTGGCTGATATTGCTTCCGCGGTTTTTGTGATCAGAAAGTACACCTCAGTGTATCTTGTACAGTCATCAATATAGATCATGTAATATTGGGCGCCTCTGATACTGTGCTTCATAGGCCCACAGAGATCTGAGTGCATAAGTGCAAACGGCGTTGAGGCCGGGGTGCCTTAGTGCGTACAGTATGTTGTTGTTGCTTCGCATGAAAACATGTTTGACACAATCCAGGTGTTTTCCAGCAAGGACTCGTGTCCATACGATCCATCACGGGCTTGACGTCTGTGTTCGTAAAGCGTTCGCTTGAGGATTCCAGTAGTCTTCTCAAGTCATGATGGTTAAGGTGTGTGAGCCGTCGATGCCACATGTTTATTGAGTGGGAATTTGAAGTTGTTCACAGCATCTTTATTTCGGAGATGTGTGCTGATCCATCCATTGATAGTATGTACAGGCCATCTTCAAGGTTGGCGCCAAGAACTTTTTGTCCTTTTGCATCTGCAATCGAGCATATCCCTGATCGGGATGTTGTTGTGCATCCATGTGAGTCGAGTTGTCCTACTGACAGGAGAGATATTCGGAATTCAGGAACAAAGAACGCCTCAATATCCACCCCTCCCAGACATACAGTTCTTTTCTTCTTTGCTTGTACTTGATGATCATCTCCCAACTTGATGATCATATTCGTTTCCTTAACTGAGTTCTTCCGGAAATCTCAAATATTGTTGCCGTAATTCTGAGATGCTCCGGAATCAATTACCCAGGTCCTTGTTGTTATTGCCGATCAATATGATGCCACCATTACCTCCGAGCTGAGGGAGGTAGACCCTGCAAGCCATTGTTGGTTGCCAGAGGTATTGTGAGTGCGTCAATTTCCTTCGCGTCCGTCGCGTCCATCGTGTCCGTTTCATTTGCGTCCATCGCGTCCGTTTCCTTCGCGTCCGTTGCGTCCGTTTGCTTCTTGTCCGTCGCGTCCGTGTCCTTCGTGTCCATCTTGTCCGTTTTCTCTGCTGTTTCGTAGGGCCTGTCCCTTTCTTCTGGCCCAGCAGTCATTCTTCAAGTGACCTTCTTCTTAGCAATAGTAGCAGTCATTCTGGTCTCGAGCTCGTTTGTTGTTCTTCTTACTCCAGCAATTGGAGGTAGAGTGAGTGCCAGTTTTGCACCAATCACCCCACCCCCTCTGAGAATGCTCATTTCCCTGGTATCGTCCCTGGTAGCCACCTCGTCCTCCTCTTCCTCCTTGTTGTGTGTAGAGAGCATCTGAAGTGGCATCAGGTTTTGTTGTCATCGATCGATTTGTTTTGCATTCGTTCAGTGTATCAATGACTTCTTGAACAGTGACTCTTGCATGAGATTGACGAATCTCAATCGTGACTGCATAGGCGGGAGGAAGAGTTGTGTAGATGTGATTCTTAAGGACCATGTCAGAGACTGCTTCTTCGGAGCCAGCAAGCTCAGTGGTGATGTCGAGCAATTCGGCGAAGTAGGCATTGAGTGGCAGTCTGGGAGTGGGACGGAGAGTGCTGAATTTCCGGAAGAGCGACATTCTTCCAACCGAAGAGTTGGCAGTGTTTGTGTGGGCTTCCAATTCTTTCCACATCTGGACGTGATCCTCCATTCCTTTGATGTATACCTTGACAGCATTGGTACAGGATCCGTAGATGATGGCCACGGCCTGCAATTTCCGCTGCTTGTAGTCCTTGTATGCCTTCCGTGCCAGAATTAGGGGTCTGGTAAAGTCATTGGGTCTTTCCGGATCTTCTGGTTCTTCTTCTTTCTCCATCACGATGTCCCACGCCATGATTCCTAGTAGGACCTTCATGCAATCTTCAATCCAGACTGCATAGTTAGAATGATCAAGTAGGCGGATGTTGCCCAGAGGGTGTTTGAACATTTCGTCACTCATGATGAAGATCGTTGTAGATGCTTGTCGAGTAGGTATGTAGGTAGAGGAATCAGTCTGAGAATCATGCCTGTTTTACGAGGAGAGATCGTATCAATACGTAAGGAGGGAAGTTCTTGTTGATCGTCAGAGATCTTCTGTCGCTAAGATGGTTAGCGATCAATTTTGAGAAGAAAGCTTCTAAGTGAGATGTAGAGAAAAGGACCTCGGAATCGCCGGCCCCCGCGTTTATCACTGGCTCCTGAGGAGCTATTTATCGCACGAGAGTCTGACAGCAGTGAGGTTTGATCGTATGTGGAGCGGTTACAGCTCCGGGCTTATAACCTGTTAAAGATTGCTGGATCACCATTCCTCTGAGAGTCTTCACACAAGCAGAGAGAGAAAGAGGGAGAAAGAGATTATGTTTGAGCATGATGATTTGATTGGAAATCGCCCGAGGTAGGCGTAACAAGTATCTTATTCAATGCTATGTAGAAGTATGTAAGAGTGTAGAAGAAAGAGTGCAAAAGACGCTGCTATGGAAGAACGCCAAGCCGCCGTTACCAGGATCCCCTTGCCATTGCCGTTGCCATGGCGTTGCTCCCCACAGCGTTGCTGCCGCCACCGTTGCTGCGGTGTCGCTTCTGTCAGTGCGCCAAACCAGAGCGGCAAGAAGCAATTCCAACAGTTTGCGCACTGAAGGGCGAATGTGCAGTTGTACCAGTATTGTGTATACCAGTGCTGGGGTGTGCAATCGATGGCTTCTGAAGGGATTGGGCCGTCAATGTGTTTGTCCCAGGGAACTTCGTAGAGTAGGGCCTCGATTGATTGGTAGCTCTGATCGAAGTGCTGGGTAAAGAGTGGTTCGAAGATACTCGCTAGTTCGAGAAGGAAGAAGTGGTCTTGCTCCAACAAGGGCATTAAGATGGTCAATCGAAGGTGGGTTGTGAACAAGGATTATAGTGTGACACCTGGGTATGTGGGTATGGAGGTGGAGGTAAAGATATCGTAAAGTCAGGTTCGATTGGTCTTTATTCACAGCGGAATAATCTTAGGTTCGTCGTGTCGGGGTGTTTCATGAGTGTGGTATCCGAGGATGGGGAATAGAAGGTAGTCGGTGGAGTTTTTCGTACGGTATATATGCAAAACCTCTTTTCTTGTCACATGGTTCCCTTCTTCCTGTCTACACGTCGGGGATCTCAGTCTTAAGATGCGTGGCCCATAGATAGTTCCGTGCATGGGTGTGGTTGGTCCTGACCAGTTCCAGCAATAAGGGTGAAGTGAGGGGTCGCGAGAAACATGTCCATTCTAAAGAGGGGAGCACTGGACACTTATACAAGTGTCGGTGTGCTAGCGCTAGTGTGTGACTGTCTATCTACCGAAGCCCTTAGGGCAGCCATCTGCTAAGTTCCACAAACTCTAGAAGCCATGCTAGCGGCCATGCTAGCCACTCTAGGCGTGGTGTCCACAACGCCCAGAATCCTCCTCCTACAACCACTTCCCTCTCAATAAAACAAGCGCTGCCCCTAAACGAAAAAAAAACAAACAAACAAACAAAAAAAAACAAAAAAAAACATTGACAAACCCAGCTTATAACAATAACCCCGACTGTAACAAGGTGCACTCCAACGCAACCGAAAACAGCAAAATATACCCACCCCACCACACATCGCCTACACCTCCTGTCACTCCCGTTCCATCCACCAGTAGACTGGAAGCCCATTCGCAGCGTGGTAGTCACCCAGCAGCTCCTTGCTGCTGCCTCTCAGGTTTGCCAGCGGTTCCCACGTAGGGTCAGCGTAGCTGACCCATTTGACCATGTATTCGAGATCTCGAACCGTGGTTCCTCTGTGCTCGCAGATCAACTCAACCTCGTACACAATGGTAGCGGTGGAGTGTAGCGGTGGTGGGGGTGGGTGTTCACGGGTTTTGTTGACCTTCGACAGTTTGAGGCATGCGACGTTGAAGACTGGGTGTAAGCGCCAGTGCGCTAGGATGTCGAGCCCAAACGCATTCTCACCGGCAGACTTCAGGATCGTAAACGGATCAGCGTACGGATGTTGAAACTTTCGCGAGTTGACGTTGAGGTTGGCAGTGGAATTGATATTGGCATAGCCGACTGGTAGCAAACAGGTGTCCAGGAATACGGAATCGCCTACCCGAAACGGGTGCGGCTGGTGATGCTCGTTTGCTTCCGACACCATCGTCAGCTGGGTTTCTTCAATTCGCTCTCGAAGCATTCGAAGGATCTTGACGAGGCGTTCTGCGTATTCCATTCCCGGTCTCGACGTTGGCATCCGTGGTCCTGGTGCCAACAGGTCTAGTGGAAGTCTCGGAATGTATCCAATATCTGCTTCGAACGGCGACATGCCTATAGCCTTATGCTTTGCCGCATTGTAGGTGAACTCCGCCAGCAGCAACAAACGGCTCCACTGCTCAGGGGATTTGAGTTGCGCCATATATGCCTTCAAAAACGTTTCCAGAGTGGCATTTGCCTTTTCCGCCTGGCCGTCTGATTGCGGATGGTATGCCGTAGACATCCGAAGCCTGATTCCGAGTTGTGAAGACAACGATTGCCAGAAGGCGGAGGTAAACTGGGTATCCCGGTCAGACACAATTGATACAGGCAGCCCCCGCGACTGTACATAACCGTCGATGAACGCTGTCGCAAACTTCTCTGCGGTGAGATCGGCTTCTTTAACAGGAATCCACCATGCTCGCTTTGTTAGGGAATCGATAATTGTCGCTACTTCATCGTAGCCGGCTTCCGATGTTGGCAACTTGGTGACAAAATCGATATTTACTCGTTCGGCCCGTTCGAGTGGAATTGGTAGCGGCTGTAGAAGTCCATACGGCCTGTCATTCTTGTGTTTGATTCGGTGGCATACGTCACATCCGGCAATCCATTGTGCGATTGAATCTTTCAACTTTGGCCAGTAGTACCGTGAACCGACTGCTGCTGCTGTTTTTGCGATACCGCTCTGTCCGCCGCCCAGAATAGCATCGTGTGCTTCCCGAACCACGTCTGCTCTCAGGGACTTTGGAATACACAGCTTTCCACCTGACGGCTTATGGAACAGAAGGCCTTCTTCGAGTGTGTACGACTTTGCTCGTTCCTGAATACGATGAGTCTGTTTCGAGCTTGCCTTTTTGTTCTCCTTTTGGTTGGTGTTGCTCAGATATTGTAGAACGGGGCCAAAAATCGCGTCTTCTACGTAGCCATTTTGCACATCGTTTAGCCACTCGGTTGAGGCTATTACACGCATCTCGACGATGTTGAGGTGCTGCGGATCGGCTTTTTTTTGCTGCTCGACTTCTGACTGCCCTCCCTGAGTGTAGGCAATCCGGCTGAGCGCGTCTGCCACCACGTTTGCCGCTCCAGGAAAGTACTTTACCTCGTAATCGTGCTGTTGGAGCCTGTCAAGGTGACGCCACTGACGGCTTGTCAGTTTATTCTGTGCCAGAATATGTTGCAACGACGCGTGATCCGTATAAATGGTGGTGCATTTTCTACCGTGGACATAGCAGGCCCAATGTTCCAAGTTTGGACTAATCACGAGAAGTTCACGGTCATATGCTGGATATCTCGACTCAACTGCGTGAAGCTTCCTTGAGAAATATCCCAGTGGCCGCTCTACCAATCTTCCTTCAAACAGCTGTTTTTGAGCCAAAACACCTCCAACAGCCGTGTCCGAGGCATCGGTTCGTAGCATGAAATCACCTTCCAGATCCAGCATTGCCAGGACCGGTGCAGATATCAGTGCCTGCTTGAGGTCTCCGAACTGCTCCCTGTGTCGACTGGTCCACATGTAGTCGTTCCTGGGCTTTGCGGCGAGGTCACATAGCAGATGGGCCCGGTGAGCGAATTTCGGAACGAATTTCCTATAGTAACCCGCTAAACCGAGGAAACTGCGAAGTTCCATAGGCGTTCTGGGTGTCGGCCAATCCTGTACTGCTCAGACCTTCTTCTTCTCGGTGTGAATACCGTGATTATTCACACTGAAACCGACGAACGACATTTCCAGAGTACCAAACACGCATTTGGCCTCACTCAGACGCAAACATGCGTTCCGTAATGCCTGCAGCACACCATCCACATGTGCCTTCTGTTCTGCTAGCGTTCCTGAAAAGATGAGTACGTCGTCGAGGTATACGATTGCGTTTCGGCGGTGTGGATGTAATATCTTGTGCATCATACGCATGAAAGCGGCTGGTGCATTTGCAAGTCCAAACGGAATAACCTTATACTCACAGAATCCGTCCGGCGCTATGAATGCGGTCTTGTGGCAGTCGTCTGAATGCACCTGTACCTGGTGGTATCCGCTAGCCAAGTCCAGTTTGGTGAAAACCCGTGCTCCATGAAGCTTATCCAGAAAATCCTCAATGTATGGCAAAGGGTACCGGTCTTCAGCTGTTATTGCATTCAATCCACAGTAATCGACACACATTCTGAGCATGGTGTCAGGCTTTTTCACCAAGATTATCGGTGCTGCATAACGTGAATGTGAGTCCGTTACCCACCCGTTTGCCAGCAACTTCTTAATCTGTACCTCGAATTCCTTCCTCTCGGACAGTGTTATTCGGTACGGCTGACGGTGTGGAATTTTTGCTGTCGGATCGGTATGGATACGGATATCATGTTCTCCTGGAGGTGGAACGCCACGCGGTGGCTGAAAGAGATCATCAAAGTCCCGACGGATTTGGACTCTCCACTTCCCCAGATCTGCCAAAACAAATTTCATCCTCACCGAATTCCTCGCCCACTCGTCGCTCACGGATGTCGATCACAAATATCCTGTCGTCACTGGATTTTGTCATTGCCTGTCGTGTCTTGTTTGCGGAAATCAGATTGATGGATGCCGCTTGAGCTACTGCTTCGCAGTGGTTGTCAACTTCCCGGTAGCGGCCCTGGTGAGGTCGAAGTCCTTTTAAGGAAAGCCTGGGAATGAATGCCGGTCGACCGTCTGTCAGTAAAGACCAGTCCGCACCCAACAGGTGCAAGATGTTGTCAGAATCCACTAAATGGCGCGTTCTCGAGTGCCAATTTTTTCCAATAATAATGTCGTAGGCGCCCTTAAGATCAAACACTGTGTACCAACCGGTAACATCTGCGTGGTTCCCTGTGTTGCCCTGTATACGTCCATTAATCCAGACCTGATATCTATCCTCGGGAGGGTGTTTGGTTCCGGCCGTGACAATTGTCATACGGCCAGCGTGTCGAAAAGGTAACCCGAGCTGCCGTGCAAAAGTGGTGTCGATATAACAGTGGGATGCACCCGGGTCCATTAGGGTGTAGGCTGAGCGAGTTTTGGAACGAGAGGAATGGACTTTAGCGTAAAAACGTAACAAATCACTTTCATCTTTAATGTTCTTCCGTATAACATTAAGGTTTGTCAAATAAAGTCTCGCCGCCTCTCGTTCTCTAGTAGGAGGACGCTCTGTCACTCCTACTGAGCCCCTTTTCCCTTGCTCTGTGCCAACTTACTGGTCTTATCCCAATCCGATCCACCCAAATCCAACAATTCCGTCAATCCTCAATTTTCATCCAGCGTTCCCTCCTCTGACCAACCTCCATCAAAGTACGCACCAGACCTTGCCTCTGGATCGTCGACGTTGTTGAGCCACTTGACTGGCGCACACCAATTCGGTTGGTTGGTGTGGTACGGTAGCAGTTGAATAGGTGGCGGCTGGTGGGATGACTGATGGTACGGTGACTGTTGTGTAGGTGGCAGCTGGTGGGGTGGATGACGCTTCTGGAGTCCTTAACGCCCACCCTTGCGTCCTCCTCAAGGCTTGAATTGCGCCGTACGGTTATCCGTGGCTGGAGTGCCACATTGGCGTACAATGTGACCGAACCCGAGGCAATGGTGACACTGTATTTTTCCGTCGACAAACGCATTCAGTTCGTCATTCTCGATATTAGTCAAGTCCATCGGGTCGCCGTGCGCAGTGGGGGGCCCGGCTGGGGACCGTGCCTGGGAGACACTACCAGACAGCAAAGGTATAAACGGCAGAGTCCGTGCGGCGACGATATCCATCATGCCGGACGGTGTCATCTGCTTCTGACTATCGCCACCGAGTATATCCATAAGGCGTGCCTGCTGGGATATATCGTTTTGCATCGCTTCCGGCAGCTTGATCAGGTATTCCTCCCACAGCGGATTTTCCCTCGTAATGGTGAGCGACCCGCCCAGAATGGTGATCAGCTCCAATGCTCGCTGGTTGAACTTCAAAACCTGCGGGCGATTGAATTTCATTGCATACCATTCGCGGCGGATTACCGAAATAGCCTGTTCCAGAACCTACTCATGCTTGAAGAGGACCTTAACGGCGTCCCATGTGGTATTGTAGTTGTAATCCTTTGGTGGGTTATTATCCACACCCTACGCCAACACGGAAAAGAAACCTGACGACACAGTCAGGGAAGTCCTGAAGCGCCTGCAGAACAACGGTCTGGCCATCTCACCCGAAAAATGCGTATGGAAGGCCCAGAAAGTGGAATTTCTAGGCTACATTATCGGAAGAAACGGGATAAGAATGTCGTAAGAAAAGGTAGAGGCAATACTCAGCTGGAAAACGCCGGGATCCCTGACTGAAACACAATCGTTTTTGGGGTTCGCCAACTTCTACAGGCGCTTCATTCGCGACTACTCCCGAGTGGCGAGACCACTTACTGAACTGACCAAAAAGGACAAGGAGTGGTCTTGGAATGCGGAAGCAGAAACAGCCTTCTCGGAACTGAAGCGACGATTCACTACAGCCCCGATTTTGGCCCACTTCGACCCCGCAAAAGAAGTAATCATTGAAACCGACGCATCGGACTTTGCGATAGGAGCCATACTGTCGCAACGGAACGAAGAAAGACGCCTACACCTGGTGGCATTCCACTCCAGGAAATTCCAAACCCCGGAAATCAACTACGAAATCCACGACAAGGAACTTCTGGCGATAGTGGATGCCTTCAAACACTGGCGACGGTACTGTGAAGGTGCAACCCACCAAGTCCAGGTCTATTCGGACCATCAGAACCTGGAATACTTTACGACAACTAAAGTATTAAACTGACGACAAGCAAGATGGGCGCAGGAACTGGCCGGCATCAACTTCAGAATCTACTACCGACCAGGCACACAGAACGGAAAGCCAGACGCACTATCAAGGCATTCGGAGTACCGCCCTGAGAAGGGGGGGATAGAAAAACAGCCAATAACCACGGTTTTGGGAAAAAATCACTTCGAGGAACGTTTAACCCGCTCTTTCATCTGTTCCTCGGCACGACTGACATCCCTCCCCGAACGAAAGTGGACGAAGGAATTCCTGGTAAGCGTCAGGGAAGAAGGGAAGAAAAACGAGGCCTACGAACAGGCCAAGAAACAGGAAGCGGCGGCAGACGAACAGCCGCCGAAAGACCGAAAGGTCAAGGAACTGAGTTACGAGAAGGACTTACTGTACCGACGGAACCTGCTCTGGGTACCGGAAGGATTGGTGCAGAGGATTATGGAATCAGAACACGACACGAAGGTGGCAGGACACATGGGGCAGGACAAGACCATCGAACTAATTCGGCGAAACTTTTGGTGGCCAAAGATGAAAGAACGAATCATCGACTTTGTCAGAAGCAGCCCCGAATGCCAGCAAAACAAGGCGTCCTGACACCCACCCTATGGGCTGTCCTCCCCGCTGGAATTGCCTTACGCCCCATGGCAATCCATAGCAATGGACTTCATCACGGAACTCCCAATCTCGGCTGAATGCGACCAGCTGTGGGTAGTCGTCGATCGATTCGGCAAGATGGTGCACTTCCTCTCTTTGAGAAAGGAAGGAAAAACAGTGGCAGACTTGGCCGCCATCTTCGCCTGAGAAATATGGAAGTATCACGGTCTCCCCACTGATATTGTGTCGGACCGTGACTCCAGGTTCACCTCAGATACCTGGAAGGAGTTCCTACGACTCTCGGGAATCCGGCCCCGAATGTCAACCGCATTCGATCCGCAGACCGACGGCCAAACAGAGCGGCTCAACCAGACGATCAAAGCCTACCTCCGAGCGTTCGGCAGCAAAGAACAAGACGACTGGGTACGCCTGTTACCAATGGCCGAGTTCGACTACAACAACTCGACCACCACCGGAAATGGTATGTCTCCGTTCTACGCTAACTATGGCTTCCACCCGGCCGCCATGAACCCTGCGTCGACGGAACCCCTCAACCCAGCAAGCCAAGTCTACGCCCACTGGATGTGTACGGTGAACGACGAGTCCCGAAAAGTGCTGGAAGAGGTACAAGAGCGCATGCGTCGATACACCGACCCGACGCGAAAGGAACCTCCGGCATACCAAGTAGGAGACTTGGTAATACTCAGCGGCCGCAATATCAAAACACGCCGCCCATCAAAGAAACTGGACCACAAGAATCATGGTCCCTCCCAGATTGAAAAAATCGTCTTCCCGCTAGCCGTCCGCCTTACGCTGCCCCGGAAATGGAAGATCCACAATGTCTTCCAAGTTTCGCTACTCAAACCCTACCGAACCAGCGAACACCGGGCCCCGCCGGACCCTTCGAAGGTACTCCAGGAGGCCGACGACATCGAACAATTGGAGGAATACGACGTCGAAGAAGTGATGTCCTCGGTCGAGCATGGCCGAGGAAATAACAAACGAATCCTCTACCTCGTCAAATGGCTCGACTATCCGGAACGCAAGGACTGGACGGAAGAACCATTCGACAACTTTTCAGTAGGCGGCCTGGAGAAGCTCCGAGAGTTTCACCGACGAAATCTAAACGCGCAGAGGGATTATCGACTCGCCGACGCTTAGACCGCATGTCCATAAAAGGGCCTGCCGAAGCACGAGTGGTGGAAGGAAAGAAGGGTTGGAGGACTTCATCTCACGCACACGGAAAACCTTGCTTCTCAGGTACAAGCACTTGCGAACGGATACCTCGGACTCGGACGGACGGGAGCCGTAGGTGCTCGGTAAGGCCCACCTCTGTATGTACACCTACGAGGGACAGCCCGGGCACGAACCCCCAGTCGAGAAGGTCACTCTTTCCACGTGTCCCACACCCCGAAAAGCATCATATGCTCTCGCCCGCGAACAACCGATCTATCCGGAGACGACCGGAGTGACTCTGCGCTGGGGTAATCGCCGGGGAAACGAAAGCCACCAACAGGCGGCGGATTCGGGCGGCAGACGGACACCTCTGTGTGCACACCATTGGCTCGTTCGGCTTGCTCGTGCTTGGTCACTCCTTCCACGTGCCCCAGCCGAAGTCTGCCCGAATGCACACTGGGAAAACTGGCGCTTTCATCTCTAGGCACGCGGCTGCCCAGTGAGAGTCATCGACAGTAAGAGTACGCACCGGCCTACTCTGAGGGCCCAGCCATTCCGACGGATTACAGAGAATGATGCCCTGATCCGGTGGCTGGGAGGGCTGTAGGGGAGGAGGACTACAGTCACGGTAACTATGATACACACACATTACCCCAAAGAAAGACATACATCCAGAAAGAGACGGGCTACCTAGATAGAAAGAGAAAAGAGTATTAGCGCTCGGGATGAGGCTAAGAGGGGGAGGCGGTAGTTTTTTTTTTTTTTTTTTTTTTTTTTT